>Ga0247727_10007282_pt1 | contig 21189 bp, 2 predicted proteins | sample WisWelCaveWW1625_FD_202498 | JGI IMG/M metagenome (GOLD analysis project Ga0247727, IMG submission 202498) | Biofilm microbial communities from Wishing Well Cave, Virginia, United States - WW16-25 | ecosystem: Environmental > Aquatic > Deep subsurface > Groundwater > Cave microbial mat | place... | reverse complement strand
CGGTGCGTTCAGAGAAGGCGCGCGCAAGCACTCAGAAGTGGTCACCTGAGCTCAACGATTGCCGCAGTCTGGTTGCGCGTGATTCTCAACGCGCGCACAAGGCTGGGCACGCGCACTGCATAATCACTCTTGAGCCCGTCTCCAAAGCCCGCGTCCTGGCTCACGTTGATATTGCCGACAAAGACAAGGTCTTCGCGGTCAGTCGTATCAAACTCGCCATCATCGTCGTCATTCGTGTCCCAGAGGATTCCTGTGACAAACGTGCCGTTCGCGGTCGTGTTGATGACCGGAATGTTCGCAATCGTGTTGTTGCTGACTTCCATTGTCCGCGTCATGTTCGCAGTGCCGTTGTCGCCGCCAGTCCAGAACACCCGCACTGAGTCGTTGAAGAACTGCGAGCCCAGGATGAAGTCTGCGTCGCCAAAGTCATTGAACGCGATTGCTCCCGAACGGTTTCTGCCGAGCGCCTGCAGGTGTGTCAGGTTGAAGCTCGCATCAATGTCAAAGAAGTACACGCCTCCTGCGTCATTGAAGCCAAAGTTGAACTTGGTCTGGTTGAGCGCAGAGTCCAGCGTGAGGTTGCTTCCCGCGAGCCCGCCTGCGAAGAACGTGGTTGACTGCACGTTCAGCTGTGCTGTCGCATTGTTGTTGGTCTCGTTTGTCTCCGTGACGTTGTTCAGGTAATCTGCCGCGACAAGGATGGTGCGGTTGCCGATAATCGTGATGTATGTCACGTTCACAACAACAAAACTGCCTGCGGCAATCGTTCCAATGGTCAGGTTGCCGCCTATTTGCGTGCGGTTGTTGTCAAAGAACTGCACGTGGAAGTTGTTCGCTGCTGCGCTGCCGAGGTTCCTGATGGTCGCGTTAATGGTAATATTCTCGGTTTCGCGCGAGTGGCTCACGTTGAAGAATATCTCGCTCGCGTTCACGAAAATATCCGGCTGGCCAACCGCGATGGGAATGACGGTTATTCGCGCGCGCCTGATGTTCACAATGCCCGCGCTTCCCACTTCGCGCCTGAACGTCAGAAGCGCAGTGTGGCTGCCTGCACTCAAATTCATTTGGCGCACGGTGATGAACGAGGCATCATCAGTCGTGTCAGAGCCTCCCCATGTCATGTTGCCCTGCGGCTCGCCGTCCATGGACAAATGCACGCCCAGGAAGTTGCCGTTCGTGGCAGAACTGATGTTCACGTCCGCGCTCGCGACGATGAGGTATTCCTGCGTTGACGCGACGTTGAACACCATGGCAGTCTTGTTCTGCAATGCCGCGGACGTCGTGATGGTGTTTCCCTCGCTCTGGTTGAAAAAGCCCTCGTTCAGCGGCACCACGGTTATCCGTGCCCTGCGGACTGACTTGTTCGCGGCAGTCTCAGACTGCGCCTGCAGGGTGAAGTTCTGCGTGACATTTGCGGTCGCGTTCACGATAACGTGCGTTGCGAACAGCTCAACATCACTCACTGCCTCGCCTTCCAGCTCAGCAAAGCCAATCTCAGTGCCGTTCATCAGCAGGAGCGCGCTCACTGATTGCGACGTGCTGTTCGGCGTGATTTCAGCGCTCGCAAGCACCAGCAATGTTTGGTTGGTGCGCGGCGTGAACGAAAGATTTGCCATGCCCAGGAATGTTCCGGCAGGGGCAAGCTGCACAAACGTCTCATTGGACTCATTGAAGTCCGCGTCGCTCGTGTTGATGCCGACAGCGATTGACCTGGCACGCCTGCTGAACGTGGTCTGACCTGCCTCTGCATACGTGCGCACCGTGAGATTCTGCAGGTTCAGCGTCAAATTCATCGTGCGGTGGCTGAAGAACGGCTGGTAATCGCCCGGCGGACTGCCGGTCCTGCTTGTGTCCGGCTGCCAGGACTGGTTGCCCAGCAGGAACGTGTCATTCAGGATGAAGTCTGCGCGCACGTCCTGCGCGGCAGTTGAGCCCTGCAGTTCAGTGTAGCCGATGAGCAGGAATTGCTGCGTGGTTGAAGGAGTGAAGTTTGCCTGGATTGCCGTGACCGGCGTTGTTGAGGTCGTGTTGGACTCGTTCTCGCGGCTTGAGGCATTGAACCCTGCAAAGCCAGGGTCAGTGGAGTTTGTAAGGAGGAACGTGTAATTCTGCCCGAGCGTCACGTTGTTCAGCAGCGACCACAATCCCTCTGCCTGCACCGGACAGTCACCGTCCTCTGTACCGTCAGCGCACCGGTCAACGCACTGCTCCAGCGAGCGGTTGAAGTCAGCGCACTTGTAGATGCGGTCAAACACCGCCGTCGCGGTCACGTTGATGCGCGAGAAATTCATCAGCGAAACATCAATGGAGAAGTTTGAGCGTTCAGCATACACATTGCTCTCATTAATCGCCTGGCCGACACGCACAATGCTGTTCACCGAGTCCTCGCGGTGGTCGCTCACGTTCATGAATTTCAGCGTGCTCCTGTTCAGGAACAATGTGAAGTTCAGCGTGCCTGACACGTTGCTGATGACGTTCACGGAATAATTGATGATGCTATTGTTGAGCACCTCTGTCGCGTCGAGGACATTGAACGCCCTGCGCACAAAGAACAGCGTTGTCTCGCTATGCGCGTTTCCGAGCGTGTCGTTCGCGATGAACGTGACATTGTACCTTCCGCGCTGCGTGAGGTTAAGCCAGCTGATGTTGAAGATGTCGCGCGACTGGTTGAGCAGCTGCACAAGAATGTTTGTCCCATTGGGCAGCGTGATGTTTGCCCTGACCGTCCCAAGCGTGTTCACCGCAGTCACGTTCGCGGTGATGTTCACAGTCTCGTTGATGAGGAACTGCGCGTTCGTGACCGGCGAAAGGTTGCGCACGGTTAAGAACACCACAACCGCGGGCGTCTGGCGCGCGCGGATGAAATGCCGCTCAATCGTCTCAACATACACCTGCCCTGCCACAGCAGCCGCACCGGTCCTGAAGTTCAGCGTGACATTGTACAGTTCAGGCGTGAAGTTCGCGTTTGTGGAATTGAGCACGACCTGGTACTGGAAGAACGTGTTGTTCGACACAGAAAGGTTCTGCATTGAGCGGTCGTTAATTTCCTCATAACTCTCGCCTGCGCACGCCGCGTCATTGCAGCTGCGCGCGCTGAAATTCAGGCGCGTCACGCCCCTGCGGTAGAGCTCGCGGATTTCCCCTGCGGCAAGCGAACGGTTCCAGTAGGCGAGCTCGTCAATCGTGCCGTTCCAGCCCTCGTCCAGCGCGCTCGGAAGCCCTTCCTCGCCAATCCACAGCTCAAAGTTCGGGTTAATCAGCGTGGCGTTATTGATGGGCTTGGTTCCGTCGGGGTTGCCGTCCAGGTAAAACGTGACACTTCCGCCTGTGCGCACGAACGCGATGTGGTGCCAGACACCTGTTGAAACTACCGAATTGCTGTAGCTTCCGTTAAACGCGCCGCTGTTCACCGCAAAACGTATCGCGCCGACACTGCCGACATCGTCGGTAATTCCCCAGTTCCATTGCGCAGTGACCCCTATCGAGGAATGGTCAAGGAACTTGTGGTCGTCAACAACTGCGCCTGAGTAGAACGCCCAGACCGCGAACGTGGCGTTCGGGTACAGGCTGAGCGCAGGATGGTCGCCGCCCGCGGCGACAAAGTGCGTGTTGTTGTCCTCAGGGGTCAGGCGAGAGTAGTTGTACGCCGCGCTGAAATAGCCCGCGGGTGTGAAGACAGGACAGGGGCCCTGCCCTGTGTTGCAGGTCGCGTTGAGCCCGCGGCCGCTGAAGTCGCGCACAAGCGTGGCGTTTTCCTCGGTGCCGTTATTGAAATGATAGAGGAAGATGATGTCGCTCATGTTGATGTTGCCGCTGCCGAACGAGGTCTCAGATACGCCTTCATCAGGCAGCTCGCCCATCGCGTTCGACGCCCAGGACATGTTCACCCACTGCACATTTGCCGCGCTGGTGTTCAAGACCTGCGACGTGAAATTGCCGTTCTCCGAGTTGTTGAGGTTGATGGACGCGCTGGTTTCATTGTAGAATGTTGATACAAACGTCCCTCCGGGGAAGGGGAACGGCGTGACGCCGCCGGTCCGGTTGACAAGGAAGGTCGTGCGGTCAACCGCCGCAAGCCCGAACATTGAGCTGCACCCGTTGTTAATCATGTCCTGATACTGCGACGGCGCCATGCCGAAGAAGTGCAGGACTGTCGGCGCGATTTCGCACTGCTCCCTGCTCCCATCGGTCGTTGCGTTCGCAATCATGCTTGCATTATTCGTGATAAGCGGAAGAATGAGGTTATCCGTGGCAAACGTGGAGTGCCCTGTCGTGCCCTCATTCCAGCCATGGTCTGTGGTAATAAGGATTTGCGTGTCATTCTCAATGCCCTTGTCGCGCAAATCGTCCAACAGGATGCCGAACGCGCGGTCAACCTCAATGAACGAGTTATTATAGTTCGCGGAATTGTCCCCGCCCACGTGCCCTGAGCAGTCAGGCGTGCCAAAGTACAATGCCAGGAAAAAAGACTGGTTGGAGTGGTTGGCAGTGAATTCGCGCGCGCGCGTGGACGCATTCCGCGCAAAGGCGCACGCAGTGCCGTCAGTCCACTGCGTATTCGTGTACGTGCTGCGGTTGTCAAACCAGTTGATGTCTGCACGCGCGTTTCTCAGCACGCCGTCAGGAATATAGCACGTATCCTTGCCATAAATCACGCCAGTAACAATGCTGGAATTGAACGCCTCCAAGCGCTCAAAGGTCGTGTTACTGTTGGGCACCGGGTTGTCACACGTGTTGTCTGTAATGCCGGTGAGGCTGCTGTTGAGCCCCGTGTAGAATTCCGCATTTCCCGGAGCCGTTGAGAGAGTCGTGTGCCCGGTGATGTTATGCGTGGTGTTCCTGCCACCCCTGCTCATCAACCTCGTGAAATTAGACAAATTGCCCGCGGCAAGCATAACGGTGTAATGGTGGTGTTGCATGCCGTCAATGCCGATGAGGATGAGCCGCTTGGCAGACGGCGGCGGGTCGACAATCCTGTCGAACGAGACCGGACTCTGCAGGATGCCGAGGTCAAACGTGTCCGCGGGAGCGGTGAGGTTGGACAGCAGAGTCTTGTACGTGCCTGCCCCGCGGATGCCGCCAATGGACGCGACAGGCGACTGTGCGCCCGCAGGATAGACTGCCAGCGCGCCTTCTCCCTCGCTTTGCGCGATAACGGTAATGTCCTTGTCGGCGGTCAGGTTGTGTTCAAAGGTCGCGCGCACGTAACCGCCGGGCTGCACAGGGGCAGTCCACGCGTTATCCTGCTCGCGCACTGCTCCGGTGAGGTCTTCCACGCGCGTCCTGTTCTCGTCCAGCAGCCACGCTTCGGTGACACGGATTGTTCCGGGCGGGTCTGGCTGCTGCGCATTGAGCACAAGGACCTGCGAGAAGGTCTCAAGAATCGGGTCTGCGGTCGTGTTGGAGGTCGTCTGTTCCTCGGCGTTCGTGTATGTCGTGTTGATAGTGAACGTGATGTTCGCGGTCATGTTGGTCGGGAACGTCGCGAACGTGCAGTTAATCGCTGACAGGTTCGTGGTTGTCGTGAAGTTCTGGATGTATCCTCCTGCGCAGCTTGGGCTGCTCACATTCCAGAGCGTGCGGTTGAAATACCACAAATACTGCACCGGCCCGATGGAAGGCGTGATGCTCAGGCCTCCTGTGTTTTTGAGCGTGATGCGCGCGTTGAACTGGGTGTTGTTGAAAATCGTGCGGTTGATATCCTGCAGGGTTGTGTGCACGTCCAGTTCTGCGTCAAAGAATGCCTTGGTGCCGTTGACCTGTATGCTGAAGTTGTCCGGCGCCGTCGTGCTCGTGTTCGCGCCGCTGAACGTGAAATTCATGCGCGCCGAGAACGCGTCAATCCTTGTGGAGTCGTTCGCGCGCAGGCTGTAATTCACCGTGACCACGCCGTCGGTCAGAATGCTGCCGAGGTGGAATGTGACATTGTTGCCGTTGTTCGTGACATTGAATTCGGTCGGCAATCCGGTGACCTGCCAGCCGCCAGGATAGTCGTCGACCAGAGTGGCCGCGCTGATGTTCACCGTGCTCGTGTCATTGTTCCACACCACAAACCTGACGTTGATGATTTGCGACGTGCCCGCGCCGTCAGGCTGCTCGCGGTAGATATTGACCGCGGGCGTTTCCAGCCTGACGGTCGTGCTCTGCGTCGCGCTCCTGTTGACAAGCACCTGGCTTGTCTCGTTCTGGAAGGAGACATTTGCGGTATTGACTATTGTCAGCCCCTCGGTGCCGTTGTGCACGAGCACGCTGATATTTATCTGGAACAGCGAGCCCGCGGTCAGGTTGCCGGCAATGAACGTGGCGTTTCCGCTCGCGGGGCTCGGCTGCGCCGAAAGGAAGATGACCTGCGCAGGATACACCTCGGTGACAGTCGCATTGTACGCAGTGCCGTTGCCGTTTGCGGTGACATTGATTGTGTAGTTGAGGAACCCGCTTGCACTGACAGGGTCAGGGAAGTCTGCCTTTGCGACGCTCACATTGGTGAAGTTGATTATGAACGGCGCGGTGATGGTGACATTATTGCTGCACACGGTGTTGCCGTCAACAGTCCGGTCATTCGGCGTGACGCAAATCTGCCAGATGTCTCCCGTGTCGGTCTCGTCGGCAGAGATAACCCCAGTCTTGTTTTCAAAGAGCAGGCGCATCTGCGCGGCAGACAGCGGGCGCGAATACACTCTGACTTCGTCAAGCGTTCCGTTGAAGGGCGTTTGGCCTCCAGCCTCCTCGCCGATGTAAAGCTTGCCGCCGTTGCCGTCAGTCGGACCCTGGCTGTAATTAATGACTGCGCCAAGCTGGACGCCGTTCTCGTAGAACGTGACGCTCTGCGCAGTCCCGTCCCTGCTTGCGGAATAAAACACCCAGCTTCCGGTCGGATTGGAGACTGTTGAAGTGGAGTTGATGAGCACGTTTGTGCCGGTGCCGAATTCCCACTCGAGCCGCAGGCGGTTGTCAGGGAGACTGTAGAACTGATAGAGGTGGTTCTGGGTCGCGAGCTCGCCGTTTTCTCCGAAATACACAAAGGTCTGCTCTGTCGCGTTGGACAGGCGGAACGCCCAAACGACAACGCTGACGTTTCCGAGCAGGACAAGGCTGGAATGGTTGGATGCGTTGATGTCATCGTTCACGCCGTCAAACTGGTACGCGCCGCCGCCGTCAAACCCGCCGGTCTGGTTCCAGAACGCGCCGCTGACCGTGCCGTTGCTGCCGAAAATCGAATAGTCGCGAGTGAACGTGCTGTTGCTGCCGCCCTCAAACGGCATGTTCAACACCGCGATGCTCAGGTTGTCCACGCGCCAGTCGCTGATGTTACGCACGCGGTTTCCGTCCTGGTCTGTCGCGTTGATGATGAACGCGGTCAGGTTCTCGTTGGTGTCGTTCGTCAACGGGTTTGTGGTGTTCAGGATAACCTGCGCGATTGTCGGAGCCGCGCGCTCCCGATAATGAATAGTCACGTTGTACAACTCAGGAGTCACGCTCACGTTGTCTGTGCTGAACTCAAACAAGTACTGGAAGAACTGGTTTGCCGAAACGCCCAGGTTTTGCGCAGACGTGTCATTGACATCAACAAAACTCTCGCCTGCGCAGAGCGCGTCGTCGCAGCTGCGCACGCTGAGGTTGAGCCGCGCCGCTCCGCGCACGTACAGGTCTTTGATTTGCTCAGGGGTGAATGTCCTGTTCCACAATGCGACTTCGTCAATGACGCCGGAATAATTGTTGGCGTTGCTGCTCAGCCTGCCCAGCGTCAGATTTGAGTTTGCCAAGCGGGGGATAAAGCTTGCTGATTCAGTCGCATTGCGGTCAAACCCGCCGTTCACGTACACAGACACGCGGCTTGCCGCAGGCTGAGTGCCGTCAAACTGCACGAGCACGTGATACCAGGTATTGTTCGTGAATACCCTGTTGGAGAAGAACCTGTTGTCTGTGCCGTTGAGGTCAACCGCGAGCTGGTTGCCGGTGAAGAAGAACAACGCGAACGGATACGCCCCTGTTGATGTGATGCGCTTGGAAACAATGGGGCGCGGGTTGGTCGTGTCAAGGTTTGTCGGATAGACCCATGCTGAAATCGCGAGCTGGGTCAGGCTGCCGTCCAGCGCCGCAGAATCGTTCACGAGTACGACCGTGTTGCTGAAATTGTACGCGCCGTCAAGCTTGCCGTTGCTCCGCACAGGGCACGGGTCAGAGGCGGCATCACCGCACCTGCCGTGGTTGCCTGTTCCTGAGGAATCAAAAAAGAACGTGCCGCTCTCATTGAGCGAGGAATCATTGTTCAGGTGCAGAAGCAGGATGTTGCCGGACATGTTTGCGTTGCCATGCGCGAACGATGTTTCAGTCGCGCGGTTTGCAGGCAAATCACCGAGCGCATTGCTCGCCCAGGAAATGTTGTTCCACGAGACTGTCACACTGCGGCTGAAGACCTGCGAGGTGTAATTGCCGAACGCGCTGGCGTTGAGCACAATCGCGTCCAGCGCGTCGTGGAACTCAGTCAGGTTGAACGTGCCGGTAAAGAAGCTGAAGCGCGTGGTGTTTGTCGTGTTCACAAGATATGTTCCTGAGGTTCCTTCGGTCACCTGGGGGGTGATGTTGATGCGCCTTGTTTCTGAGCAGTTTTCCAGTCCGACAAAGTCATTGGCACAGCCAAAGTACGTGTACGAGCCGTTCAGCCCCGTAGTCGTGTTCGTGCTCTGGTTTGCGTAATACGCCCAGATAGTCGCGTTGTAGCGCTGCAGGTTGGAGAAGTAGTGCTGCTGGATTTCCGCGGCAGGAAGCGCAGTGCCCCAGATGCGGATTTCATCCATCGAGCCGTTCAGCATGCAGTTGGCCCCATTGTTGACCGCGGCGACATAGATGTCGCTGATGTTGTCATCAATGGGCAGGTTGGGGTTTTCAGCGTAGTCTGGCGCAACTTCCACGCCGTTGCGGTACATCCTTGCGTTCTGTGCTGTGTCGTTTGCGTTGAAGACAAACGCCATGTGTGTCCACGTTGACCGCGGCAGCGGTATGGTGAAGTTCGTGAAGTTGTGCAGCCCACCGTCGATGGAATACTCAAAACGGATGTCAGGGTTGCCTGCGAAGAACAAACCCAGATCCCAGCTGTTGTTGAGGAAAGCCGATGCGCGTTTGGACAGGAATGACTGGCAGGTGTTGTTGTCCGCGAGATTCACCCAGAACATCCACGTGCCCTGCGCGCTGATGTTCTGCGAGGCATTGTGCGGAACGCGAATCCTGCCGTCAATGCCGTTGAACGTAAACGCGCCGCCATACCTGCCTGACGCGTTCGGCACCGCATTGCCCAGCACGATGCCGTCGTTCGAGCGGCGTCCGGCATCGGCGACGCGCGTGTTGTTCTCGCCCAGCGCAGAGACATTGTCCAGGTTGAACATCAGGATGAGCGAGTTGTTGTATATGGTGAAGTTCGTGCCGTTCCAGTTGAAGACAAACCGCGACAGGTTGCGCGTGCTGTTGACCGAAATGTTCACGGTCGCGGACGTGTTGGACGTGACCGTGTTCTGCAGCGGCGTGGGCGGGGTGAAGTTCAGGAAAATATAGCTATTGAGCACAGTCGTGTTCTGCGTTGCCGTGCGGTTAACGCGCACCTGGCTGGTCTCGTTCTGGAAACTCGCGTTCACCACGTTTGTTATGGGCACATTGCTCACGTTATTCACCAGCACGCTGACATTAATGCTGAAATTTGTCCCGACAGTCAGGTTGCCCAGCACCCAGCTGTTGTTCGTTCCTGTCAAAGCAGCGGGCTGGGAGCTCAAAAAAATAACCTGCGGCGGATACGTATCATTCACCGTCACATTGAATGCCGTTCCATTGCCAGTCACGTTCACGCGGATTGTGTAATTCAGGAAACCGCTCGCGTCCACCGGGTCAGGGCTGTCAATCTTGGTGATGGTGATGTTCGTGACGTTGAAAACCCGCAACTGTACAGTCGTGCCCTGAGCCGCAGAACGGTTCACGCGCACCTGGCTGGTCTCATTCTGGAAGCTCACGTTCGCCGTGTTGTTGATGACCATGGTGTTGCTCACGTTATTCACCAGCACGCTGACATTGATGCTGAAATTCGTGCCCACCGTCAAGTTACCCAACACCCACGAATTATTCGTGCCGGTCAAAGCAGCGGGCTGGGAGCTCAAGAAAATAACCTGCGGCGGATACGTATCATTCACCGTCACATTGGACACGTTCTCCGTGCCCGTCACGTTCACGCGGATTGTGTAATTCAGGAAACCGCTCGCATTCACCGGGTCAGGGCTGTCAATCTTGGTGATGGTGAGATTGGCACCCGGCACAACAACCTGCACCGTCGTGCTCTCTGTTGCAGAACGGTTCACGCGCACCTGGCTGGTCTCATTCTGGAAGCTCGTGTTCGCCGTGTTGTTGATGACCACGCCGTCAGGCACAGAGCCGCTCACGTTCACCGTGATGTTGATAATCAAGCTCGTTCCTGTGGTGAGATTGCCTGCAACAAATGTGTTATTCGTGCCGGTCAGCGGGCTTGGCTGGGCGCTGTCAAAAATGACCTGCGGCGGATACGTGTCATTCACCGTGACATTGAACGCAGTGCCCGTGCCGGTAGAAGTCACGTTAACGCGGTACGTGAGCTGCCCTCCTGGGCTCACCGGGTCAGTGCTGTCAGTCTTGATGAGCGAGATGTTGGACACGTTGAACGCCGCTGCCTCAGCAAGGAATTCAAGCACCTGAATGCCCACGCTCGCAATGCCCTGGGGGCTGCCGCGGGTGACCTCCACAGCAGTGCTGTTAATCAAATTAATGCGGAACATGCTGACGTTCAGCGTGTCTGTAGTCGTCACGTCACTCAGGCCATTGCCGTTGCCGAAGTAAATGGACACGGTGCTGAATGCCGCAGACAGCGAGGTGTTCACAGGAGTAATAGTGACGTTCTGCGCCTTTGTGCCTGCGCTGAAGTTCAGCACAATGCGCTGCACGTTTGCCTCGGCAGGATTGAATTCCACAAGCTCCCACGCCACCTCCATTGACGGACCTGTCACCTGCCTCCGGACTTCAATGACACCATTGTCATTCAGCGTTGCCCTGAGCGCGGTCTCGCTCGGCGGCTCGCTCGCGGCACTCGTGCCGCTTTCCATTGCAGAAACAAAAACCAAGGTGTGGCTGACATTCACGGCATTGCCCGGCGTGATGTTCACGGTTGTGCTGAGGTTAGCCATGCTGACAATGCCGCGCTGCACGTTCCGTATGGACTCCGGGCTGTTCCAGTCAATGATTTCAACGCGGTTCTCCTGCGGTCCGCTGTTGGGCCCAACCGCTGCCCCGCTGCTAAACTGCCATGCAGAGTTGTTCAGCAAGCGTATCCTGTCTATTTCCTCGTTTCCAATCGCTGTTTCGGTTGCGTTGTGCGTGTGGCCGTGGTTCAAAAGAGAAACCTGGGTGTCATTTGAAGCCGGCGTGAAGAACACGGTGTTGTTGGCGCCAGTGCTCGCAGACTTGTTGAGCATGCTGCGCTGCACGACAATCGGGCTGTTGCCAGTGAATTCAAACACAACGTATGAGTAATTCATGATTCTTCTCGGCGTGGTTGACGTTGAGAAAACAGTGATTTCTGTGGATGACGTGATTTCTGACGAGCGCCAGTTTGCCGCGTGCAGGACATTGGTTGAGTCAGGACTGTACATGACCATGTGAAATGCCTTGGACAAGTTCAGCAAAGGCACGCCGCCAGTGCCATTTGCCGTGAAATTGATGATGTGCAGGGACGTGACATTGCCGGTAACGCCCGTGCCCCTGATGACCTGCCTGATGATGTTTCCCCCTGCCTGGTTGAACGCAAACGCCTTCACGCCGCCAAAATCAAATTCCAGCGTGTGCTTGCCGCGCGTCAAAACCTTTGACTGCTCAGCACTCGTGTTCCCGTCACAGGAATAACTTGGAATAAATGCAGAATCATTAACCCATGAAGAATTCACGACCTGCCCGCCGCACTCAAGCTGCAGGAACTTCAGGTCATTGAATTCGTTCACATTGCTCCACGTCGTGCCGTCCACTGCGCGGACACTGAGGTTGGCAGTGCCTGTGGTATTGAACCGCACTTCCCACACGCCGCCGACCTGGGGATAACTCTGGACATTGAGAATGGTGATGTTGCTGCCGCCAAAACCGCTAAAACCAGTGGTCGTGAAAATGACGTGCGTACCATTGTCTGTGAACGGCAAGCCGCTGTCCTCCCACACACCCGTGCACGTGAAGCTCGCAACATCAAAGCCCCTGCACTTCAGGATTGCAGCAACCTGCCCTGTCTTGGGCAGGGCGATTTCTGCCAGCTCAACCTCTGCGGCAGCAGCGAAGACCGGCGTGGTCATGCTTGGACCGCCAGAATACACATCAACCACGGCAGTAATGTCTTTTGTCCTCGTGTTCTGCAGGCGTGCGCGTGCTCCTGCAAGCTCAAGCACCGCATGCGTCCTTGCCTGAGCGTCCTTCACGAAGAACGCGCGACCTTCAGCGCCTCTGCGGTTCCTTATGCGCAGATGTACTGGGTCTGCAAGCTGCTGCGCGAGCCCTGCAAAAGCGTCAGGCGCAAACTGCTGTTCTGCCCGGTCGCGCAAACCTGCAACCAGGATGCCCTGCAATTGCTGTTCTAAAGAAGCAGGCACCGTAGATGCAGAAGCCTGCGCTGAGCCGTCCACGAGCCCTGCGAGCAGGGTTTGCTGAAGCTTTGCCTCGGCGAGTTCTGCCGTGCGCGGCGATGGCGCGTCAACTGCCGCCGCGGCGAAAATGCCTGCAACAAGCACTGCGAGCAGGAAGAACCACCTCATTGGAGCTTCCTCCGCACGCGCGAGTGCACAGTGGCAATGGTGCTGGGATGCTTGTTGACGAGCTGCGCGATGTCCTTGAGCGGCATGCCATTGCCGCGCAAGTGGCTCACCACGTGCTCAAGAATGGACAGCTTGCGCTCGGTAAACAGCGAGACAGGCACGGTATGCGGCGACGGCTTCACCGCGAACTCCTGCGGGTGCTTCTGCTGCGCTCTCCTGTACGTGCACCAGATGCCGCGCTGGTCGCGGTTCAGCGCCCTCGCGATGTCCGCGTACCTGAGCTGCCCGTGCTCCTTCAAATATTTCACCAGCGCCTCTGCAGGACTGAGTTTTGCTGCGAACACGCTGACCGGAATGTGCTCGCCTTCTTTTTCGCGCACCAACTCAGAGAGCTTTGCCATCAGGGCGAGCAGTTGCTCGCGCGACAGGTCGCTCAGCTCGTTCTGAGCCGCTTTTTCAGGTTGCTTGCGCTGTTTCATGTCAGTTGAGCTCGCTAATGAACGCAGTCTGGTTGACAAACTGCTTGTACGCGCGAATGAGCGAGGGCACGCGGACTTCGTAATCAATCGGGTTGCCTGACGCGCCTGCCTTGCTGATGTTGATGTTGCCCACGAAAATGAGGTCTTCGCGGTCAGTGATGTCATACTGGCCGTTGGTGTCGTCGCCGGTGTCCCACAGGATGCCGGTGACGAATGTCCCGACACCAGTGCTGTTGAGCACCGGCACTTGTCCGACAAGCCTGCCAAAGAGCGTGAGGTTGCGCGTCTGGTTAGGCGTGCTGTTGCTGTTGCCTGTCCAGAGCACGACGATGGAATCGTTAAACCGGCTCATGTTGAGCAGGACATCTGCTTCGCCGAAGTCATTGACCGCAGTGCCGTTCGTTGTGTTCCTGCCCAGCGCCTGCAGGGAAGTCACGCTGAAATTGCTGTCCGTATCAAAGAAGTACACAAAGCCAGCGTCAGTGTGATTCCACGTGAAGTGGCTCCTGTTTTCAAACGTTGCGTCCAGCGTGAGGTTTGCCCTGCTGTTGCCGAAAAATATCGTCCATGCCTGCACATTGAGCTGGCGGGTTGCGTTGTTATTACTCTCATTTGTCTCCGCAATCGTGTTTGCCGGGTCAGCCGCGACAAGGATGCTTCGATTGCCGATAATCGTGAGATACGTCACGTTCACCACGACAGCACCCCCTCCGGGAATCGTTCCAATCGTGATGTTGCCATTAATCTGGAACGGCGCGCCTGTCGTGGTGTTGTCCCAGAACATGACAAGCACCGTGCTCGCGGTGCTCGTGCCAAGATTCCTGATGGTGGCGTTGATGGTGATGTTCTGGTTTTCGCGCGGGTGGCTGACATTAAAGCCGATTTCGCTCGCGTTCACGAAAATGTCCACGTCAGCCGCGGCAATGGTGAGGTTGTTGCTGCACTGAGTCGTTCCGTCAACAAGCCGGTCATTCGGCGTGACACACGCGCCCCAGACATCACCTGGCTCTGTTTCGCTGTCCACGATGACGCGCGTGCGGTTGTTCGCCAGCGCAAACACCTGCTCGGCGGTGAGCGCGCGGTTCCACAGCTTAACCTCGTCCAGCGTGCCGTTATAGAACCGCGTCGGCGTTCCTGAGTTCTGCGGCCTGCCAATAAGCAAATCATTCTGCCACGCAGTCGTGTTGTACAACGGGTCGCCGGTGGTGTTGTCCTCGCTTACCATCGTGCCGTTCACGTACATCCTTGTCCTGTTCAAGTTCACCAAGTCCCACGTGACAACAACGTGGTAATACTGGTTCGTGGACAAGTTTCCGGTGCCGACAAACGTATAATTCTCATTCGGCAGGAGCGCGTCAACTTCAGGGCCGCTGTTGTCGCCGTACCAGAACGTGAAGCCAGTCAGGTTCACCGAGAGATTGAAGTGCTGGATGCCCAAATGCCATTCCTGGTTTGCACCAAAGCCATTGCCTGCCGCGTCCCCTGCCCAAACCAGTAGTTGTGATGCAGTAACGTTGCCGGGCTGCGCCCAGACTTCAACCGAGCCAGTCGTGCGGTTCACGCTCTGGTTGGGAATGCCGCGGATATAACCGTCAATGGCAAGCATGCCGTCAAAGCCGTACGCGCCAAACCCGTCAAACCCGCCGCGCGGCAGGTATGTCGCGTTGTCCACGGTGCCGTTCCTGCCAAAAGGAGTGTAGTCGCGCGTGAACGTCCTGTTGCTGCCGCCCTCAAACGGCATGTTCAACGTCAAGTACGACTCATTGTTCCTGAACCAATTCGTAATGTTCTTGACGTTGTCTCCGTCAGGGTCAAACGAGCTGAAGTTCAGCGTGAGGTTGTCCGTGGTGAGGTTGTTGCCTGACGTTGACGTCAGCGTCAGGTTTTCCACGATAGGCGCGTTATTCACGATAGGAATCACTGTAATGCGCGCGCGGCGCATGGACACATTGCCTGCCGTGCCGGCATCACGGCGGAACGCAAGGCGGGCGGTATGGCTGCCTGCAGTCAGGTTCGTGAGCTGGACGGTGAAAAAGCTGAAGTCATCAGTCGCGTCAGACGCGCCCTGCGTCATGTTGCCCACAATCAAGCCGTCCATGAACATGTGCGCACCCAGGAAGTTGCCGTTCGTCGCAGAACTGATGTTCACGTCAGCGCTCGCAACAACCAGCACGGTGCCCGCGCTCGCAAGCGAAAACGTCAAATTCGTCTTGTTGATAAACGCAGTACCGATGGTCCTGGACTCCCCCTCGCTCTGATTGAAAAACACGTCACTCAACGGCACGACTGTGACGCGCGCATTCCTGATTTGCTTGGTGGCGCTTGTTTCTGACTGCGCCTGTATGGTGAAGTTCTGCGTGACGTTTGCCGTGGCGTTCACAAACAAGTGCGCCATGAACGGGCGCACGTCCTGCGGCACTTCGCCTTCCTGCTCGGTGAACGACACCTCGGTGCCGTTGTGCAGCAGGCGCGCAAGCACTGATTCTGTCGCGCTGTTCGGAGCAAGCTCAGCGCTCGCAAGCACAAGCAAAGGAGTCCTCACTTTCGGCGTGTACGACACGTTTGCCATCGGCAGGAACGTGCCTGCCGGAGCCAAGGCAGTGAAGTTATCTGCGGATGCATTGGTCACTGCATCGCCATCACTGATGTCCAGCGTGATTGCCCGCGCGCGCTTGATGAAGGACGCGTTGCCGGTGCCGTTCTGGCTGGCAAGCCGCACGCTGAGGTTCTGCGGGCGGAATGAAAAGTTCCTCAAGGCATGCGTGAAGAACGGCACATAGTCGCCCGGCGGATTGCTCGTGCGGCTCGTATCCGGCTGCCAAGAGATGTTGCCGATGACTTCTGTCGTGTTCAGCACCAGGCTGGGGCGAACTGCAGAACCCTGCGTTGCGCCCTGCGTCTCAGCATAGCCGAGCAGCAGCACCTGCGTCTGCACCGGCGTGAAATTCGCCTGCACGATAACCACCGGCGTCGTTGACGTCGTGCTGTTCTCGCTTTCATGCTGCCCGCTGTTGAAAATGCCAAATCCAGGGTCTGTTGCGTTGAGGAGCAGGAATGTGTGGTTCAGTCCTGCGCTCATCTCGCGCACCGGCGTCCACAAGCCGTCACGCTGCAACGGGCAGTCGCCGTCCTCACTGCCGTTTGCGCACAAGTCAGTGCACTGCTCAAGCGTTGTGTTAAACTGCGCGCACTTATAGAACGTGCCCTCTGCCAGTGCAGTCACCGTCACATTGATGAGCGTGAAGTTGAAGTTTGACAAGTCCATGGAAAAGTTTGTGGTTTCAGGGAAAATTTGCTCATTGATTGCCTGCCCGAACCTGAGCACACTGAACAATGAGTCCTCATGGTGGTTGCTGACATTCAGGAATTTCAGCGCGCTCTGGTTGAGGAAGACCGTGAGGTTGAGCACGCCGGAAACATTGCTGAGGATGTTTACCGAATAATTCATCAGGCTCATGTTGCCGAGCAGGATTGCGTCAACGATGTTGAACGCATTGCGCACGTAAAACGTGGTGGCTGTGTTTACTGTTCCTGCAGTATCGTTCACGACATATGTGACATTGTACCTGCCGCGCAGCATCATGTTTGCCCAGCTCGCATTGAAAATATCGCGTGAATCGTTGCGCAGCTGGATGACCCGCACTGAGCCATTCGGCAGGGTGATGTTCGCGGTCACGGTGCCAACGCCATTGGTCGCGGTTGCGTTGACCGTAAGATTGGTGGTATCGTTGATGAACAGCTGGGTGTTCGCAAGAGGAGACAATGCCACCACCGTCACCGCCGCGGCCGGAGCAGCCGCAGACGGACGCACACGGATAAAGTGCTGCTCAATGGTTTCGACGAACACAGACACTGCAACCGCAGGGGCTGCCGGCGTCACGTAGCCGACAGTCACGTTAAACAGGTCAGGAGTGTGGTTGGAATTGTTGCTTTCCAGCGCGACCCGATACTGAAAGAACGTGTTGTTCGCAACCGAGAGATTTTGCGGAATCGTATCGTTGATGTCGACGTAGCTTTCGCCCGAGCACGCGGCATCATCGCAGCTGCGCACAGTGAAGTTCATCTTGGTCGCGCCGCGCCGGTACAGGGCACGGATTTCTTGCGATGACAACGTGCGGTTCCAGTACGCAAGCTCGTCAATGAGCCCGCGCCAGCCCTCGTCAACCGCACTGTCCAGGCTTTCCTCGGCAATCCAGAGGTCGTCTGCAGGGTCAATGACCGACGCGTTGATTGCCCGTGTCCCATCAGGCGCGCCATCCAGATAAAAGGTCACGAGCCCGGCATTGCGCACCAGCGCGACATGATGCCAGGTCTCATTGGTCCCGATGCTATCGCTATAGCTAGAGTTAACCCCGTTGGTATTGATAAGAAGCCGTATCCGCCCCAAGACACCTGTATCATCAGTTAATCCCCAGTTCCATTGCGTCCCTGCAACACCTGAGGAATGGTCCATGATTTTGTGGTCGTCAGTGATATTCTGCTTGAAGAATACCCATGCGGCCATGGTCGCCTGCGTGTGCAACGTCAGGTCAGGATGGTCAGTGACAATAAAGTGCGTGTTGTTGTTCTCCGGAATGATGTACGTGTAGTTGAAGGCCCCGCGGAAGAACCCTCGTGCCTGGAAAACCGGGCAGGGTCCTTGGGCAGTATTGCAGTACGCGTCATGCCCGCGCCCACTGAAGTCGCGGACAAACGTGCCGTTCTCGCCCTCGGCAGAATCATTGTTGAAGTGGAAAAGGAAGATGGTGCCGCCCATGTCAATATTGCCGCTTGAGAACGTGGACTCGTTCTGCTGCCCGCTTGCCAGCTCACCAATGGCATTGCCCACCCACGAAATATTCCTCCACGAAACATTAACCGCGCTCGTGTTGAGCACCTGCGAGGTGAAATTGCCAAACAGGGAATTGTTCAGGTCAATCGCGCCCGTGGTCTCGTTGATTTCCGTCAGCGCGAACGCGCCGCCGGAGAACGGAAACGCCGTGACCGTGTTGGTCTGGTTGACCAGGAACGTGGTTTGCCCCTGCGCAGCATTCGGGCTGAACATGGAACTGCAGCCGTTACTAATGATGTCGGAATACTGCGCTTGCGGCATCCCGAAGAAGTGAAGGATAGTCGGCGCAAGGTCACACTGCTCCCTGCTTCCATCAATCGTTGCGTTCGCAATCATGCTTGCGTTGTTCGTGATGAGCGGGAGTATCAATGTGTCTGCGTTTGTCGTGCTGTGCCCAGTCGTCCCCTCATTCCAGCCATGGTCTGTGGTAATAAGGATTTGCGTGTCATTCTCAATGCCCTTGTCGCGCAAATCGTCCAACAGGATGCCGAGCGCGCGGTCAGCCTCAATGAACGAGTTATTGTAGTTCGCGGAATTGTCCCCGCCCACGTGCCCTGAGCAGTCAGGCGTGCCAAAGTACAATGCCAGGAAAAAGGACTGGTTGGAGTGGTTGGCAGTGAATTCGCGCGCGCGTGTTGAGACATTACGGTCAAACGCGCACGCAGTGCCGTCAGTCCACACCGTATTCGTATACGTTGAGCGGTTGTCAAGCCAGTTGATGTCTGCACGCGCATTCCTAAGCACGCCGTCAGGAATATAGCACGTATCCTTGCCGTAAATGACACCGGTGGCAATGCTGGAATTGAACAGCTCAAGCCGCTCAAATGTGGTGTTGGCATTCGGCACAGGATTGTCGCACGTGTTGTCGGTCACGCCAGTAAGGCTGCTGTTGAGACCCGTATGGAGTTCTGCATTACCAGGAGCAGTCACGGTATCCGTGTGCCCGGTGATATTGTGCGTTGTATTTCTTCCGCCCCTGCCCATCAAACGCGAGAAGTTGGACAGGTTGCCTGCGGCAAGCATGACCGTGTAGTGGTGCTGCTGGAAACCGTCAATGCCAATGAGGATGAGCCGCTTTGCCGACGGCGGCGGGTCAACAATCTGGTCAAACGACACAGGACTCTGCGAGATTCCCAAGTCAAACGTGTCCTGCGAGCCAGTGAGGTTGGCAAGCATCGTCCTGTACGTTCCTGGCTCGCGGATGCCGCCAATAGACGACACAGGAGACTGCGCGCCCTGCGGATACACTGCCAGCGTTCCTCCTGTGCCCTGTGCAACAACCGTGATGTCATTGCTCGCGGTCAGGTTGCGCTCAAAGGTCGCGCGGACATACTCGCCCGGCAGCACAGGCGCAGACCACGCGTTGTCGCGCTCGCGCACCACTCCAGTGAGGTCTTCCACCGGAGTGCGGTTTTCATCCAAGTGCCACGCTTCCGCGATGCGAATGGTTCCAGGCGCGGACTGCTGCGTTGACTGACCGAGTACAATGACTTGCGACGCGGCCTCAATAATCGGGTCTGCAGTGGTATTGGACGTGGTGCGCTGCTCGGCATTCTGATACGTGGTGTTGATGGTGAACGTAATGTTCGCGGTCATGTTTGTCGGGAATGTGGAGAACGTGCAGTTAATGGCAGACAAGTTCGTGCTCGTGGTAAAGTTCTGGATGTAACCGCCCGCACAGCCTGGGCTGCTGACATTCCAGAGCGTGCGGTTGAAGTACCACAAGTACTGCACAGGCCCGATGGACGGCGTGATGCTCAAGCCGCCGGTGTTCTTGAGCGTGATAAGCGCGTTAAACTGCGTGTTGTTCGTGATGGTGCGGTTGACGCCATCCGTTGCCGTGTCCAGGTCAAGCTCGACATCAAAGAACGCCTTGGTGCCGTTAATCTGGATGCTGAAGTTGTCCGGCGTTGAAACCAGCGCAGGACCCGCGGCAAGGGTATAATTCAGCCGTGCTGAAAACGCGTCCAGCCTGGTGGAATCATTGGAGCGTATGCTGTAATTGACCGTGACTACTCCGTCCAGCGCGATGGCGCCGAGGTGGAAGGTGACATTGTTGCCGTTGTGCGTGGCATTGAATTCTGTCGGCAGTCCATTGAGCTGCCAGCCGCCAGGATAGTCATCCACCAGCGTCGCGCCTGTAATGTTCGTCCTGCTCGTGACATTGTTCCACACCACAAACCGCACGTTAATGACTTGGCGCGTGCCAACACCGTCCGGCTGCTCGCGGAACACCAGCGGCGTCTGCGCGATAATGGTTGTTGCCTGGCTGGCAGTCCTATTCACCAGCACCTGGCTTGTCTCATTCTGGAACGAAACATTCACCGTGTTGCTCATAACCGTGCCGTTGGAAAAATTATTCACGAGCACGCTGATGTTGACGCTGAAGTTTGTGCCGACGGTGAGGTTGCCCAAGATGAACGTGTTGTTCGTGCCGGTCAATGCCGCGGGCTGCGAACTCAGGAAGATGATTTCCGCAGGATACGTATCATTAACCGTCACGTTAAATGCAGTGCCATTTCCTGTGACATTGACACTGATCGTGTAATTCAGGAAGCCGCTCGCATTCACCGGGTCAGGGCTGTCAATCTTGGTGATGGTGATGTTGGTGCGGTTAATGATTGGCGGTGGCACAAAGACTGTGGTGTTGATGGTGGTGTTTCTGCTCTGGAATGCTTGTGATGTCTCGTTCTGGAATGTTGCGTTTACTGAGTTGTTGATGCTGATATTGTTCGTGACATTGGTTGGTATCAGTGAGATGTTGATTCTGAAGTTTGTGCCGAACGTCAGGTTGCCGAGTATCCAGGTGTTGTTCGTTCCAGTGAGCGGTGTTGGCTGCGCGGTCAGGAATATTGTTTGGTTGGGATACGTATCATTCACCGTGACATTGAACGCAGTTCCATTGCCAGTCACGTTCACGAAAATGGTGTAGTTGAGGAATGAACTCATCAGCACCGGGTCAGGGCTGTCAATCTTGGTGATGGTGATGTTGGTGCGGTTAATGATTGGCGGTGGCACAAAGACTGTGGTGTTGATGGTGGTGTTTCTGCTCTGGAATGCTTGTGATGTCTCGTTCTGG
>Ga0247727_10007281_pt1 | contig 21194 bp, 18 predicted proteins | sample WisWelCaveWW1625_FD_202498 | JGI IMG/M metagenome (GOLD analysis project Ga0247727, IMG submission 202498) | Biofilm microbial communities from Wishing Well Cave, Virginia, United States - WW16-25 | ecosystem: Environmental > Aquatic > Deep subsurface > Groundwater > Cave microbial mat | place... | reverse complement strand
CCGGCGGCACTCCCCGGCGCCTGGCCGCAAGTGGCCTGGGCGGCGGCGCTGCTCGGCGGATTCGCCGCCCTCGCCCTGCTGATCGCCACCGCGGGGATGATGATCGCGGGCGGCGACGAGGGGGCCCGCGCCGCCATCGCCCTCACCGGTGTCGCCGCCCGAACCACCCTGCGCGGCTTCGATCACATGGCCGGCATCCTGTCGGTGTTCGCCGGGGCCCTGCTCGCCTTCATCAAGGGGGCCTGGACCGTCGTCGACGCCCTGTCGCCTCTCGTCCGCGGCGGGGCGCTCGCCGGCGCCGTCGCCGGACTTGCCTCGATTGGCATCAGCATTGTCGTCGTTTCCCGGGCACGGCGCACCGCCCCGGCCGCGCATCGCCCCTTCCCCCCGACCAACCACGGAGGTCTTTCATGATGCGCCAGCCAATCGCCGCGACCGGCCTGCTCGTCCTGCTCGCCGTCGCATCCGCCACCGTCTTCGCGGCCCCGCCGCCGGCGCTGTTCGCGCCCGGGGCCGCGACGGCCCCTCTGGCCATCTCGGGCTCGGTGTCGGTCAGCCCCTCGGTGGCGGTGTCGGAGGACTCGTACGTCCCGGCCGGGCAGGTCCACGAAGGGGACCTCGTGTCGGTCATGGGGGACGTGCGCATCGAGGGCGAGGTGACCGGCAGCGTCGTCGTCGTCATGGGCAGCATCGAGCTGAGCGGGCACGTGCAGGGCGACATGGTGTCGGTGATGTCGCGGTCGCACCTGGCGGAGAGCGCCGGCATCGACGGCGAGTTCGTCAGCTTCGGCTGGTCGCCGCAGCGTGATCACGGAAGCCGGATCCGCGGCGAGATCGTCAATGTCAACTTCATGAACCTGCTGCCGTTCGCCGGCCACGGCGGGGGGCTCCGCGGCCTGCTGCGCTTCCTCCTGATCTGGCACCTGATCAAGCTGACCTTCCTGTTCATCATCCTGCTGGTGATCACGGCGCTTCTCCCCCGGCGCCTGTCGGCGATGGCAGCGGCCTTCCCGGCGCGCTGGGGATGGTCGTTCCTGGTCGGCCTCCTGACCTACGCCGGCGTGCTGATCGGCGCGTGCGTCCTGGCGGTCACCGTCATCGGGATTCCGCTGGCGCTCATGCTCTGGTTCGTCGCGAAGATGCTGAAATGGGTCGGCCTGGCGGCGATCTTCTACCTGATGGGGCAGTCGATGGGGCGCAACCTGTTCCGGCGCGAGATGCCGCACATCGCGTCGGTGCTCGGCGGGTTCGTCATCTACGCGCTGATGAGCATGGTGCCGCTCCTCGGCTGGCTCTTCGGCATGGTCCTGAGCATCCTGGCGCTCGGCCTGGTGCTGGTCACGCGGTTCGGGGCCGAGCCGGTTCCGGGACCGGCGCCGGCCACGGTCACGGCCGGCCCGGCGGCGCCGCCACCCCCGCCCGCGACGCCGCCGCCGGCGGTGCCCCTGGCCAGCGAGCCGCCGCGCGCCTGGTAACCGCCCCGGGTCAGAGCGCGGTCGCGACGGCGGTCGGTGTCACGCGGTCCGCCGCCATCTCCTGCTGCCGCCGGCCGAGCCGCAGACAGACGACGACCCAGAGCGCCGTCAGCGGCAGCGCCGCCAGCACCACGCGTGTCGCCGGGTCGCCGCCGGCGGTCACCAGGCTGTGGAACCACCCCGCCAGGGCGTCGCCGCCGCGATAGACGAAGGTGTCGATGAAGCTCTTCGCCTTGTACTTCTCCTCCCGATCGAGAACGGTGTACAGGACCTCGCGGGCCGGTTTGGCGGCGGCGTAGTCGGCGCTGCGGCGCACGACCTGGAACGCCATCAGCACCCCCAGCACCGGCTGGAAGGCCAGCGCCACGAATCCCGCCAGGCTCACCAGCGGCAGGATCGTCTGCGTCGCCCCGACGCCGAGGCGGCGGATGAGCCGTCCGGTCAGGAACGCCTGCACCGCCAGCGCCACGACGTTCACCAGCAGATCGATGCGCGCGAAGATCGCCGTGCGCGCCTCGGGGCTCGTCGAGTGCGCCGCGACGAGGCGCGCCTGCTCGAAGTAGGCGAACGTCGAGGTGGTGGTGAACAGGAGCATGTACAGAACGATGCCGAGCAGGTAGCGGGAGCGCAGGACGAGCGTCAGCCCGCCCCAGATGCCGGTGCGGTTGAGGCCCCCGGTGTCGCGATCGGTCCGTGCCGGATCGCCGGCGGGCGCCGGGCCGGCAACGCGCCCCGGGCTGTCGGCGCTCGCCGGGCAGGCGCCCGCCGCTCCCCCCGCCACCGGAAGCCGGTCGACGGCGCTGAACGCCAGGACGCTCGCTTCCACCAGCGCCGCGGCCACCAGAAGAAGCGGCACGGTGCCGACCGCCTGGACCGCCGACGCGGTCAACCCGGAACCGGCGACCGCCCCGAGCGTCCCGCCGGCCGCGATGAAGCCGAACAGCCGCTTCCCCTGCTCGCTGGTGAACACGTCCGCCATGTAGCCCCAGAAGACCGAGACCACGAAGAGGTTGAAGACGCTCGTCCAGATGTAGAACGCCCGCGCCACGCCGACGCGCGCCCCACCCTCGAGCGCCTCGAACAGCACGAAGAAGATCAGGAGGTTCAGCGTGAAGAAGCGGTAGGCGTACGGGATGAACCGGCGCCGCGAGAAGCGCGACACCAGGGCGGCGAACGGCGGGCTCAGGAGGAGCGTCGCCAGGAGGGTGCCGGTGAACATCCACGGCAGGTTACGGACCCCGCCGGCGACCCCCATCTCCTCGCGGAGCGGCCGCAGGACGTAGAAGCCGGCGAGCAGGCAGAACGAGTAGGCGCACGATCCGAGAAGCGCCGCCGCCTCGTCGTCCCCGACCGCGACGACGCGCCTCAGGACCGCCGCGATGCGGCCGCTCAACCCTTGGCCGGCGGGCGTGCGTGCCAGGCGGCCAGCACCTCGGCCTCGCGGTCGGCGGTCAGGCCGGCCTTCAGCTTCGCCTGGTGATCGGCCGGCTCGGTGCGGAACCACTCGAGCGTCGCCTTCGAGGTATCGGCGATCGACCGGAAGGTCAACCCGCGGGCGACCGCCCTGGCGGACGAGAAGCGCGCGAAGCCGGCCTCGTCCCCCGTCGGCGGGACCCAGACCGGCATGTCGGACCAGGGGGCCACTTTCTGCTCCTCGAGAAACGCCGCATCGGCCCAGGTGAAGGTCGCCTTGCCGCCGCCGACCTGGTTGCAGGCGTCGAGCAGGCGGCCGATCCCGAAGGGCGGGCTGACGGCGTTGTAGATGCCGAACGCCCTGTCCTCGATCACCTTGACGGTCCACTCGCCGAGGTCACGCACGTCGATGACCTGGACCGGGTCGTCCGGCGTGCCGGGGGCCAGCGTCTCGCCGCCGCGCGCCACGCGCACCGGCCAGTAGGTGAAGCGATCGGTCGGGTCCTCCGGGCCGACGATGAGACCGGGACGGATGCGGGTGACGCGGCCCGGCATGGCCTGCTCGGTCGCTTCCCCGCACAGCGCCTTGAGGGCGCCGTAGGTCTCGCCGTCCACCTTCTCGACCGTCGGGTCCTTCAGGGTCGCCACCGGGCCGCTCTCGTCCTGGTTCGGCGTCTTGCCGTCGGAGTAGACCGAGAGGGTGGAGATGAAGACGTACTGGCCGCTCTCCCGCAGAAGGGTCGCCGAGTCGCGCACGACGCGCGGCACATACCCCGAGGTGTCGACCACGGCGTCCCAGCGCCGCCCCTCGAGGGCTTTCAGGTTGCCGTCGCGATCGCCCTGCAGTTTCTCGACGTCGGGGAACAGGCCGGGGTTGGTCTTGCCGCGGTTGAACAGGGTCAGCGTGTGGCCACGCTTCATCGCCGCCTCGACGACCGCCGGCCCGAGGAACTTGGTGCCGCCGAGGATGAGGATCGTCATCCCCTTGCCTGATCGCGCGGCCTTTTTCCTACCGGCGGCCGTCAGCGCCCGGCCGCCGAGACCCGCGAGCGCCGCGGCGAGCGCCGCCGTGCGCAGGAACTCCCGCCGCGTCCCGCCATCGCCGTGCCTGCCGTCGTCGCCGTCTTTGCCGCCGCATCCCGCACCGTTCATGAGAGCCTCCCGCCCGCGCCCCGCCCCGCGCCGGACTCTCCGCGGGGCCGCAGCCGGAGCAGGCATTCTAACGGACGGTGCGCGACAGTGGTTCACCGGCGGCGAAAAAATGCCGGCTCCCGGGGATCGGCGCCGGGCGGCCCGCCGCCCCGTGACTAATGCAGCCGCACGTACTCGAAGTCGAGCGCCTGGTTGTTGATCCCCTTGCTCGGAATGGCGATCCAGTTGGCCATCCGGCCGGGCTGCTGGACGGGCTTCATCAGGCTCTTCACGTAAACCCGGTCGGCTTCCGAGGGCAGCCATTCGTCCCGGCGCCGCTCCCACTCCTCGCGGCCGACGAGCGCGCCGTCCGGCGTGCAGTGAAGGTCGGAGTACAGGCCGATGCGGCGGTTGAAGCCGCGGTGCGGCAGGCGGATCGGGGTGCCGATGCCGTGCTCGGCGAGGGTCTTGTTCCACATGTCGACGCCGCGCTGGTTGTCCTCGACGTAGGCGTCACGCAGCACCTCGTTCATGGCGTTGCGCAGCGGGACCTGCCGGCGATCGAACCGGCGCTCGCCCGGCACCTGCATGTCGTAGGCGCCTTCGAGGGCGAGATGGTCCGCGTGCTTCTTCTCGTTGGCGCGCCCCTTCAGGCCGGCGGCGAAGTACTCCGCCGCGTTCGAGGAGATCTCCCCGCCGAACAAGTCGAGCGAGGCCGAGTACCAGAGATTCACGTATTTCTGAATCGTCGCCAGGTCGATGCCGCCGGCCCTGCGGACGTCGCCGCCGGGCGCCTCCTTCATCAGCTCGCAGGTGCGCTGCACGATGCGCCTGATGCCGGTCTCGCCGACGAACATGTGGTGCGCCTCCTCGGTCAGCATGAAGCGCGTCGTGCGCGACAGCGGGTCGAAACCGCTCTCGGCCAGCGCCAGCAACTGGTACTTGCCGTCGCGGTCGGTGAACATGGTGAACATGTAGAACGACAGCCAGTCGTCGATGGGCGCGTTGAACGCCCCGAGGATGCGCGGCCGGTCGGGGTCGCCCGAATGCCGGGCGAGCAGCGCCTCGGCCTCCTCGCGGCCGTCGCGGCCGAAATAGGCGTGCAGCAGATAGACCATCGCCCAGAGGTGGCGCCCCTCCTCGACGTTTACCTGGAACAGGTTGCGCAAGTCGTACAGGCTCGGGCACGAGGCCCCGAGGCGGCGCTGCTGCTCGACCGAGGCCGGCTCGGTGTCGGCCTGGGTCACGATGAGCCGCCGCAGGGCGTTGCGGTACTCGCCCGGAACCTCCTGCCAGACCGGCTGGCCGGCGTTGTCGCCGAAGCCGATGACGCGGTCCTTCTCGGGCGCCGCCAGGAAGATGCCCCAGCGGTAGTCGGGCATCCGCACGTGGTCGAAGTGGGCCCAGCCGGCCGAATCGACGCCGATCGCCGTGCGCAGGTAGACGTCGTTGGCCTGGAACCCCTCCGGACCCATCGACCGCCACCAGTCGAGGAACGACGGCTGCCACTGTTCGAGCGCCCGCAGCAGCCGCTTGTCGGAGGACAGATCGACGTTGTTGGGGATCTTCTGCGACTGATCGACGTTCATCTAGGTCCTCCTCCAGTCGAACGAGGGGCGTTCCGGGCGGCCGTAGCACTTCAGCGCCCCGTGGTCGCCCACGGCGTTGGGCCTCTGGAAGATCCAGTTCTGCCACGCCGACAGGCGGCCGAAGATCTTGGTGGCCTGCGTTTCGTTGCCGGGGAAGCGCAGCGACGCTTCCATGCCGGTGAGCGCGTCGGGCGACAGCGAGGCGCGCTCCTCGATGGCGACGCGCACTTCGTCGTCGTAGTCGATCGCGTCGGCGGCGACGGTCAGGAGGCCGGCGGCCAGCGCCGCGGCGGCGGCGAAGCGCGCCGCGCCCTCCGACCCGACCCGCGCCTGGAGCGCGGCGAGCGCCGCGGGCGTCCCGAGGCACCTCACTTGAAGACGGGTCAGCCCGTGCCCCATCGGCAGCGCGCCGAAGTTGAGCGGGGTCAGCGCCACCTCGACCGGACGGGCGGAGTCGTCGAGGGCATAGATGCGGTCGGCGGCCAGGGCGGTCTCGTACAGCGACCCCGCGAAACAGGAGCCCGGCTCGACCAGGGCGAACATCGACCGTGCCGTGACGTCGAGCCGGCGGACCGTCCGCGCCAGGTGCAGCAGCACCTCGCGGGCGAACCAGTCGCCGTTCGCGAGTTGCGCCATGGCGCGGTCGTGGGCGACCACCCGGTCGATGGCGCCCTCGGTGCGCAGCAGCAGCAGCCCGATCTCCTCCTCGTTGAGACGCAGGCGGCACAGGGCATCGGAGAGCTCGCGCGACAGCCGCAGCATCCAGAGATCCGCGCCCTGCCGCCGGGCGTCGGCGGCGTCGCGCGGCGGATCGCCGGCGGGGGCGCGCAGCGTCACCGTGGCGGTGCGCCCCTTGCGGTCGATCGCCACCGTGACCGTCTTGTACGTCCAGTGGTCGGCCGCGATGTCGGGTCGCAGCGGGGTGAGCGCGACACCGGGCCCATCCTTGGCGGGGACCGTGGCGGCGAGGCGCTGCAGGCGCTCGCGCACCGCCTCCTCGAATCGGCTCCGGGGGGCGATGGCGTCCACCAGGCGCCAGTCGACCGCCCGCTGCCCCTTCACCCCCTCCGCCAGGGTGCAGAAGATGTCGGCGTGGTCGCGGCGCACGCGCCGCTTGTCGACGACGCGCGTCAGGCCGCCGGTGCCCGGGAGAACGCCGAGGAGGGGCACCTCAGGCAGGCTGACCGCCGAGCTGCCGTCGTCCACCAGGAGGATCTCGTCGCAGGCCAGCGCCATCTCGTACCCGCCGCCCGCGGCGATGCCGTTGCAGGCCGCCAGGTATCTCTGCCCGGAGTTCGCCGAGGCGTCCTCGATCGCCAGCCTCGTCTCGTTGGTGAACTTGCAGAAGTTGACCTTGAAGGCGTGCGACGACGACGCCAGCATGTGGATGTTGGCTCCCGCCGAGAAGACCCGCTCCTTGCCCGAGGTGATCGCCACGGCCCGCACCCCGGGGTGCTCGAAGCGCAGCCGCTCGATCGCGTCCGCCAGCTCGATGTCGACGCCGAGGTCGTAGGAGTTGAGCTTGAGGGCATAGCCCGGTCGCAGGCCGCCGGCTTCCTGGACATCCCAGACCAGGCGCGCAACCTCGCCCTGGATCTCGAGACGCCAGTGGCGGTAGCGCTGCGGGTCGGTCTCGAACTCGACGGGTGGCGCGACCTGGGTCACGTGGCTCCTTCCAGCACCCCGGATGGGATGCACTATAGTTCTTATTTTGCCGGGTTCTGCCGATGAACCTGCACTATACTACAGCAATGCCGCGCCCGCGACACCGCCGATCCGGCCCGCGCCCCGACGCCCGTCCCGCCACGCCCGGCCCCGCTGCCGGGGAGGGCGGCCTGCTCGCCCGGGTCGGCCGGAGCCTGCGCGACACCCGTCGTGGCCGCGGTCTCACCCGCGGCGGCCTCGCCGGCCGCTCCGGCGTCTCGGAACGCTTCATCGCCCGGATCGAGTCGGGCACCGGCAATGTCTCGCTGCGGCGGCTCGACGACCTGGCGCGCGCCCTCGAGGTGCCGCTCCTCGGACTCATCGCGGCGCCGCCGGCCGCGGCCGGCCCCCGCGTCGCCCTGATCGGCCTGCGGGGGGCGGGCAAGAGCACCATCGGGCCGCCGCTGGCGCGGGCGCTCGGTGTCCCCTTCCGCGAGCTCGATGCGCTCATCGAGGAGGCGGCGGGACTGCCGCTCGGGCAGATCTTCGAGATCCACGGCGAGCGCTATTTCCGCCGGCTCGAGCGCGAGGTTCTCGCGGCGCTGGTCGCGGGCGGCGGTCCCGCGGTCATCGCCGCCGGCGGCGGCGTGGTCACCGACCCGGAGACCTGGGCGCTCCTGCGCGCCACCTGCACGACCGTCTGGCTGTCGGCCGACCCCGAGGACCACTACGCCCGCGTGCTGGCCCAGGGGGACCGCCGCCCGATGGCCGGCAAGGCGGACGCGATGGCCGAGCTGAAGGCGCTGCTCGCCGCCCGCCGGCCGCTCTACGGCATGGCCGACCTGCACGTCGATACGTCGCGCGTGCCGGCGGCCCGGCAGGTTCGCGGGCTGGCGGCGTCGATCGCCGCCCACCCGGGTCGCGCCGCCGGGGCGGCCGCGGGAGCCCCGGCGGCGGCCCCCCGGCGGCGCGCCGGGCGCCGCGGCTGAACCGGCCTACCCTTCGTCGCTGGCGCGCAGCATGAACGGGATGGCGTGCGCGAGCAGACCGCTGTTGGTCGCCAGCAGCGTGTAGTGGCTGCGCCGCAGCCAGTGCAGCTCGGGCCGGTCCCAGGCGTTCCACAGGCGGCGCACCGAGTTCGGCAGCATGATCCGGTCGTACCGGCCGGCGACCATCAGGATGCGCCGGCGATCGACCCGCGGGCGGAACGCGCCCGGCGAGATGATCCGCCAGGCGCGGGTCAGCTTGGCGCGATCGAGCATGCCGCAGGCCGCGAGATCCTCGCGGATGTTCTTCCCGAGCGGCGTGTCGAGGATCGGCGAGACCGGGGTGTCGCCGGCGCCGCCGATCACGACGAACGACCAGTCGTCGCGCACGGCCGCCATGATCCCGGCTAGGTAGCCGCCGAGCGAGTACCCCAGCACGCCGACCTGCCGGTGGCCGCGCGCCCGCAGCCAGTCGGCGGTGCCGATCAGATCGATCACCCCCTGCCGGAACGCCTCCACGGTCAGGACCACATCGGCGCTCACCACCAGCTCGCCGCTGTACGAACCGCGCGGCGTCCGCTCCAGGTGGAACGGGTGCGCCACGAAGGCCACCGACAGCCCGGCGCGCACGAACGGCCGGACGTAGAGGTGCTCGATCGTCCTGAGGGTGCGATGCGCCCAGCCGTGGCTGATCACCACGACCGGCGCCAGCGGATCACGCGTCGATCGGTACAGCCGGCCTATCGCGAGGTTGGTCTCGGGATACTCCAGGGGGTGCAGGGTCGGGAAGGTGAAGCGGATGACCTCGGCCCCCGGGATGCGCGCCGCGGGCGACTCGGTCACCTCCGGGAGCGCCGCGCGCCCCGAGTAGAACAGCCGCGGCTCGCGGAAGAAGGCCGGGTCGTCGTGCCGTTCCCAAGCGGTGCCGCGGGTCGCCTGGACGAGGCCGCGGTGCCAGGTGATCTTCGACCAGATGCGCACCTGGTCGAGCTGGATTTGGAGCGCCCGCAGCAGCCGCGGCGGCCGCCCCAGGACCGCGACCTTGCGCGGCCGGACGCTGCGCCCCTTCGCCGCGGCCGCCGGCGGCATGGGCGCCATCACTCTCCCGTCCGGCCGCTGTAGTAGGTCTCGACCGCGACCCCCGGCACGCGCCGGCGGACCTCGGCGGCGATGGCGTCCACCTCGCCGTCGGCGAGCGGCGCGACCCAGGACTCGGCCGGCGGCCGCGCCACGGTGTAGACCTGCACGAGCCGGATGCGGCCCCCGCCGTCGAGGATCGCGCGCAGGCGCCCGCAGTAGGCCGCCACCTCCTCCGGGGGCGGCGCCTGGCCGTGCAGCCTCATGAACAGGCTCTGCACGACGATCGGCCTTTGCCGCGCCGCCTCGAGGATGTTCGCCAGCACCTTCGCGAACGGGATCGTCGTCCGATCGACGGTGCGGTAGTAGGCCTCGGTGCCGGCGTCGATCTTCAGCCAGTGCTCGCCGCCGTCGTCGTCGATGAGGCGCATCGCCTCCTGCACCCGCGCTCGATCGATGAGCGTGGCGTTGGTCAGCAGAATGACCCTGAGACCCGGGAACCCCTCCTCCTTCTTGATGCGGATCGCGTCGCGCACGACCCCCGCGAAGTTGGGGTACGACGGCGGCTCGCCGTCGCCGGCGAAGGTGATGTCGCGCAGCACCCGCAGCGCCGCCGGCACGGCGGCGAATTCCGGGCGGCCGAACAGCGCGCCGCTCCTGAACTCGCGGAGCGTCGCGCGCAGCTCGTCACGCAGGCGATCCTCGTCCACCGTCCGCACCGGGGGCGGTGTGCGCCGATCGACCTGGCAGTAGACGCAGTCGAAGTTGCAGATCGTGTCCGGGTTCAGGTTGATGCCGACGGAGATGCCGCGCGCCCGGCGCGACAGCACCGGATACACGTAGAGGTTGTCGCGGTAGAGGCGCGCGTGGCTGTCGATGCTCAGGGGCCGGGGCGCGCCGCCTCCGGCGGACCCGCCGCCCGAGGTGCGCGCTCCGGACCCGCCCCCCGGCGGGGTCGTCTCCGGCATGGGCGTCATTATAATCGCCGCCGTGCGCCACCCCCGCCGCCGCCGCGTTTCGCCCCCGGCCGCCGCCGATCCGCCCGCGCCGCGGCGCGACGCCGCGGCGATCGCCCGGCGGCTCGCCGCCTGGTTCTCCCGGCACCGCCGCGACCTCCCGTGGCGGCATGACCGCGATCCGTACCGCGTCTGGGTGTCGGAGACCATGCTGCAGCAGACCACGGTGAAGGTGGTGGTGCCGTACTTCGAGCGCTTCATGCGCCGCTTCCCGACGATCGGCCGCCTGGCGCGCGCGCCGATCGAGGACGTCCTCGCGGCCTGGGCGGGGCTCGGTTACTACCGCCGGGCGCGGCATCTGCACGACGCCGCCCTCAGGGTCGTGGAAAGTCACGCCGGCCGGATTCCCGCCGACCGCGCGGCGCTCCTCGCCCTGCCTGGAATCGGCCGCTACACCGCCGGCGCCGTGCTGAGCATCGCCTACGGCCGCCCCGAGCCGGTGGTGGACGGGAACGTGGCGCGCGTTCTGGCCCGCCTCGCCGGCGAGCGCCGCGACCCGCGGTCGGGCGCCGCGGCCCGCTTCGTGCTCGAGGAGGCGGCGCGCCTCGTCGCCGCGTCGGCGCGCCCCGGCGATCACAACGAAGCCCTCATGGAGCTGGGAGCCACGGTCTGCACACCGGCCGCCCCCGCCTGCCGGCGATGCCCCCTCGCCGGTGTCTGTGCGGCGCGCGCCCGCGGCATGCAGGCGAGCATCCCGCCGCCGCGGCGCCAGCGCGCCTCCGAGGTCGTCCAGCGCACGATGGCGCTCGTGCTCCGCGGCCGCCGCCTGCTGGTCCGGCGGCGCGCCGCGACCGGGCTCCTGGACGGCCTGTGGGAGCTCCCGGCAGTCGAGCCCGACGGCCGCGGCGGCCATCGGCTCGAGGACGGCCCTCCGGTCGATCTCCTCGGCATCGCCGGCACCGTCCGTCACAGCATCACCTGGCGGCGCCTGACCGTGCAGGTGGTCCGGGCGCGCCTGCGCGGCCGGGCGCCGGACGGCCGGGCGCCGCGTGGCCGGGCGCCGCGCGGCGGGCACCGCTGGGTGACGCCGGCCGAGGCACGCCGCCTGCCGGCTTCGTCACTCCTGATGAAGGCGCTGCGGGTGGCGTCGCGCTCGCCCTTCCACCGCGCCGACGTTTGACGGCCCCCCCGCCCTGTGCTAGCGTCCCGCCGCATGTTCGCCGTCACCCAGACCCTCGATTTCTGCTACGGTCACCGCCTGCTGCGCTACAAGGGGAAGTGCGCCCACCTGCACGGCCACAACGGCCGCCTCGAAGTCGTGGTCGCCGCCGGCGCCCTCGACGGCCTGTCGATGGTCGCCGACTTCTCCGAGGTCGAGCGGATCGTGCGCGGCTTCGTCGACGAGCATCTCGATCACCGGCTGCTCCTGCACAAGGACGATCCGCTCGTCGAGGTGCTGCGTCGTCATGACGAGCCGGTCTTCGTCATGGACTGCGATCCGACCGCGGAGGCGATCGCGCGCCTGGTGTTCCTCCGGGCGAAGTCCGCGGGCCTCGATGTCTCCGAGGTCCGCCTCTGGGAGACGCCGGCCTCGGTCGCCTCCTACCGACCCGAACGCTGACCGCCGAACGACCTCCTGTCACGGGCCTGCTGCGCGACAGCCTCGCCGGCACCAGCGCCCGTTTCCACCTCGTTGGGATCTACACCCTTCTCGACCTCGTGGTGCGGATCGCCTTCGCCGAGGCGAACGCCAGCCCCGAAGAGTACGGCTTCCTGTTCGTCGCCGCGGCGCTCGTCGCCCTGATGGCCTCGTTCGGGATCCTCGGCCTGGTGGTGCACGCCGCCGCCGGCCACGGCCGGCAGCCACCCTTTCCCCAGGTCGCGGCGCTGCTGTTCCTGCCCCTGCTGTGGCTGCAGCTCAAGATCGCCCTGCTGACCTACGGCCCGGTCTTCGCGGGCCTGCTGTCGTTCCACGCGCTGTTCGCCGGCTCCGTCCCGCTGGAGACCTGGATGCCCGTCGCCGCCTACTGGATCGAACCGGTCGCCGAGGCGGCGACGCTCGCGATGACGGTCTACGCCACCCCATTCGCGGTGCGGCAGCGGGTCACGGGAAAGCGGGGCGCGGCGGTGCGCGAGGGGCTGGGACTGATGGTGTCGGTGGCGGAGCGCGGCCCGCGCCTGCTCGCCCTGCTCCTGCCGGCCATCGCGATCGGGACGACGGCGCACTACATGCGGCAGCCGGCCGACGCCAACCTCGTCCCCAGCCTGCCCGAGGGGCTGGCGCTCCTGGTGATCTCCTACCTGACCCTGGCGGGGCTGTTCGGCGCGGCGCGCCTCCTCGCGCGGCGCGCCGCGCGCAGCCCCGCCGAGGGCGGCGGCACGTTCGGCGCGGCGTCCCCGGGCGACCGCGACGGACCGGCGGCGGCGTCCGGCCCGCCGGCGTAGACGGTGCGGTCGGCGACCCGGGCGGCGCGGAACGCATCGATCCGCTCCTTGCACTTGCAGCAGTCGCCGCAGTGCCGGCCGCGGCTCGGGTTGATGCACGAGAAGGTCAGGTGCAGCGGCAGGTCGCGCCCCATCCGCACCACGCGATCCTTGGTGAGTCCTCTGAACGGCGTCCTGATCGCGAGCCGTGTGCCGAGCCCCAGCGACAGGGCCCGCTCGATGGCGCGCAGGAACGCGGGGCGGCCGTCCGGAAACGGGTTGGCGCTCAGGATCCCGGAGATCAGCACGCCGATGCCGTCGAGGGCGCAGAAGGTGGCGGCCTTCGCGAACAGGGCGATGTTGCGGCCGGGGATGTAGACCGAGGCGTCGCCGTCGTCGTAACCCGGGGTGCCGCGTCCGGTGGCGCTCCAGTGTCCGCCGATGAGGTCGGTCATCGGCACGTCGAGGGTGGCCAGCGGCTCGAGACCGGGCTGGCTCATGGCCCGCAGGAAGCGACGCAGGCTGGCCTGCTCGACGCCCTCCCAGTGGAGCCCGGCGCGCACGTACAGCGGCCGGACCCGGCGGTGGCGCCGGAGCGCCGCGCGCAGGAGAACGGCGGAGTCGAGGCCGCCGCTGACCAGGACGCCGGCGGGAGGGCCGGCGCCGCGCGCGGCACGCGGCCGGACAGGGCGCCGTCGCCCGGGGCGCGGCCGGGACGAAAAGGGCCCCCTTGCGGGAGCCCCGGTGCGCTTCACGTCGACCGCCCGACCTCTCAGGAAGAGCGCAGCTTGTTGCTTGGCTTGCGCGGCGGGTCGTTCGCCGGGCGCGGGGTGACCGGCGCGTTCTGCTTGAACGACGGCGTCAGCTCCTTGTTGATCACGGCCCACTCCGGAGACTCTTCCTCGGTCTCGACGATCGCCTCGATCGGGCACTCCGGGAGACAGGCGCCACAATCGATGCACTCTTCCGGATCGATGATCAGGAACACCTCGCCGTTGTATTCGCCGGGGTGCATGCAATCCACGGGGCAGACGGCGACGCAGGTCGCGTAGCGCTCCCCCAGGCACTTTTCGGTGATGACGTAGGACACGTTGGAGCCTCCTCTTTCGATGGTGCCGCTCGAACGGAGCCGGATGTTAGCACAGGGGGGATACGGTGTCGCAAGGCCGCGCCCTATAATGCCGCGCGGCGTGCGCCGTGCCTGAAGTGCCGCCACGCCGGGAGGATTCGTCATGCCGGGAGCCGTTCCTTTCGCCTGCCGCGCGCGCCGCGCGCCCGCCCCGCGCGCCGCCGCCCGGTCGGCGCGCGCCGTCGTCATTCTCCTGCCGGCGGCGCTCCTCATGGCCGGCGCGCCGCAGGCCGGCCGCGCCGCCGCGGTGGTGCGCGAACCGGTGCTCAAGCAGATCCGCCTGCCGCACAGCTACTACTACCGCGAGATGTACCTCCCGCAGACGACCACCGGCCCCTCCTCCGCCGACTGGTCGCCCGAAGGGCACGACCTGGTGCTGTCGATGCAGGGGGCTCTCTGGATGCACCGGATCGGATCGCCCGAGACCCGCATGGTCACGAGCGGCCCCGGATACGATTTCCAGCCCGACTGGTCGCCCGACGGCCGCCTTGTGGTCTACGCCTCGTACAACGACGACCAGGTCGATCTCCGCCTGCTCGATGTCGCCAGCGGCCGCAGCCGCGCCTTCGTGAGTGACGGCGCGGTCAACGTCGACCCGCGCTTTTCGCCCGACGGTCGGCGGGTCGCCTGGGTGTCGACCGCGCACGAGGGCCGGTTCCACATCTTCGCGGCGGACGTCACCGCCGACGGACCCGCGGTCCCCGAGCGGCTCACCGAGGACCGCGACAGCGGGCTGCCGCGCTACTACTACAGCCGCCTCGACCACTACCTGTCGCCGGCCTGGTCGCCGCGGGGCGACGACATCCTCTTCATCTCCAACCAGGGGCACATCTGGGGCACCGGCGGGTTCTGGCGCGCCGCAGCGCGGCCGGGCGCCGCCGCGCGCGAGATCCGCTACGAGGAGACCACCTGGCGGGCGCGGCCCGACTGGTCGCCGGACGGCCGGCGCATCGCCTACGCGTCGTACCTCGGCGGGCAGTGGCACCAGATCTGGCTGATGACCGAGGCCGGCGGCGACGTCTTCCCGCTGACCTACGGGGCCTTCGACGCCACCAACCCGCGCTGGTCGCCCGACGGTCGCCGACTCGTGTACGTGTCGAACGAGCGCGGCGACACCGACCTGCACGTCATCACCGTTCCCGGCGGGCTCGACACGCGCGTCGACCTCGGGAGTCTGCGCCGGCCGGGCGACTGGGGGCGTCTGCGCATCGACCTCGTCGACCGCGCGAGCGGCCGGCCGATCGCCGCGCGCGTCTCGGTGCTGGGGCCCGACGGCCGCTTCTACGCCCCGGACGACGCCTGGCGCCATGCCGACGAGGCGTTCGTGCGCGGGTCGAGCCGCTTCGAGTACGGCTATTTCCACGCCCGCGGCCGGTTCCAGATGGCGGTCCCGCCCGGCCGGCAGCGGGTCGAGATCAGCCGCGGACCCGAGTACGCCGTCTCCCTGACGGAGGTCGAGGTCGCCCCCGGCGCGACCGCGACCCGCCGCGCCGCGCTCCGGCGTCTCGCCGACATGCCGGCGCGCGGCTGGCGCGCCGCCGACCTGCATGTCCACATGAACTACGGCGGCGCCTACCGCAACGACCCGAAGCGCCTGCTCTTCCAGGCCGAGGCCGAGGGGCTCAACCTGGTCGAGAACCTGGTGGTGAACAAGGAGCAGCGGATCCCCGACATCGCCTCGTTCTCGACGCGACCCGATCCCGCGTCACGCCCCGGGCTGCTCCTGTTCCACGCGCAGGAGTACCACACCTCCTACTGGGGGCACACCGCCCTGCTCGGTCTGCGCGAGCACTTCGTGATGCCGGGGTACGCATCGTACGCGAACACCGCCGCGGCGAGCGCCTTCCCGACCAACGCCTTCGTCTTCGACCTGGCTCACGCCCAGGGGGCGACGACCGGCTACGTCCATCCCTTCGACACCCGTCCCGACCCGTTCAACATGAGCGAGCCGCTCACCTACGAGATGCCCGTCGACGTCGCCCTCGGCAAGATGGACTACTTCGAGGTGATGGGGTTCAGCGACCACCTGATAACCTCCGAGATCTGGTACCGACTGCTGAACTGCGGCTTCCGCGTGCCGGCCGGCGCCGGCACCGACGTGATGGCGAACTTCGCCTCGCTGCGGGGACCGATCGGCCTGGTGCGCGCCTACGTCCGGACGGGGGAGCGCTTCGACCACGACACCTGGCTCGCGGGGCTGCGCGCCGGCAGGACCTTCGTGACCAACGCGCCGATCCTCGATCTGACCGTCGAGGGCGAAGGGCCGGGCGGCACGGTGCGCCGCGCCCCCGGGCGCCACACGCTCCTGGCGCGCATCGCGGTGACCTCGCCGGTGCCGCTCGATCACGTCGAGATCGTCCAGGACGGCAGGATTGCGGCGAGCGTGCCGCTCACGGGCGACCGCACCGGCGCCCGCGCCACGCTGCCGATCACGGTCGAGCACGGCGGCTGGGTCCTGCTGCGGGCGTGGGCCGACTCGCCGGCATGGCCGATCCTCGACCTCTACCCCTTCGGCTCGACCAGCCCGGTCTACCTCGAGGTCGGAGGCAGGGGGATGCCGCCGTCGCCCGATGACGCCGCCTTCTTCGTCCGCTGGATCGACCGCCTGACGGAGGCTGCGGGGGCGCGCGACGACTGGAACAGCGCCGCGGAGAAGGACACCACGATGTCGATGCTCGCCGAGGCGCGGGCGGTCTACGCGCGCCGCGCGAGCGAGGCGCCGCGCGGCGGGATCGGTGCGCCGGGGGCGGTCAGCGATCCCACTCCATGACGCGGCCGATCCAGGCGGTCGTCTTCGGGGCGTTGTCGATCCTGAGGTGCTTGCGGAAGAAGGCCGCCACCGGATTCCCGGCAATGGCGCCCTCGGGGACCACGCCGTAGTACAGCATGGTGCCGACGGCGAAGTCGGCCGCCGTGGGGGCGCCGCCGACCAGCCACTCCCCCTTCGCCAGGCTCTCCTCGACGCGCGCCGCCGCCCGGTTGATGATCTCGTTCGCCCTGCGGACCTTGTCGGCGTCGATCGAAGGGCTGAAGAACTGCCCGAAGATCAGCGAAATGGCCGGTCCGGCCTCGGCGCGGGCGAACAGCTCCCAGGTCTCGATCGCCTTCATGGTGTCGCGGTCGGCGCTGTAGAGGCGCGGGGTGGCGGGAAAGTTGGCGTCGAGATAGCGGGTGATGGCGTACGAGTCGTAGACGACCGTGTCGCCGTGCAGCAGCACCGGCGTCAGCGGCTGGCCGGAGACCGCCACGACCTCCGCCCGCTTCGCCGGATCGACGGCGATCCTCTGGTAGGCGAGCTTCTTGTACGCGAGCGCGGCCCGCACCTTGATGTTGTTCGGCGAGGGGGCGAGGTCATAGAGCTTCAGGGGGCGTTCCATGGGGATCCTCCGCAGTCGGGATGCCGGGATGATAGCACGCGGGGCGCGCCGATCGGCGCGGCGCCGCCCGCGCCACGTCCCGCCCGGCGTCGGGTCACGGGGCGCCGTACACCCAGACGGCCCCGAAGAGGATTTCGTAGTCCGGCGCGCCGTCGGCCAGCGGCAGCGCGACGGCGCCGCGCAGACCGAATCCCGGCTCGGGCCCGGCGCCGCTGTAGCCGAGGGTCAGCCGGGCGTCCGACCCGGCGCCGTCGAGTCGCTCGCTCTCCCAGGTCGTCTCGATGACGAAGGTGGTGCGGACCCCGGCCGGGATGACGATCGCGCCGCCGGCGAGCATCGAGGCGTTGGCCTGCGGCAGGGGCGCGTCGGGGTCGCCGTTGTAGCGCGCGCCGACGTTGCCGGCGAGGGTCACCGCCGCGAAGTCGCCGCGGCAGGCGAAGAACCCCTCGACGTCCATGGCACCGGTGCCGATCCCCTTCGCTTCGTCGCCGGTCGCGACCTTCACCAGCCCGCCGGCGGCGCACCGGCCGCCGGCGCCGCGGAAGCGGTACTTGCCGTAGAGATCGATGTCGTCGAGCCCCGATCCATGCGGGCCGTCGCCCGAATCCTGCTTGGCCCATCCGAGGAGAAGCCCGGCCTCCGCCCGCTCCCCCAGCCGGAAGGCGAACTGCCCGCCGGCGAAGAAGCGCTCGGCGCCATCCGTCTGGTTCTGGTAGTCGAAGACACCCTCGATCCACCCGCCGGGGATGATCGCCGCGTCCTGCGCGAAGCGCTGGAACAGCCGCCGGCCGTCGCGGTCGACTTCGGCGGGGGCGCCGGGGGCCTGGGCGGCCAGCGGCGAAACCGCCACCGCGGAGAGGATCAGGACGACGGCGAGGAACGCCGCCGTGACCGGGCCCGAAACGGAACGCTGGCTCATCGACGATCCTCCACTGTGTCACGCGCTTCTACCGCACCCGGCGGGCTCTGGCAAGCCCCGGACGTTCTCCACCGCCCCCGCCCGGCGCCGGCCATCCGCCTGCATCCGGGGGGCCGGGTGGACATCCCCGTGCGTCGCACTAGATTTAAGCACGATCGGATCCCCCGGGGCGGGGTGCGTCGTGCCGCCGGTTTCAATTCCGGAATCGGCAGACCGCCCGCGGTGGGCGGACCGGGGGACGGGGCGGATGTCGCAGAGCTTCTTCGACAGGACCATCACCACCGAGCGATCGGAGGTCGACAGCCAGAAGCTGCGCCGGCATCACGCCTCGCTCGTGGTGATGCAGGGGGCGGAGATCGGGCGCGACTTCCGCCTGCGCCGCGGCACCATGGTCATCGGCCGCGGGCTCGACGTCGACATCCGCCTGCCGGACGACCTCGCCTCGCGCCGACACGCGCGCATCGAGTTCTCGTGGAACCCGATCAACGAGACCGTGTCGTTCGTGCTCATCGACCTGGAAAGCACGAACCACACCTACGTCAACTCCCGCCGGGTCGATCGGATCGAGCTCAAGTCGGGCGACACGATCCAGATCGGCGACACCGTGCTGAAATTCGTCCTGCTCGACGACATCGAGGTGAAGTTCCACGCCGAGGTCCGCAACCGGATCAGCTTCGACCAGCTGACCGGATTGCTGACCAAGGAGTCCCTCTACTTCGCGCTCGAGGTCGAGCTGAAGCGCTGCGTGCAGTACACCGTGCCGCTGGCGGTGGTCATGATGGACCTCGATCACTTCAAGCAGGTGAACGACACGCACGGCCACCTCATGGGCAGCCACGTGCTCACGGAGGTCGGCGGGATCATCGCCCGCTCAATCCGCGGCGCGGACATCGCGGCGCGTTACGGCGGCGAGGAGTTCGTCGCCTACCTTCCGGAGGCCGACGGCGCCGGCGCCATGCAGGTGGCCGAGCGCATCCGCGGCAACGTCGAGGCGGCCGCCTTCACGCTCGACGGCCGTACGGCGGGCATCACCATCAGCGTCGGCATCGCCCTCTTCCCGGCCCACGGCCGGGCGCTCCGGGAGCTGGTCGCGCGCGCCGACCGGGCCCTCTACCGGGCCAAGCAGGAGGGGCGGAACCGCGTCTGCCTGGAGGACGACCGTCCCTGAGGCGGTAAGGCGGCGCGGCGGCTCCATCCCGGCGTCGCGCAGTCCACCGGCCTCGGCGATTCAGACCACGAATCACTCGGCGCCTCCGACCAGCCTCCAGCGGGATCGGACACCTCGCAGGCGCCAGTCAGAATACCGACGCCGACGGGCGGCCAGGTTGCGCGCACCACGGGCCCGCCCCATATTCGCCCGCCAGGGCTTCTTCCGAGGACCCGCCATGTCACACGAGCCTGCCCGTTCCGACCGCCCGGCCCGCCCGGCACCGTCTGCCGGCCGGCAGGCACGACTCCTCACGCTCATGGAGATTGCCCGGTCGATCAACAGCTCGTTGAATCTGGACGAGGTGGTCGAGCGTGTACTGGATGGCGCGGTGCGGTTTTCGGGGACGGAGCGCGGTTTTCTGTTTCTGAGGGAGGGTGATCAGCTCGTGCCCTGGGTCCACGGCCCCAGGGGCGGCCCGAGTGTCGACGTCAGCCGGACGGTAGCCGAGGAGGTCGCCAGGACCGGCCGTCCGATCTGTCGCGACGATCTCGCCGGAGCGTCGGCCGGATCCCTGTCCGACAGCATCGTCCGTCTCAGGCTGCAGGCGATCCTGTGCCTCCCCCTCGCGGTGACGCAGGACGTGATCGGGGTGGTCTATCTCGACAGCCGCCGCCCTCTCTCCCACCAGGATCCGGACCTGGAGCTGCTCGAGGCGCTGGCCGGGCTGGCCGCCGTGGCCATCCAGAACAGCCGCCTCGTCGAGGAACGCGTGCGGGCCGAGCGCACGCTGGCGATCGGACAGATGGCCCGGGCCGTCGTCCACGACTTGCGCAGCCCGCTCACTTCGATCCGCGGCCTGGCCGACCTCCTGCACGGCCGCTGTGTCGAGTCCGATCCGGCGCGGCGTCATCTGGCGACCATCATGGCCGAGGCCGACCGCCTGGCGGAGCTGACCGAGGACCTGCTCCGGTTCTCGCGCCAGTCCCCTCCACCGACGCGCCTCGAGGCGCGCCTGGCCGATCTCATCAGGCAGACGCTTGCGCCACTGGGCCCGCTTTTCGAGCGGGCCCGCATCGCGGTCGAGCTCGATCTCGACGAGCAGACGACCGCGATCATCGACGCGGCGGGTATGGCCCGCGCGCTGCACAACCTCATCTCCAATGCCCGGGAAGCCATGCCGGGCGGCGGGACTCTGCGCCTCCGTTGCCACGTAAAGCAGGAGCGGGCAGTCGTCCGGATCGAGGACACCGGCTGCGGCATGTCTGAGGAGGTGCGGCGGCTGATCTTCGAGCCGTTCTTCACGCACGGGAAGCCGCGAGGCACAGGTCTCGGCCTGGCGATCGTGCGCGCCATCGTCGAGGAACACGGCGGGGCTGTCCGTGTGGAGAGTGCCCCCGGGCGCGGGTCGGCATTCCAGATCGAGCTGCCCGCGGCCCTGACCGGTCAGTCCACGCGCAGGATCCACTGACCGGGACGCGGCCCCGCGTCGTCCTCCGGCGCGAGCCTCCCGGCCGCGGTAAACCGCAGCCACGTTCCTGACGGTTCCCCGGGAGGCAGCGGCCAGAATCCGACTCCCGCCGGTGCTTTTCCACACACCCCCCGAGCACAGTCCTGTCGTCGCGCCGGGAACCCGTGAGAATCCAGACGGTCGCGGTGTCAGGCGGACGGACAGACGTCGCGGCACAGGGGTTGCTCCCTTCCAACCGCGTGGGACGGCAGAGGACGGACCCAGCCGCCTCGCAGGGCAGGAGGGGATCATGAGGATGTCGGCCATTGACGGACGCCGCCGATCGCGATGCGCGGGCTACAGCCTGATCGAGATGCTGCTGGCGTCGGCGATCTTCGCGATCGTGGCGGCGGTGGTCTTCATCTTCTACACCGCGGCCCAGAAGTCGTTCAAGGCGGGCGAGAACTTCAGCGACCA
>Ga0247727_10007280_pt1 | contig 21194 bp, 17 predicted proteins | sample WisWelCaveWW1625_FD_202498 | JGI IMG/M metagenome (GOLD analysis project Ga0247727, IMG submission 202498) | Biofilm microbial communities from Wishing Well Cave, Virginia, United States - WW16-25 | ecosystem: Environmental > Aquatic > Deep subsurface > Groundwater > Cave microbial mat | place... | reverse complement strand
ATCGTCGGGAATGGCGGCCGCCTGCTTCATCAGAGCGACGAGCTCGGCGACTTGTGGGGTGGAGATCTCGCTCGCGAGAGGCTCGGCCAGGTGGAGCACGGCACCGAGGTTTCCCGGGCGTGACCACACGCTTTGGCGCAGCAGCTCGGCGAATTCGCCGACCCTGGCGGCGAGCCGGAAGCGCGCCGAAGTCATGGCGAGGTTGCCGGCACAGCGCTCGAGGTCGATCGAGGCCTGCTGCTCGTGGGTGGTTGGCTCACCCGGCGAGGGTCCTGCACTTCGTAGCGCAGGACGGCCAGGGGTGACTGTTCGGCGGCGCTCCTGTGGCAGGAGAAACGGGACGTGCCTCATGTCAGCTCTCCGGCCGGTCACCGTGGGGACCGTCGATTCGTCTCTCGTCGCGGCGGGGGACCGCGTTTACATCACCGATCGCGAGGGTGTGACCCTCGTGCTGCGCCATGGCACCGAGTTCGAGATCCTCCAGCGCAAAGAGCTCGGCGAGGAGGTCGCCTCGTCGATGGCCCTTGCCGGCGAGCAGATCTTCCTGCGCGGAGTCGATCACCTCTACTGCATCGCCGACGACGGGACCGACTCGGAGTGACGACATTCCGGGCGACTCCCGGGATCTTCTTCAGCCCCAGGTCACACCGAACGTCGACACGCGCAGCGCCATGGAAACGAAGGACGCACCGGACGCCTTGTCGGTTGCGAAGCGAGGGAACGCGAGACTACATACGGCCGAGCGACGAACCGTGGCCTCCTTCAGGGCTGAGAGCGTGAGCAATAATCCACCCGCCGCAGAAGCGTCCAAGGCGCCGCAGGCGCCCGGCGCCCATCAGGCGCCGAGGAGGGGGAGGTCGCACTTGAGTACCCGATGCGCTGCGCACGTTCTCAGCGAGCAGGCTTGCAATGCGCCTCCGACGGGCTAGCTTCACGGGCAGTTCGGACCGCAACCACGGACATCGGAGCCGGTGGAGGAGACCATGTCGAGTCGACGGAAAGGTAGGAGCTCGGTCCTTGGTCGTGTGACGCTCGGCGCCCTGCTCGGCACTGCGCTCGGCACAGCCTCCGCAGCAGCCGCCGACTGGTACGTCGATGCGAGTTACTACGACTGCGCGAATGCCGACGGCAGCGCCGCGAAGCCGTTCTGCACGGTCAACGAAGCGGTGAACGTCGCGGCCGCCGGAGACACCATCCACATCGCTCCCGGGAGCTACTCGGAGACGATCGCCCCCAGCGTCGACCTCCAGTTCCTCGGCACCAACGGCGCCTCCGTGACGATCTTCGACCTGGGGACGAACTCGCTGGACTTCACGGACGTCACCGTCGAGATCACCGGGATCGAGATCTCCAACCGGAATGCCTCGTCGGGCAGCGCTATCCGCGTCCTTCGCGGCGACGTCACTCTCTCCGACTGCGTCGTCAAGAACTGCACCTCGTCGGGGTGGGTTGCGCTGGGGGCAGGGATCAACGCCGATCAGTCCACGGTGAAGCTCGTTCGTTGCACCCTGCAGAACAACGTCACGAAGGGCATCGCCAGCTCGTCCGGAGGTGCGCTCTACCTCTACCGGTCGAGGGTCACGATGGACCGCTGCCTCGTCGTAGGAAACGGTGCCAGTCGAGGGGGTGCGATCGCCTCCGGCGACACACAACTCGAAGTCTGGGATTCGGAATTGCGAGAAAACTGGGCGTCCGACGGAGGCACGGTCGATCTTAACTCTTCGAGCACGGCCGTCGTCCGGCACTGCACCTTCGTGGGAAACCAGTCCTTTAGCACGATCGACGCCGGGGACGCGGTCCTCGAAATCTCCGACTCTCACTTCGAGGACAACACGAGTGCGTACGGCGGTGCCATCCGAATCTTCTGTTGCGACAACGCGATCGAACGCTGCGTGTTCCGCGGCAACCGGGCCCTGATCCACTACTTCAGCCCCTACGGATGTTGCGGTGAGGGAGGAGCGGTGTACGGGCCCGACGTGCACCTCGCGGACTGTCTCTTCGAATCGAACTTCAGCGAGGTCTCCGCGGGCGGTGCGTACGTCTCGGGAGCATCGACGGTCGAGCGGTGCCGCTTCGTCGGCAACTCGGTCTTCGGGAACGGATGGGCGACCCACGGCGGGGGGATCGTGGCGAGCGGGACGTCGGTGCTCCGTGACTGCGAGTTCGTCGGCAACGTGGCCGAATCGACCGGAGGGACCGCCGGTCAGGGCGGTGGCGCCTCCGTGGATGGCGGATCGGTGAGCATCGAACGCTGCAGCCTCGGTGACAACTCCGCGATCGGCGCGGGAGCGACATCCGGAGGGCTCGGGGGCGGGTTGTGGGTCGATCCCAGCGCGTCCGTCGCCCTCTCGCACGTCGTCCTCGCCGAGAACTTCGCCGAGCTCGGTGGACCCGATCTCTCCGGCACCGCGACGACGCTCGGCTACAACGTGCTCGGTGACTCGTCGGGCGCCACGCTGAGCGGCGGTGGGACGAATGATCTCCTCGACGTCGACCCCTTGTTCACGGACGCGGCGAACGGCGATCTCTCGCTGCTCCCCGGCTCTCCGTGTATCGACTCAGGCGATCCCGCTTACCCGGCGGGCGGCAAGGATGCCGCCCAGGCCCCGCGCGTGCTCGACGGCGACCTCGATCGGTCGATGCTCCTCGACCGCGGCGCCCGCGAGTACGGCCACGTCCGTCTCGACATCACTGGTGCCTTCGTGCCTGGTGGCGCGATCCAGGTCGACACCACCGGCACGGCGGGCCTCCCAGTCTGCCTCTTCGCGGGCCATGCCACCACCGACCTCGTCGTCGCGCCCTTCGGCTCCCTGTTCGTCGACCTTTCGCAGGTGCACCTGTTCCTTGTCTGGGGCACGATCCCGAACGTGGTGAATGCCACGATCCCCTTAAACGTCCCCGTACCCGTGACGCTCTATGTGCAGGAGGTCGCCTTCGCTCCAGTCGGGGGCAACTTCTCGAACCTGGTGCGCTTCGACGTGCGCTGAGCAACCGGCTCTGTCTGGAGAAAACTGGGAGAACGGCGTTCTGTCATGGCGAATAGGGAAATCTACTGCTGGTTCCCGCCCGTCTCAAGGCGGTCGTCAAGGTGATCCCGCGGTCGAAGGGGTGCGAGAGAGATCGAAAGACGCCTGCGGCGGCGGGCGCGACGCGCTGAGGACAGCTTCAGGTGGGCCGCGAGCGGGAGAGGACTCGAGGAGGCCGAGGCAGCGCAGGATGCCAGCGACAGTGGTTGCTTCCGTGATGGTGGCGATGAGCCGGCGCGATCCGCCGCATTCGCACCGAAGAACGATGCCGTGCACCGTTCCGAAGGAGGCGACCGCGCTCGACGGGCAGTCGCCCAGCGCCCTGGTGACGCAGTCGGGCACCGACGACGGCGTGTACCTGGGAACCGGCGCGCCGTTTTCTACCGCAATCAGTTCATGGCGGACTGGGCACTCCTCGGCAGTGGCTTCCCGCCCAACGCCACGCCCCTCAAGCTCAAGCCCTTCTACGTCGCGACCTACACCATCACCGACCAGAACGGCACCAGCACCCAGACTCTCCAGAGCTTCATCACTGTTCAGTGACGCGTGGTGGGTGGAGGTGACCGTCGCCCCGGCTCGGCGCAGGTTTCCCTGATGTTTCTCTCGTTGCGCCGGCGCCCGCGCATTCATCCAGGGAACGTTCAACTTCGCTGACGAGTTGGTCGAGATCCGCCCGGTCGGTGCGGTCGTTGGCGATGCAGGCGCGCAGGACGGCTTGGCTCCGGAGTCGGGCGTCGCTGAGAAAGACGCGGCCGCGGTTCCAAATGCGGCGGGCGACTGAATGCGCCGGTGCGTCACCCTTTTCGATCCGGGGATGAGTGAAGCACACGATCGGGAGAGGAGAGTCATTGGCGACCTTGAATCCGCGCCGGTAAAGAAGCTCGCGCAGGTCTCGTCCGCGGTCGAAGAGGTCCTCGACGGACTTCGACAAGCCCGACTCGCCAAGCTCGACCAGCGTCATGAATACCTTGAGGCCGATGAAGCGGCGCGACCATGGAAGGCTCGCGCGAAACGGGTCCTTGCTCCGGCGCGCGCCGGCCGGCAGGTACGGCAAGGCGGGGAGGTCGAACACGCTCTCCACGGCCGGGCGATCCCGGCAAAGAAGAACTCCCGCCGCCATCGATACCGGCAGCGCCTTGTGGGCGTCGAAGGTGATCGAGATGGCGCGCTCGATTCCCACAAGGAGCCGGCGAGTGCGGGGCGAGAACGCCGCGATGCCTCCGAAGGCCGCGTCGACGTGCATCCATAGTCCTTCGCGGTCCGCGACTTCGCCGATCTCCGCGAGCGGGTCGATCGCACCGGCGACGGTCGTGCCGGCGGTCGCGAGGACGAACAACGGGAGCTTGCTGTCGCTGCGGTCGTCGGCGACGGCTTCTGCCAGCGCACGGACGTCGAGGGCGTCGTTCGAAGTCGCCCTGATGCGGCGGACTGCGTCTCCCCCCAGGCCCGCGGCACGCGCCACCTTGACGATCGAATCGTGCGCGGTCTCCGAGGCGTAGATCACCGGATCGGCCGGCGCGGCGCGCACGCCGCGATCGATGTAGCCGGGGATCTTTCGCGCCAGCGCGGCGAGCAGCGCGGTCAAGGTCGCCTCCGAGCCGCCGCTGGTGAAGTGGACCGCGTGCTCCTCGGTCGACATGCCGAACCGGGTCGCGATCATGTCGAGCGCCGCGCTCTCGATCTCCGCGGCCGCTCGCGAATGTGGCAGGGAGGCGAGCTGCGGGTTGAACGCCGCCGCGATCGCGTCCGCGACGACGCTCGCAAGCGATACGCGCGGCTGGAAGAACCCGAAGTAGCGCGGATGGTTGGTCTGCACCATCCCGTCGCGCGCAAGCTCGAGGATCTCCTCGATCAGTCCGGGCAGCGGCACGGGCGCCTGCTGCGCCAGCCGTTCGATTCGCTCGCGAGCTCTGCGTCCCCTCACACTTGGACCGACACGGTCGCGGTCCCTTGAGAGCAACGACCCGAGAGACCGAAGAAGGTCCGGACCCGATTCGATTTCAGCCATGGCGTTTCCATCTGTCGTGCTCTGGCGCAAAGCCGCAAAGAAGTACCGAAGGCCAACGATCCTGGTTCTACTGCCTTGGCCGTCATTCCCGCGAAAGCGGGAATCCAGAGTCTTGCACCCGCCCGCCGTCCATGAAACTGGATTCCCGCTTTCGCGGGAATGAAGGCCTCTGCGTCCCGGCGTCTTTGCGCGAGGATACGGCCTTCGCGCATCACACGCTTGGGTAAGCTCATTCCGTTTTCGAATCCTGGCAGTGGCAGTGGTGACGATGGTCGCGTCGACGCAGAACTTTCATTCCATGGACGCGGAAGCTGCGACGGGTCCCGAGGAGGGAACGGTCGAGCGCTGGGCCTTCGATTACATCCGGACGCTGGACCTCGAGCACAAGTGTCGACCTCCGGAGTCTCCGTCCCGCTTTGAAGGCGGCGTTGTCGGCCTGCGGCTCTCGAGGCCCGGGCGGCCGGCGGCGCTGAAGGTCGTCATGAAGGCGCCGCGCTCGCTGCGGGAGAGGGACCTGTGTCATCCCCGCTGGCGGGCTCGGCAGGTTCACACGTTCCTGCATCACGAGCTGCAGGCTGCGGAGCTGATGTGCTGGGCGATCCTGGCGTTCCCGGACACGCCGACTGCATTCCGCCATGGTCTGCTGGCGATCGCTCTCGACGAGATCCGCCACCTCGCCATGTACCGCGGACACCTCGAGGTGCTGGGCTTCCACTACGGCGACTTCAACGTTCGGGACTGGTTCTGGCAGCGCGTGCCACAGGTGACGACGCCGGCGCAGTTCGTGGCGGTGATGGGAATCGGTCTCGAGGGCGGGAATCTCGACCACACCCGCCGCTTCGCGCGCAGCTTTCGCGCGGCCGGTGACGAGGCGGCGGCGCGGATCACACAGATCGTCGGCGCCGAGGAGGTGGCGCACGTGCGCTTCGCGGTGCGCTGGTTCCGGGAGCTGACCGGCGGGCTCGACTTCGAGAGCTGGGCGAGCCATCTGCCCGAGCCTCTGTCGCCGCTCATGATGCGCGGCCGGCCGATGGCGACCGATCTGCGCCGCAGGGCGAATCTCCCCGACGAGTTCCTCGAACGGCTGCAGGCGTTCGAAGCCGCCCGTTCACCCCCTGCGCCCGACTGATCCGATCGAGCACGACATGACGGGCAGCCGCAACCAGCAGAAACGGCTCATGAGATGAGAATCGCCTGGGTGTTCAACCTGGATGCCGACGAAGAGCTGGCGCGGCCGGATTCGTGTTCGAAGAGCGCCGGCTTTCTGCGGCGCAAGGCGGAGATGGCCGACGTTCTGGGGGCCCACGTCGCGCCGGGGGACGTCGTGCTGGACGCAGATCGCGCGGTTCCTGAGACCGGATCAGAGTTCCTCGGCCAGGCGTGGTGTCCGACTCCGAGCGCCCTGCGACTCCTGCGGCAGGCGCAGGTCCGACTGCCTGCGGCTCCGAGCTTCAAGATCCTTCAGACAGTCAATCATCGTTCGTTCGCCGCGACGTTTTCCGCCAGCCTCCCGGGTGCCGCTTTCACGCGGTCGATCGAAGAGATGCGTTCCTGTCTTGAGTCGAAGAGACCGTTCGACCAGTGGTTGTGCAAGCGGGCCCACGGGTTCAGCGGCCGAGGCCACCGACGGATCCGGCGCTCGGAGTTCCTCGACGGGAGTCTGCACGTCAACGAGCAGACATGGATCGAGCGCTCGTTCACCGAATCGGACGGCCTGCAGGTCGAGCCGCGGGTCGAGCGGGTAGAGGACTTCGGACTGCACGGCTGGATCGGGTCGGTCGATGCGGGGCCCCGGGTTCTCCGCGGACGTCTCACTGTCCAGCAGTGTGACGAATGGGGTCGGTGGATCAAGACTCGTCCTGCCCGCGAGGATGACCTCGACGCGACCGCGCAACACAGCTTGTTCGACCTGTTCGACCGGGTCGCGGCGCGACTCCACGGCGAAGGCTACTTCGGCCCCTTCGGGATCGACGCTTTCACCTGGAAGGATTCCGGAGAGATCCGATTCCATCCGCTGAGCGAGATCAACGCGCGCTACAGCATGGGGTGGTTCACCGGCATGGGCCACGTCGATCGCGGCGAGCTGTTCCGCTGAGCGCACCCAACCCGCTGACCGCCATGAGATCCGCCCGCTTGTGGTTCGAGGCTTGCGTCAAGTCGTGCGCGACTCCGGGAGTCCGGGCTTTCCCGCCGAACTTGGGAAATCTCGACAGAAACCCGGGAAAATCTTCCCAGCCCGGGAGTGGGACCCTTCCAAGGGAGCAGCGAGCGCCATGAGCAGAGCCCTCACCGACCGCAGGATCCTGATCGTCGACGACGAGCTGTCGATCCGCAAGGCCCTCGAGCAGAGGCTTTCGGAAGACGGCGTCGTCACCGATGCCGCCGGCAACGTCACCTCGGCCCGCCAGAAGATCGAAGCCAACGAATACGACCTCGTCGTCCTCGACAACCGCCTTCCCGACGGGACCGGCGTGGCGCTGCTCTCGGCGCTGCGCAAGGAAGGCTTCGCGACCCCGGTCATCATCATGACGGCGTACTCGACCACGCAGGAGGCGGTCAAGGCGATGAAGGTCGGCGCCTCCGACTACGTCATCAAGCCGTTCGATCTCGACGAGATGATGGTCGTCATCGAGAAGGCCCTCGAGCACGACGCTCTGCAAGGCGAGGTGACGAGGCTGCGCGCGCGCGACCGGGCCGCGGCCTGCGTCGACAACCTGATCGGCGGCAGCCGCGCGATGCAGGAGCTGCGTGACTTCGTCCAGCGCGTGGCCGGCAGCGGCGCCCAGACGATCCTGATCAGCGGCGAGAGCGGCACCGGCAAGGACCTCGTCGCGCGCGCCATTCACTACTCGAGTCCCGAGCAGGACCGGCCGTTCCTCAACATCACCTGCACGGCGCTGCCCGAGACTCTGCTCGAGACCGAGCTGTTCGGCCACGAGAAGGGGGCGTTCACCGACGCGCGCCAGGCGAAGAAAGGATTGTTCGAGGCGGCCGACGGCGGAACCATCTTCCTCGACGAGATCGGCGACATGCCGTTGAGTCTCCAGGCCAAGCTGCTCCGGTTCCTGGAATCGAAGGCCTTCCGGCGCGTCGGCGGCCTGCGCGAGATCCACGTCAACGTGCGCGTCGTCGCCGCGACCAATCGCAACCTGATGCAGGCGATGGAGTCCGGGCAGTTCCGCAGCGACCTGTACTACCGCCTGAACGTGATCCCGATCGAGATCTCTCCGCTGCGCGATCGCCTCGAGGACGTGCCCGACCTCCTCGACCACTTCGTGCGACACTTCGCCCGGGAGCTGCGCAAGGACGTCGCCGGCTTCGATGCCGAGTCGACGAAGATCCTGTCGACGTACCCCTGGCCGGGCAACGTCCGCGAGCTCCGGAACTGCGTCGAGCGCGCAGTTCTCCTGTGCCGCGTGCCGCAGCTCTCCACCGGCGATCTGCCGCGCGAGGTCCTGAAGTGCAGCGTCTCCTCGGCCGCGGCCGGAGGCCGCCTCCTCGGTCTTCCCGAGTCCGGCATCGTCCTCGACGACCTCATCAAGGACCTGCTCGACCAGTCTCTGCAGATGAGCAAGGGCAACAAGAGCAAGGCCGCGACCCTGCTCGGCATCCACCGCGATCAGGTGCGTTACTGGGTCAAGAAATACGAGCTCACCCAGTGGATCCGGACCCGGTCGGCGGTCCCCGCGGGAGCCGCCGAGGGCGACGACGAGGAGGACTAGTGCTACACTCCGAGAGTTCCGATACACCTGTGGTTTCCAGCCCGTCATTCCCGCGAACTCTTCTCCGTCATTCCCGCGAAAGCGGGAATCCAGGGTTGTGCGCCCGCCCGCCGCAAAGGCCTGGATTCCCGCCTTCGCGGGAATGACGACCAGTGCGCTTCCGCGGGAATGACGACCACTCGCGGGCTTGACACTTGACTGCAGCGGGCTAACCATTGCGGGCACCCAGGTCCCCGGGGCTTGCCCAAAAATGTTGAAACCGGTCGAGCAGAAGAAGGCCGCTCCAAGAGAAACGGCCGCCTGTCCCGTTCAGTCATTCAATGAATGGGATCCGCTCGAGGAAGTCATCGTCGGGCGTCTCGAGCACGCCACGATTCCTTCCGGCCACGTCTCGGTGACGTCGAACCTTCCGCGTCTGGTGGCGGCGATGTGTCGCGTCGTCGGAGGCCTGCGCTATCCGCGGTTCTTGATCCGACCCGCGCAGAAGGAGCTTGAACAGTTCATCCGCCTCCTCGAGTCCGAAGGCGTCGTGGTCCGGCGTCCCGACGTCGTCGACTTCTCCGCGTCCTTCCGGACGCCTTCGTGGAACTCGCGAGGATTCTGCTCAGCCTGTCCGCGAGACGGTTTCCTGATCGTGGGGGACGAGATCATCGAAGCGCCGCAGGTCTGGCCGACCCGCTACTTCGAGTCCCATGCCTATCGAACTCTGTTCAAGGAGTACTTCGCGCGCGGCGCGAGGTGGACCGCGGCCCCCAAACCCGAGCTCTCCCGTGCGCTGTTCGACCACAAGTACCGCGCGCCGCGACCGGGAGAACCGCTTCGCTACGTCATCTCTGAATTCGAGCCGGTGTTCGACGCGGCCGATTTTGTGCGCTGCGGAAGAGACCTGTTCGTTCTCAAGAGCAACGTCACGAACGATTTCGGGATCCAGTGGCTGAGGAGGCATCTCAAGGACGAGTATCGGATCCACGAGATCCAGAGCTGCTGCCGCCAGCCGATGCACATCGACACGACCTTCATGCCGCTCGCGCCCGGCAAGCTGCTGGTGAATCCCGAGTACATCGAGGTCGAGAAGCTGCCCAGGATGTTCAAGTCCTGGGACGTCCTGATCGCGCCTCCGCCGGATCCCGTGCCGGGAATGATGCACCGCTACGTCTCGATGTGCAGCAAGTGGCTGAGCATGAACATCCTGATGCTCGACGAGCGGCGGGTCGTGGTCGAGAAGGATCAGCCCTCGATGATCCGCTCGCTCAAGGACTGGGGCTTCGAGCCGGTTCCCTGCGCCTTCAACCACTATGCTCCGTTCGGCGGCGCCTTTCACTGCGCGACCCTGGATGTCCGCAGAAGGGGAGGATTGAAGTCCTATTTCGATTGAGAGCAAGGTGGAAGTGCGCGCTCCGACGTACTGGCGCCTGGCCCTTGCGTCGCTTTTGACGCTGCAGGCTGCGATCATTGGCCTCAAGGGCTTCTGTCTCACCACCAGCGCGATTCGTTTCGAGCGCCCGATCAGCCCCCAGGATGTCGTGCTGTCGCTCAGCGGCGATTCACTCGTCGTTCTCGCGATGCTGCTCCTCCTGTACCTCTTTCGCACTGGAGAGATGTGGCTCGAGGCGAGCCGCGCCGGCAGGGTGATCGCGCTGTTGTGCGCGACCGCATGCACCATCGTGTGCGTGGTCAGCGTGATCCTGTCCGCGTTCTATCTGCTCTGCGGGTACGTGTTCTGGGAATGGGGCGCGTTCATCGAATCGCGGGACCTGCTCCTGGCGAGACAGGCGCAGGTCTCGGACGAGATCGGCGATTACCTGACCGATCCCAAGATGCTGGGGCCGGGTCTCGCCTTCGCGGCGCTCCTCGGATCGCAGGCGTGGTTGACGCGTCGCTTGCGGCCGCCCCGGTTTCGGCGCGTGGCGCAGAGTTCGCTGCTGATCCTGACGGCCTTGCTCTCGCTGGGGGCCTGGGGGCCGCTCCGTTCGAGGTATGCCTTCGACCTCTCGGTTCCTTCCCCGCTCGCGTTGTGCACTCTGCCCGCGCCCGAGGTCAGCCTCGGCCTCGACCGCCGCTTTCGTGTCGATGACCCGGACTTCTCCCTCCCAGGACCCCGACCGGTTCCACGGGAGTTCTCCCGGTATCGAGGAGCGGCGCGCGACATGAACGTGATCCTGCTGGTGCTCGAGTCGGTGCGCAAGTCCAACGTCTCGGTCTACGGGTACGGGCGCAGGACGATGCCCGAGCTCGAGCGGCTGGCCGGGAACAGCCTGGTCTTCGAGAATGCCTACGTGACCCAGCCGCGGAGCGCCAAGACCGTGGAATCGGTGTTCCTGGGAACGTATCCGGACCTGAGGCTCGACTGCCTGACATGGCACGAGAACCGGATGAAGGGCCACGAGAGCTTCTTCAGCATCCTGAAGGAGCGCGGGTATTCGCTCTACTACGGGATCACGGCGCCGCGGAACGTGGACGGGACAGAGGTGTTCCTGAATGCCGTCACCGGCGACCGAATGGACCGGGCCGTGGGAGTGGAGCAGCTCGGGAGGCGGGCCAAGCCCAAAGGCACCAACGGCGACGACGGCGTCCTGGTGGAGGATTTCCTTTCCTGGTTCGCAGCCTGCAAGGGCAGGGCCGCGGCGATGATCTGGTTCTTCGCGGCGCACGCACCCTACCGTTCCTTGAGAAGGCCGTTTCCCGAATCCACTCTGGTCGATCAGTACGACAACTGCCTGTACGCCGCCGACGTCGCGATCGGACAGCTCGTGCAAGGCCTCCGCGACCTGGGACGCGAGCAGGACACTCTGCTGCTCGTGATGGGTGACCACGGCGAGATGCTCGGCGAGCACGGCGACACGCTGCATGGCTCATTCCTGTATGACGGGTCGATGCGCATTCCCTGCCTGCTCCACAATCCGTCCCTGTTTCACGCGCGCCAGAACCTGGCCCAGGCGTTCCAGGTCAAGGACATCCCGGCCACCTTCTTCTACCTCCTCGGCATCGAGCGCGATCTTCGCCAGTCGGAGAACGTCTTCGCGAAGACCCCGGAGGACACGATCTACCTCTCCAACGTCATGCAGGACTACAAGCTCGGCATGGTCAAAGGCGATCTCAAGTTCGTGCTCTGCCCCTACCGGAACCGTTCCTACGTCTTCGACCGCGCGGTCGATCCGGAGGAGAGCCACAACCTGGCCGCCTCCCTCAGCCCATCATCGATCGACGCGATGAGGCGGGAGGTCCTTCAGTGGTACTTCTATCAGGTCGACTACGTCGACCGGACCTTCCCTGCCCTCGGCGATCTTCCGATGATCATTCCTGCCAACCCGCAGCTGAGCTTCTGGGTCGAGCCCCCGACCGTGAGACCCGGCGAGGAGATCCTTCTGCGATTCGAGAGCGGATCCCCGGCCCAGCCGCTGCTCGTCCTGCTGGTGGAGGTCAACGACCGGCGCCACGTGTCGGTGGTCGCGCGGGGTCATTTCGACCGAGACGGCCGCTGGACGCTGCGCGCGCGAGCTCCTGACCTCAAGGCTTCGACCAAGGTCGCCCTGCGCGGTTTCTGCCTGGACCAGGACAAGAAGCTGCAGGCGACCACGATCGAGCACCTGTCACTCAGCCCCGGCGAGTGAAGCATCCGTTGCGTCCGACTCTCCGTGCTGTTCATGAAGCACCCGGATTGGTGAGGGACATCAGCAGCCGGTGGAAGTCGTGGTACTCGATCGGTTTCTGGACGAGGTGGATGAAGGGCCGGCTTTCGAGCTGGCGGGCGAGCGCCGGGGAGAAGAACGCGGTCACCAGGATGATCGGCACGCCAGGATAGTCGGCGTGAAAGCGGTCGGCGACGGCGAGGCCGTTCTCTCGCGGCATCTGGTAGTCGGTGATCAGCACGCGCACGCCCTTGAGCTGATCGACCGGCGGCAGCCGCGAGGGTTCGCTGAACTCGACCACGTCGTGGCCGTCGAACCTCAGGTTGGCGGCGAGCCCGGTGCGAAACGTCATGTCGTCGTCGATCAGCAGAGCTCTCATATCTCCCCCAGACCCTGCACCGGCAGCTCCAGATGGAACGCCGTTCCGTGGGGGACGAGAGCCTCGACGCGGATGTTGCCGCCGTGGGCCAGGACGATCTGCTTGCAGACCGCCAGGCCGAGCCCCGTCCCCGAGGGCTTGGTGGTCTCGAACAGCCGGAAGAGCTGTACGTTCGCCGCGATGCCCGGACCCGTGTCGAGGACGGACAGAACCAGCTTCTCGCCATCCGGACAGCTGGCCCGGATCGTGACGACTCCGGGGCCCGACTCGATCGCTTCGAGGGCGTTCTTGACGAGGTTGTCCATCACGCGCCGCAACTTTCCCTCGTCCGCGATCAGCGGCGGCAGATCGGGCGCGACGATGCAATGGAGGGTGACGCCCGATTGGTGCGCGATCGGCTGCCACAGCCGCGTCACCTCGCGGACGAATTCCTCGACCTCGACGGAGACGAGGTCGAGCTTCTGCTCGCGGGCGAACTCGCGAAAGTCCCGGACCATCGCCTCGAGATGTCGGGACGAAGACAGGATCTGCTCGATCGGCTCGGCGACCTTCTGCGCGCTGTCACCGCGTTGAGCGCAGCGCAAGGCGAGCTGGGCCTGCATCATCAGTCCTGCAAGGGGGTTTCCCAGGTCGTGGACCAGCTTGGCGGCGAGAGCGCCGATGTCGGCGAGGCGGCCGCGTTCCTGGGCGTCCTTGCGAAGCCGTGCCTGCTCCTCCTCGGCCGTCTTGTGATCGGTGATGTCGTGGAGCACGCCGACCAGCACCGCCGGCTGGCCGTCGAACCTCGACCATTCGCAGATGCACCGGGCGTGGCGGATCGAACCGTCCGGACGGACGATCCGGATCTCACGCTCCTCCGACTCCTTTTGCGAGTGCTCCTCTTCCAGATACTGGCGGATGAAACCCTGGTCGTCCGGATGGATTCTCTGCTCGATCACCTGCTCCGCGGAAGGTCGGTCGCGCGCGGGGTCGAGGCCGAGGATCCGCAGCAGCTCCTCGGACCAGTGGCAGCTTGGGGGGTCGAACGGCCGCTTCAGCTCGAAGCTCCCGACCTGGGCGATCGCCTGCGCCTTCCTCAGAGCCGCCTCGTTCTCCCTCAGGGCCTGCTCGACCCGTTTGTGCTCGGTCGTGTCGCGGATGATCGCGGTGAACAGCCGGCGGTCGCCGACTCGCACCTCGCTGACGGAGAGGTCGATCGGAAACAGGGTCCCGTCGGCGCGCATGGCCACGATCTCCCGTCCGATTCCGATGATCTTGCGCTCGCCGGTCTTCAGGAATCGTTCGAGGTACTGATCGTGCTCCTCGCGATACGGCGAGGGCATCAGCATCTTGACGTTCCTGCCGATGACGTCCTGCGCGGACCGGCCGAAGATGCGTTCGGCCGCGCGATTGAACGACTCCACCTTGCCGCTGCTGTCGATTGTGATGATGGCGTCGACCGCGGTGTCGAGCACGGCGCGCAGCATGGCCTCGCGCTCGATCAGGAGGCTTCTGGAGTCCGAGGTCGGGGGCGGCGGCTTCAACGGGCTTCCTCTGTGGGTCCTTTGCATCTTGCACCTGCATTCTCGGAATCCCGGCCGGGAGAGTCGACCTTGGCTCGATCCAGGCCGTGAGGGCGTTCCCGACCCAAGGGGTGGCCGGGACCCCGGGCTGGGTCTTTATTTCGAGACGACCGGGGCCGGAGTCTCCAGGGCGAGGAGAGAACCTCCGCGCTCGAGACGAGACGCCTGCCCCGGCCTGTCGAACAGAGTTGGGACTCCCGCGATCAACCCTTGACCTTGATCTTCTGTGCCCTCGCCTCCTTCGTCTTCGGCATCGTGATGGTCAGCACGCCATCCTTGAACTGCGCGTCGATGCTCGGGTCCTCGACGGCACAAGGAAGCTGGATGGAGCGGGAGAAGCGACCGCAGCGGCGCTCGAGCCGGTGCCAGGTCTTGCCCTTCTCCTCTCTCTCGTCCTTCTGCTCTCCGCTGATCGTGAGCAGGTTCCCGGTGAGCTGGATCTCGATGTCCTTGGCCTGGACTCCGGGGATGTCCATGCGCAGCAGGAGGTTCGTCTCGTTCTCCGAGAGGTCGATCGCAGGCACGGCAGCGGTCCATGACTCCCCATTGCCGAACCAGCGGCCGAAGAGGTTGTCCGCGTCGCCTCTCAGCAGCGCGAACGGGTCGCGCCCGAACCAGGACATCAGACCGCGGGGCTCGAGCATCAGTTTCGATTCCGCCATTGCATTGTCTCCTTGAGGAATCAGGCGCCGTCGATCCGGCGGCGCCGGGGGTGAAAAATGGTCCGGAGAGTCCCGAACGGACTCAATCCACGGGAAACTGCTTGAGCAGATCCAGAGTCGTCACGACTCCGATCGGCCGATGTTGGTCGTCGACGACGATCACGCGGTGGACGCGCTCCTCCGCCATGCGACGCGCGACCACGCCGATCGGCTCGTCGGGCCGGGCCGTGATCGGCTCGGTGCTCATCACGTCCTCGACGCTGCCGAACTCGTCGACCCTTACGTTCCGGGAGCGGCCGACGCTCTCGAGCAAGTCGAAGAATCCCATCTGGCCGCTGAGATCGGGTCCGTCGAGAAGCCGGCGGACGAGGTCGGTCTTCGACACGACGCCGATCAGCTTCTCCTGGTCGTCGACGACGGGAAGCCCCGAGATGTGATCCCACTCGAGGGTTTCCGCCAGCTCGCGCAGGTTCGCGCCCATGCCGATGCACGTGGGCCGCTGCGTCATGATGTCCTCGACGTGGCGGACGGAACGACGTACTGCTTTCATGGCCCGCTCCTTTCGCTAGAGAATCGTCCTCGGGCGATGAAGAAGGTCGCAACGGCCGTTCCAAACGGCCGGGTGCCTCAAGACACGGAAGGGTTCCTAGCGAGGCGGCTTCGCCAACGGGCAGATACGAGGCGCATTCAGTCGCTCCGGAGGACTACCGAATGCGACGAAGCAGATGCCCTTCGGTGCGGCGCCGCAGTACAACTCTCTCGTGTCTTGAGGCTCACAGGTGCGCGATCCGGCGGCGCCTGGGAGAAGGGGCGGGCGTGAAGCCGCCGGACGTGAGTGCGCCGCCACGATTCCTGGGGAATCGCGCAGGTTTCCCCGATCGTGACGGCAGGTCGGGAAATCCTTCCGGGCAATGTGGTTCGAGCGGATCCAGCGAGGGAAGGCTGGATCCGGAGTTGGGAGTGGGCGGCCATCCGCGAGCGGGGAAAGCCCCCGTCACGATTGGGGGGCGAGTTTAGTGGTCGTGGGCGGAGGTGATCGCGGGCGGCGTCGTCCACTCGAGCTCGACGTAGACGTTCACGGAGATCGACTTGCCCGTGGAGTCCTGTCCGCTCACCGTCCACGGCGCTCCGCCCTGCATCATCATGAAGGAGGATCTGCACTTGTGGCCGCAGTCCGGGGTCTTGGTGCAGATCATGCTGTACTCGGACGCGCCGACGCTCAGTACCTTGTTCTGAGCGAGAAGAGAATTCGCCACGTTCAGCTCGCCGGTGATGAGATCCCTAACCGGCGGAAGGGAGTTATGGAAACTATCGTCGACGACGATGTTGAAGGATTGCCACTTCTGAAGGAAAGCGATGATCGGCGCGAGGCTCTCGGTGAAGTGGGTGAGGATCTCGTGCTTCACCTTCTGTTGCTCGGCCGTCGAGAGATTGCTGTACGCGCTGCCGTTGGGGGCGATCAGCTTGAAGGACATCGTCGCTGCGGTTACGTGACACATCGTTCATGTCTCCTGGGGTGGGTTGGATGCTGAACACTTGAGAAGGCGCCCGATCGAATCCTCCCTGGATCCGGACTCCCGTGTGCAAGGTTCCTAGGGCTGGATGCTCTTCGCACATCGAAACCCGAGATCGTTCGAACGGGCGGTGATCTGAGAGGTGCTCACGGCGGACAATCCCATCGTTCGGGCCGTGTTCACCCGCGAAAAGTAGTTGCTGCCCTTGATCAGATGATTGAAGTACAGCGGCCGGACTTCATTCTCGAGCACCAGAAGGTACGGAGTCTCGGTCCACTCGGACACATTGCCGAGAGTGTGATAGAGACCTTTTTCCCCGAGCGCTTCCGGTTGCGCCGACCTTACCGCCTCCGTGGAGTCAAGGTACGTGCGCAGCAGGGCTGGAGGGTCCACGTCCTCCGCCAGAACTCTTTCGACGTTGGCCAGCTCCTGCAGCCTCGTGGAGTCGTTTCCCCACGGATACAGGTCTCCCTCCGTCCCACGAGTCGCGCGTTCCCATTCATGGGCCGTCGGCAGCCGTTTCCCGGCCCATTCGGCATATCGGGTGGCGTCGACCCACGAGACTCCGACCACTGGTTGATCACCCCACTCGGGCGAATGTGCTGGTTTCCAGTACAGAGGCAGACGGTGACCCGTCGACTCGAGAAAGGTCTGGTACTGGCGGTTGGATACCTCGCACTCGTCGAACAGGAATGCGTCGACGGTCTCCCTTCTCTCGGTGACGGGCGCATCCGGATCCCCTCGAATGCCGTAGGTGAACTCTCCGCCGTCGATCTTCTTCATCCCTTGCGGTAGGTCGGCCGTCGGCCTCACGAACACTCGGATCTGGTATTCACGACCGCGCTGGTCGAGATAGCGGGTGAACTCCCCGAAACCCGTCCCTTCCTTCTCGACGATGATCCGGTAGTACCCGGGCGGGATGGGGGCCGCGCGCAGCGGAAGCTTGCCGAGTCCTTGCCGTTCCCCGGGCCTGCTCTGCGAGGGATCGACCGGGCGCAGGGACACGGTGGCTCCGTCGAGCTCGGGTGCGGCGATGAACGTGACCTTGGGGTAGGTGTTGGAGATGTCGGTCAGCTCCTGCAGCTCGGTGTCGCTCGGGAGCAAGGGTGCGACCAGCATCGCGAGCTGGAGTCCGCGGAACAGATGGGGATCGGACTGGGTTCGCCACACCCCCGGAACCAGCGTCGAGAGGGCGGGGGCCAGTCCCAGCCCGACCATGCCCTGAGCCTCGATCTTGAGGCGATTGGCCTCGTCGAGAATCATTGTGATCAGCCGGCGCAGCTCGTCGCCTTCCTTCCTGCCGATCAACGAGAACTCGCTGAGGACGTCCCGCGTGTCATGGAGGAGGGGGAGGAGGCTCTTCTGATCCAACGACCTCGGGCCGGAGGCGAGCGCGGCGCGCAAGGGTTCCACTCGAATCTTGAGTCGCTGCCGCGCCTGCCGGGAGTCGATGGCGAGGAACAGGCATGCGACCAGGACCGAGGCCGCGAGCACCGCCACGATCTCCCGGTGGTAGTGAGCGACATAGTGCGACACCATCGAGAAGGCGGAAGGGGGCCGCGCCGCGATCGACTCATGGTTCAGGAAACGCCGCAGGTCCTTGGCGAAGTCGCCGGCACTCTCGTAGCGCCCGTCCGGGTTCTTGGCCATCGCCTTGAGGCAGATGGTTTCGAGGTCGCGCGGCACCTTGGGATTGAGCTTGCGGATCGGCCGCGGGTTCTTGAAGGTGATCGCGTACAGGATCTTCTGGACCGTGTCCCCCTCGAATGGCCGCTGCAAGGTCAGGAGCTCGTACAGGATGACGCCGAGCGAGTAGATGTCGGTGCGATGGTCGACCTTGATGCGCTTGGCGAGCGCCTGCTCGGGGCTCATGTAGAACGGCGTGCCGGCGAGATCGCCGGTGCGCGTGAGACTCTCTTCGGTCTCGCATTTGGCGAGGCCGAAGTCGACCAGGCGCGGCCGGCCGTCGGTGTCGAGCAGGATGTTCTGCGGTTTGAGGTCGCGGTGGATGAGAGTGTGGTCATGGAGGTGCTGCAGCGTGTCCGCGATGTCGGCGCCCAGGTGCGCGACCTCCGCGGACCAGCCCTTGGTCGAGATGCTCGGACTCGCGGCCTCTTTCGCCGGCGGCTGCGAACCGGGCGCCTTGCGCATCTGCTCGATCTTCCTTGCGAGGCTTCCGCTCTCCACGTACTCCATCGCGAAGTAGTGGTTGCCGTCCTCCTCTCCCATCCCGAGGATGCCGACGACGCCGGGATGCTGGACGCGGCTGGCGTAAAGAGCCTCGCGGCGGAATCGTTCGATCTGAACGGAAGACAGGGTGAGATGGGCGTTGAGCACCTTGAGGGCGACTCTGCGGCGCAGGGACTCCTGCCAGGCGAGGTACACGACGCCCATTCCGCCGCGACCGATCTCCCGGATCAGCCGGAACTCGCCCAGATGGCGCCCGGTCTCGTCTTCTTCCCGGCCCTTCCGGGCGCCCTGCTTCTGCAGCATCTGCCGGATTTCGAGGAATTCGATGCAGTTCTGGCGGACCTGAGTCTGCAAGGAGACGGGCTGCTGCGAGCAGAAAGTGTCGAGGTCGGGCACCTCGCCCCGCTCGAACTTGCGGGCGAACTCTTCGAGAATCCTGCGCACCGGCTCTTCCGAGCGGGCCTCCTCGGTCACCGGGCCGCTGGCTTCATTGGTCCTCATGGGTCAAGCTCACCCGCTCCACGTCAGGCCAACCCCGTAATAAGGAGCGGGAGCGACGGGAAAACCCCACAAAGGGGTGGGGGGAACCCTTCCCAGGTACACCCCTTGGGCCGCAGAGGCGCGGAGGACGCAGAGATGAAACTGCAAGTTGCCGTTGGCAGCGCCTGCGCCTGAGGGTCAGCTTCTCGATCGGTTTGAGAGTTGCGGTGTGGGGGACCCTATCCTGCGCGCTCTCTGTACCTGAGCGGTGAAGGTTGAGTGGCGGCGGCGCCTGGAAAGGAAGAAGGATGATGGCTGGCCGGCATGACCATGACCGAGGGGAGGATCTGCGCGGACCGACTCGACGCGGGTTCCTCGGCACGACCGTGATGGGAGGGGGCCTGATCGCCGGCTACGGAACCTTCGCCGCGATTGCCGGACGGTTCTTGTATCCCGCGCGCGCGACCGTCCGCTGCTGGATGTTCGTCGCGCCGGTGGGCGCCGTCCCCGTCGGAGGGGCGATCGAGTTCAAGGCGCCCGGAGGGGAGGCCGTGACGATCGCCCGGCGGCGCCGGTCAGCGCCGGAAGCGCCGCTCCTCAGTGACTTCAAGGCGCTGTCGAGCACCTGCCCCCATCTGGGTTGCCAGGTTCACTGGCAGCCGCAGCACGAACGATTCTTCTGTCCCTGCCACAACGGCGTGTTCGACGCGGCCGGCAATGCCGTGTCCGGACCTCCCGCGGAAGCCGGGCAGTCGCTCTCCCAGTATCCGCTGAGGATCGAGAACGGTCTGCTGTTCATCGAGATGCCGGCGCAGAGACTTTCCTCGCCGACGCACGAGAGGGCGAGCCCTGGATGAGCTTGGCTCGATGGCTGACCGAGCGAGTGCCGCTCAGCGGAGATCGCCTGCGCGAGCTGACCAATGAGCCGGTGCCGCATCACCTCAAGCATTGGTGGTTCTGCCTGGGCGGGACGCCGTTCTACCTGTTCGTCGTGCAGGTCTTCACCGGCATCCTCCTCGCCTTCTACTACGAGGCCTCGCCGCGCCTTGCGTACGACTCGGTCCGCTACATCACGGACGAGGCGGCGTTCGGCTGGTACCTACGCAGCGTGCACAAGTGGGCGGCGACGCTGATGATCGCCGCGGTCATCCTCCACCAGATGCGGGTGTTCTTCACCGGCGCCTATCGCAAGCCCCGCGAGATCAACTGGATGGTGGGAGTCTTCCTCCTCGCCTGCACGCTGATGCTCGGCTTCACCGGATACAGCCTGGTGTACGAGCAGCTCAGCTACTGGGGCGCGACGGTCGCCGCCAACATCACTCATCAGATTCCGTGGATCGGAGGGTTCCTGAAGAGGCTCCTCCTGTGCGGAGAGGAATACAACGAGCGCACGTTGTCGCGCTTCTACGTGCTGCATGCGGCAATCCTGCCGGCGGCGCTGATCGCGCTGCTCGGCGTGCACATCACCCTGATCCGGCTGCAGGGGGTGACGGAGCTGCGCTTTGAGAGCGACGAGGCACAGAGCCCGCGGTTCTTCAACTTCTTCCCGGACCATCTGCTGACGGAGCTGATCGTCGGTCTGGTCCTGATGATCCTGCTCAGCGCCCTCGCCACTCTCCTCCCGGTCGAGCTCGGCCCGCGCGCCGACCCCCTGCTCACGCCCGAGGTGATCAAGCCGGAGTGGTTCTTCTACGCGACGTTCCGCTGGCTCAAGCTGTTCTCGGCGACCGCGGCAGTGCTCAGCATGGGACTGATCGTGTTCGTGATGTTTCTCTGGCCCTTGATCGACTCCTTCATCCGAACCCGGTGGCCGCGGTCGGAGCTCAGCGTGTGGCTGGGGATCACCGCGGTCCTGGGAATCCTGTCGTTGACTGTATGGGAGGCGGCGGTGGCACACTGAGAGCGTGAGCATTAATTGGCCCGCCGCAGAGGCGTCCAAGGCGCCGCAGGCGCCCGGCGCCCATCAGGCGCCGAGGAGGGGGAGGCCGCGTGTCGCGGCCGTTGTGGGGGAGGGTCCGCCTC
>Ga0247727_10007279_pt1 | contig 21197 bp, 20 predicted proteins | sample WisWelCaveWW1625_FD_202498 | JGI IMG/M metagenome (GOLD analysis project Ga0247727, IMG submission 202498) | Biofilm microbial communities from Wishing Well Cave, Virginia, United States - WW16-25 | ecosystem: Environmental > Aquatic > Deep subsurface > Groundwater > Cave microbial mat | place... | reverse complement strand
TGCCACGACCCGCACAACGGCCGCGGCGACGGCCGGTACTTCCTGCGAGTTCCGGACACTAACGACCGGACGGGGCTGTGCACGACGTGCCATCTCTGAGCTGGGGGACCCGCTGACCTCTCGAGCGGCCCGACCCGGCGCGCCGCCCGGACTCCGATGCGCTCAAGATTCGAGACGCGGGGCAGGCCCCCAGGCCTGGTCCTGCTCTGCTTGCTGCCGGCAGGTCTGTCCGGGCAGACCGCTCTGCTCGAAGCGCCCCGACGCCTGAGCGGCTCGCTGGTGGCGGGTTGGATGTCCACCACGGCGCAGGAAACCTTCCGCGAGCGCCGCAGCAACCCGTTCACCACCCTGCGGCTCGACTACCAGAGCTACTTGCTCGATCCGGCCCTGCTCACCTACCGCGTCCAGCCGCGTTTCAGCTCCGGCTTTCAGGGCGGGTTCACCGGACTATCGGAGGGCACCGGCGTGGCCTTCGAGTCCGTGTTTCTGCCGGCGCGCCCCTGGCCCTTGCGCTTTCACTTCTCCCGCTTCCGCCGTTCCTCGCTCACCTCCGGACTCGCCTCCAGCTATGCGCGCTACATCGCGGAAAACGACGATTCGACCATTGGATTGCAGTGGCAGTACGTAGTCCCCGGCCGCCCCGTGCTGAACCTTTCTCTGGACCGCGTCCAGACCGCAACCGAGCCGGAAGCCGTCCTGGCGCAAGGGTTCGAGACGCGGTCCCGGACCCTGGCTTTGAACGCCAGCGACAATCGCGGGGGCTGGAACCTGAACGGCTCGCTCAGCTTTCAGCGGCTGAACCAGCGCTACCCCTTCGGGCAGGATCGCCAGTCGGTGGTGCTGGAAAGCGACAGCGACCTGAGCAATCTCGTCGTGGCGGCCCAGCGGCCCCTGCGCAAGAGTCTCAACTTGCTGCTGTCGGGGCATCGCACGACGAACCAGATCGACTTCGAGCGCGGCCGTTTCGACCAGGCCTTCGAATCGGGGACCGCGCGGCTGGAATACCGTCCGGGCGGGCGTTTCCAGGCTTGGTCCCAGGGACGGCTGTTGCGCTCCACTCTAGAGTCTCAGGCCTCACGGCTGGCCGGCGGGGGATTCCTGATTCCTGCTTCTCGCGCCACCCACGCGACGCTGGACTCGGAGGCCCGCTACCAGATTCATCCCACGCTCAGCGTCTTCGCGCGCAACGAAGCGACCCAAGTCCGCTCGCCGGTGGCCGGACTGGCCACGCGCGCCGGCAACTTCTGGAACACCGGCGGCGGCGCGCAGTTCTTCCGGACCAAGAGGTGGCTCTCGCTGGGCGCTTCCTACTACTTGTACACAACTTTGACTCGCTTCCGGCTCCAGTCCCCCGGCGACCTGTTGGGACACGCTCTGGACGCTTCGGTCTCGGCGGGCGACCCGGCCCGCCTGCGCGCCGGCGCCGCCTTCTCGCTGACCCGCTCGCGGGAAGACGTCCGCAGCCTGCTGTTCTCCACCAGCAGCTCCGAGCGGGCGCGGCTGTCGCTGGCCCGGACCCTGTTCCGCCGCTGGAATATCGAGGCGCACGGCGCCCTCTCCACGCTGCGCTTCGAGCGGCCCGACCTGCGCTCCGAGTTTCTGGGCAAGGACTACGGGCTGGCTCTCACCGCACCGCGTTACTACTTCAGCTTCAGTCGCGCCCAGGGCGCCGGCGACTCGTTTCAACCGCTGCTCAGCATCACCTCGCGGGTTCCGGCCGGGTTTACCCCGGCCTTCTTGCCCGTGATCGGGTCCTCCGATTCGAGCACCGACGCCAACGCCTCGTGGACTCTGGCCAGGCAGATCGCCTTTCGCGCCATCTGGCGCCGCCAGAGCCAGACCATCGGGCCCCTGCTAGCCTCCCGGTTCGAGCAGCGGGAAGCCACACTGAACTGGAGCTTCCGCCGGGTCCGGCTGGAAGGCGGCTACCTGGTCTACCGGTTTGACTTCGGATCGCCGATCCTGCGCAAGCTGGTGATCGCCCGCCTGACCCGCGACTTCCGGCTGTTTTAGTGTGGTGATCGGGTCGGGTGACGGGGATTGCGCCCCGCCACCCTCCCACACCACCGGACGTGCGGTTTTCCGCATCCGGCGGTTGAACCCAGCGGCTCATGACGCCGCCAGATCTGATGGCAGTAGGAAGCCGTGTCGCCGATTAGCCTCAGCACCCGTTTGTCCCGGATCTCCCGGCTAATCCGTGCCATCAAAATGTCATGCTGCAGGTGGTCGAAGGAAGATACGACACAATCCCCACCTCCAGGACTTCCCATCACAGGTCACCGTCCTCCGGCCCCTGCACCCGCTCGAAGGCCAAACACTGTCCGTCTGGGGCCATACCCATCGGGGAGGAATTCTTCAGTTGAACCTCGTCCTGCCCGACGGGTCGAAATCGCTCATCCCGGCGGCCTGGACGGACCTCGAGGTCTCGCGTAAATCTCCCTCTTCGGGACGCGTGGACCGTTCGGGCTTCGAGCGCATGGCCGCGGAGGTTGCTCTGGGGCATGTCGGGCTCATCCTCGGGCTGGAAGTCTCGCGCCTGGCCCGCAACAACGCCGACTGGTATCGCCTCCTCGATCTGTGCGGCCTGACCGATACCCTGATCGGCGACAACGACGGCCTTTACCATCCCGGCCTGTTCAACGACCCTCGTGCTCGGTCTCAAAGGCACCATGTCGGAAGCCGAACTCCATGTGCTGCGCGCTCGTCTGGAAGGAGGCATTCGCAATAAGGCCTCGCGGCGAATTGCGCCGAGGTCTCCCCATCGGTTTCGTCTATGGAGAGGCTGACGGCGAGATCCGTTTTCATCCCGACGAAGCGGTCGTCGGAGCGATCCGTACCGTCTTTGAGCGCTTCGCGGAAATGGGTTCGGCGCGCCAGGTCTGGCTGTGGTTCCGCTCCCAGGGACTGTCGTTTCCCTCCCAGTCCACCCCGTCGTCGGAGCTGCGCTGGAGCACGCCCACTTACGCGGCCCTCCATCACGTCTTGAGCAGCCCGGTCTATGCAGGCGCCTACGTTTATGGTAAAACGCGTCGGGAACATTATGTCGACGAGGAAGGACACATCCGTCGACGGCTCCGGCGCTTGCAGCGCTCGGATTGGTCCGTGCTCATCCCGCATCACCATGAAGGCTTCATCAGCTGGGACAGCTACCAGAAAAACCAAGTCCGCCTGGCCGCCAACACCCGGCCGCAAGCCCATCAAGCTGGAGGCGCCGTGAGGGAAGGCGCGGCGCTTTTGCAAGGCCTGGCCACCTGCGGCCGCTGCGGCCGTCGACTCAAAGTCTATTACGAAGGAAAGCATTCCAGCCCCGGCTACCATTGCCCGGGAAATATTGTGGTCAATGGACGGGGCAGCTACTGTTTGCGCGTCGGCGCCGGCTGGATTGATGAGACGGTCACCAAAACTTTCCTCGATACCGTCACGCCGGCCGGCATCGAAGCGGCGCTCGCCGCAGAAGCAACGCTCGACGCCGAGCATGATCAAGCGCTGGCGCAGTGGAAACTCGGAGTCGAACGCCTGCGTTACGAGGCCGAACGAGCCGAACGCCGCTATCGCGCAGTCGAACCAGAAAATCGGCTCGTCGCTCGCGGATTGGAAACCGAATGGGAAAAACGCCTCCGCGAGCTCGCGGCGGCGGAAGCCGAGTTCGTCGATCGTCAGAAACAACGCCCGCAAAAAGTGACCCTCGAAGAACGTCAGGCCATTCGAGCCTTGGCTGCCGATGTGCCTCGCGTGTGGTCCGCACCGACGACATCCGACCGCGATCGTAAAGAGCTGCTCCGCTCCCTGATCGAAGAAGTCAACATCACGCTCGAGCGAGAAGTCTTGCAGGCGCATCTGACCGTCCGCTGGCGCGGTGGTGCGCTCACGAAGTTGGAGGCGTCCCTTCCGCGCCGCCCCGCGCCGCCCTTGCGAACCGAGGAAGACACGATCGCCCTGGTCAGGCGCCTGGCGCCTCATTATTCCGACGCCGTCATTGCCGGCGTCGTCAACCGACAGGGACGAAGAACGGTCAAAGGGGATCGCTTCACCGCAAACAAAATCAACGGCCTGCGACACTACTGGAAAATGCCTCGTCATGAGCCTGCGGCCACACCAGCGCCGGGCGAGCCCGTAACTATCGAGAAGGCAGCGGGAATTCTCCACGTAGCACCGTCCACCGTTCACCGCTGGCTCCTCGACGGATTCATCGTCGGCGAACAGATCACACCCGGTGCGCCGTGGCGGATCCGCATGACCGACGAGCTTCGCGCACGCTTCATCGACCAGGAAGTTGACGGCTACGTTCCCATGATCGAAGCCACCAGGCTCTTGGGCGTCACGCGCCAAGCCGTCTTGCAGCGTGTAAAGCGTGGCGAGCTTCAAGCCCTCCACCTCCGTCGAGGCAAGCGAAAAGGATTGAGAATCAACGTGATTCACGCGCAAGCCAGCCTCTTTGATACCATCGCATGAAAGGAGCCGTAGTATGAAGATGCCTCCAGCGACTTTGTGAACGAATTTCTAACTCACCAGGACTTCGTCAACGAATCTCCAAATCAGCACACTAGTGTAGTGTCCAAGAAATATGTGGACAGACTTGGGACACCGCTTGCTCACGCGCGCGGCTCGGTAAGCTCCTACAAATGCACCGATCCTGCCGAGCCGCGACGGTTACGGAGCGGTGGCCGGCTTGTCCAGCCAATTCTCGGACACCACACTAGTGCTGGTGGAGCTATACGTGCTGCTGCGGAGCCCGGCCGTGCTGGCAAAGCCGCTGGCCCCGGCAGCCGCGCTCGATATCGTCCGGCGTCTTCGTGGCCATCCGCGCTGGGCGGTGCTGGACTACCCGGGCAACATGATGGACGCTGTCTGGGAAGTGGCCGAGGCCAGGGATTTTCCGTGACGGGCCATCTTCGACGCCCGCCTGGCTCTCACGCTGATTCATTATGGGGGCCAGGAGTTTGCCACGCGGAACACGAAGCATTTCCGCCAATTCGGCTTCGCCCGGTTGATCAATCCGATTGACCACCCTGCCTGAGTCGCGAGATCCCCAGTTCACGGAGCTGGCGCTCGGGCACCGGGGCGGGCGCGTCGCACATCAGGTCGGCGGCCTTGGCGGTCTTGGGGAAGGCGATCACCTCGCGGATGGTGGACTCCCCGGCCAGGATCATCACCAGGCGGTCCATCCCCAGGGCGATACCGCCGTGGGGCGGAGTGCCGTACTCGAGCGCGTCCAGGAAGAACCCGAATCGCCGGCGGGCGTCTTCGTCGGACAGGCCCAGCGCCTGGAAGACGCGAGCCTGCACGTCGCGGCGATGAATCCGGATGGAGCCCGAGCCGAGCTCGGTTCCGTTCAGCACCAGGTCGTAGGACTTGGCGCGACAATGCCCCGGGTCGGAGAGGAGCCGCTCCAGGTCCTCGTCGTGGACGGAGGTGAAGGGGTGGTGGGCAGCCTGCCAGCGCTGCTCCTCGGCGTCCCACTCGAACATGGGGAAATCGACCACCCAGAGGAACCGCAGGTCGCGCGGATCGAGCAATCGGTGGCGGTCGTTGTATTTCTGTCCAGCGTGCAGCCGCAAGGCGCCGGCGGCGGTCGAGACCTGCTCCTCAGGACGGTGGCCGCCGGGCGGCCTCGCGGCGGTGGCCAGCAGAACCAGATCCTCGGGCCCGGCGCCCAAGCGCTCGCGCGCCGCCGCCATCGCTGGCGGGAAGTCGCGGTCCAGGCGCCGGGCGTCGTCATAAACCTTGAGATTCCGCTCGGCGCCGAAGGCCTTCAGCTCGTCCCGCTCGCGACGGGAAATATCGCCGCACTTGGGGACCGGAAGGGCCAGCAGGGGCAGGCCCGCCGAAAGCGTCCCGGGCGGGAACAGGTCCTGGACCGGGCGCATGGGCGGCAGGCGCAGATCCGGCTTGTCGCTTCCGTAGAGCTCCAAGGCCTGGGCGTAGGTGAGGCGCTGAAAAGGCCGCTCGGGCTGGGCATGGCCGGCCACCTGGCAGACCCGCTCCATCACCGGCTCGATGGCCTCGAAGACGCGCTCCGGCTGGGGGAACGACATCTCGATGTCCATCTGGGTGAACTCGGGCTGGCGGTCCGACCGCAGGTCCTCGTCGCGGAAGCAGCGAGCGATCTGATAATACCGGTCGTAGCCGCTGATCATCAGCAACTGCTTGAATAGTTGCGGGGACTGGGGCAGGGCGTAAAAGCTGCCGTGCTGCAGCCGGCTGGGGACCAGGTAGTCGCGCGCCCCCTCCGGGGTGGAGCGGGTCATGAAGGGCGTCTCGATTTCCAGGAAGCCCTGGTCGTTCAGCGCCTCCCGAACGGCGAAGGTGATCTTGTGGCGCAGCGCCAGGTTCCGCTGCATGCGCGGGCGGCGCAGATCCAGGAACCGGAACTTCAAGCGCGCGTCCTCGCTGACCTCGACGTTGTCCTCCATGGGGAAGGGCGGGGTGCGCGACTCGTTCAGGATGTGCAGCTTCTCGGCCATCACCTCGACCTCGCCGGTCTCCACGGTGGGATTGACCGTTTCGGGGGAGCGGCGCACGACCGGACCCTCGACGGCCACCACGTACTCGGCCCGCAGCAGCTCGGCGCGGGCGTGAACCGCCGGATCCATGTCGCTCCGGCAGACGACCTGGACGATGCCCGCGCGATCCCGCAAGTGGATAAAGATGACGCCTCCCAGATCGCGGCGCCGATGCACCCAGCCCATCACCACGACGCGGCGGCCGGCGTCGGCGGCGCGCAACTCGCCGCAATAGTGGGTCCGCCGCAGCGAGCCCAGCAAGTCAAGGGACAGGGAACTCACGACGGCAACTCCAGGAGCTCGGCGGGGGAGAGCCGCTTCTGCTCCCCGGTGGCCATGTGCTTCAGCGTGTAAAGGTTCTCCGCGACTTCCGCCCCGCCGATCATCAGCGTATATCGCGCGGCGAGCTTGTCGGCGATCTCCAGATGGCGCCGGAGCTTACCCGGCGAGCCCAGCTCGACGACTCGGCCGGCGCGGCGAAGATCGCGGACCAGCGCGACGCCGCGTTCGAAGGAGGGCTCGTCGAGCGGGGCGACATAGACGTCGAGACGATGCGCCCCCACTCCCGGCTGCGCCTGTTCGAGAGTCCACACCAGACGGTCTTCTCCGATCGAGAAGCCGATGCCGGGCGCCGGAGTCTTCGAGCCGAGCAGCTCGGCCAGCCCGTCGTAGCGCCCTCCGCCGAGGACCGAGTTCTGGGCGCCCAGCGCCCCGTGGACCACCTCGAAGGTGGTTCGCTCGTAGTAATCCAGCCCGCGCACCAGCCGCGGGCGCACCTCGTACCCCGGGGCGGAACCGTTCAGCCTCCGGTCCAGGTGACCCCGCAAAGCCTCGAAGTGACGCCGGCAACCGTCGCAGAGGTGATCCAGAATCGAGGGCAGCCGGTCGATGGCCGCCTGATCGGCTTCCACCTTGCAGTCGAGCACCCGCAGCGGATTGGTGGTCGCCCGCCTCTGGCAGTCCGGACACAGAGCCGGGGCGGCTGACTCCAGCTCTCGCCGCAGACTCTCCACATAGCGCGGCCGGCAATGACGACAGCCCACCGAGTTGAGCAGCAGGCGCTGGCCTTCCAGGCCCAGCCCGGCCAGAAGCGCCATCGCCATCTCGATGACTTCGGCGTCCACGGCCGGCGAGTCCGAGCCGATGGCCTCCGCCCCGATCTGGAAGAACTGGCGGTAGCGGCCCTTCTGCGGCCGCTCGCGACGGAACATGGGGCCGATGTAATAGAGCTTCTGAAGGCCCGGCTGCTGGTCCAGGCGGTGCTCCATATAGGCCCGGACCACCGAAGCGGTGGCCTCCGGGCGCAGGCTCAGGGAGCCCCCGTCGCGATCCTGGAAGGTGTACATCTCCTTGGTCACGATGTCGGTGTCCAGCCCCACGCTGCGGGCGAACAGCTCGGTCGCCTCGAGCAGCGGCGTGCGGATCTCCTGGTAGTTGAAAAGGCGGAACATCTCCCGGGCCCGCTGCTCGACGTGATTCCAAGCCCCCGTCGAGGGCGGCAGAATGTCGCGCGTTCCGCGGATGGCCTTGATCAACATTCCTCCCTGTAGATGCGGCGGTATTCGACGTAGTGCTCGGCGTGGCGCCGGATCCTTTCGAAATCCGCGTCGCTGGCCGCCCGGCGGACCGTGGCCGGCGCGCCCATGACCACGCTACGCGGCGGGATCTGGGTGCGCTCGGTCACCAGCGAACCGGCGGCCACGATCGATCCCGCCCCCACCCGCGCGCCGTTCAGCACGATCGCTCCGATCCCAATCAAGCAATCGTCTTCGACCACGCAGCCGTGCAGAGTCGCCGAGTGTCCGACCGTAACCCGGTCGCCCAGGATCAGCGGGTACTCGCCGGACATCACGTGCAGGCAGCAGTTGTCCTGGACGTTCGTCTCCTCCCCGATGCGGATGTAATGCACGTCCCCGCGCAGCGTGGCCTGGCACCAGACGCTGGAGCGCTCCCCGATGAACACGTCTCCAATCACCTGGGCGCTGGGATCGATATAAGCGGAGCCGGCGATCCGAGGGGTGGCGCCGCGATAAGGGCGAATCATGCCGCGCTAACTAAATAGGCATCGTAGCACGGCCGAGCGGGCCAGCTTCAGAATCGAATCGGGGGAAGCCGGCGAACCGTCTCGACCAATTCCCGGAACCTTGGCTGCTGGCGGAGCCCGCTCAGTTCCGGATCCGCCTCCAGCCAGCCGGCGTCTCGCCAGCCCTTCTCGACCGCTCGGGCCAACAGATCCAGAGCGCCCTGGGAATCCCCCAGGCGCAAGAGCGCGGCGGCCAGGCAGTGACAAAGCTGCGGCGTGGCAGCCTCCCAGACCCAGCTTTGGGGCTGCCGGAACAATCGATCCAGCCGCTCGGCCGCTTCCTCCGCCATCTCGCGGCCGCGAGCCGAATCGCCTTGAGCCGCGTAGGTCGTGGCCAGGGCCGCCAGCGCGCGTGTGTGAGCCCTTTCGCCGCCCATCATGCGCGGGAATTCCTTTATCGTGCGCCAGGCCCGGCGATACTCGGCGGACGCGCCGGAGAGGTCCCCCTGGCGGAGACGCGCGTCGCCGATGCCGCACGCGCTCAAGGCCAGAACAGTCTCGCGGTACATGTGATCCACGGCGGCCAGCCTTTGGATGGCCTGGTCATACCAGCGGCTGGCCTGGTCCCAATCCCGGCGACGGAGCCACGCCCCGCCCAGCAGCATCTCGGTTCCGACAAAGGATCCGAAAGCCTCGCCGCCGCGCTCTAGCTCCAGGCCGCGCGACAGGAAGTGCTCGGCCTGGTCATAGTCTCCGGCCTGGATGGCGATCCACCCCAGATTCGCCCAGGCAAAACCCCATCGCGGCTCGACGTGGGTGGCGTCGAGAAGATATTTCACGGCGCGCTGAAAGTAATCCACTCCGAGCTCGCCGAAGACGAGATAGGCGCTGCCCAGAAAATACGGCGCCTGGAGCAGGTCGGGCTGACGCTCGACGCCCCGGTGTCCGGCTTTCAGGGACTCTTCGGCGTTGCCTTGCCGCATGTGGACGTAGCACAAGTAGGTGTACGGCTCGCCCAGCTCGGGATCGAGTTCCAGGGCTCGCTCGAGGCAGCCGCGGGCCCGGCTCAGATCGTCCGGATCGGTGCGATGGATGAAGCGCATGGCGTGGGTGGCGCCCAGGCCGGAGTAGGCCAGCGCATAGTTGGGATCGAGCTCGACCGCCCGCTCGTAATGACGCCGGGCCTCCTCCAGGGCGCCCTTGCCGAACTCGTAGTATTTCTGGCGGCCCTGCGCATAGTGCTCGTAGGCTTCCAGTTGCCGGGTTTCGGGAGAAGCGATCCGCCGGCGGGCGCCGGAGTCGAGGTCGACCTCCAGCGCTTCGAGCAGCGCGTGGACCACGCGGTCCTGCAGCTCGAAGATGTCCTCCCAGTTTCCGTCGACCTTGGCCGTAGCCAAGGTCTCGCCGCTTGAGGCCTCCAGCAGCCGCGGGGTGATGCGCAGCCGATGGCCGGCCCGCTGAAAGCTCCCGGTGACGATCCAGCGCGCGCCCAGCTCGCTTCCGATCTGGGCCAGGCTCCCGGCGGCGGCCAAGCGGCGCTGGGCTTGCTGGACGCGCTCGCGGCTGACGACGCGCACTTGACTGACCTTCTTCAAGTCCGCAGTCAGGGTTTCGGCCAGTCCGGTCCCCAGCCAGTCCGCCGCGGGGTCCCCGGAAATGTTCTCGAACTCGAGCACGGCCAGTACCGGGGCCGCTGCGCTGGCGGAGGCGGCCGGAACCGCGCCGCTGGCCAACCCGCGCAGCGCCGCCAGTAGCTCTCCGGCGCTGGCCGGGCGATTCTCGGGACGCGCGGCCATGGCGCGCTCAATCAGCCGGCCCAAGCCAGGATCAACCGCTGGGTTGCGGCACCCCACGGGCGGAGCTTCCCCCTGCAGGATCGCCGAAACCAGGCGCACGCCCTCCAGGCCGGCAAACGGCAGCGCGCCGCAAGCCATCTCGTACAACATCACCCCAAAGCTGTAGATGTCGCCGCAAAAATCGGCCTCCCGGCCCGCCAGCACCTCCGGCGGCGCGTAAGCCAGGGTGCCGATGAAGGTTCCCGGCACGGTCAAACCGGTGCGAGTTTCTTCGTCCGCGGCGACGAGCTTGGCCAACCCGAAATCGAGCAGCTTCACCGCTCCCTCGCCGCCGACCATAACGTTGGCCGGCTTGAGGTCCCGGTGGACGACGCCGCGGTGGTGGGCGTGCTCCAGGGCGGCGGCGATCTGCAGGGTATAATCGAGCGCCCGGCGAGGATCGAGCCCGGCGATTTCATCCTTCAGGCTGCGGCCCTGGACGTACTCCATGGCCAGATACGGGCGCCCGTCGGCTTCGCCGGCATCGTACAAGGTGGCGATGTTGGGGTGGCTGAGCGCCGCCACGGTCCGGGCCTCTCGCAGGAATCGGGTCTTCGCTGCGGGATCGCTCAAGATCTCGGGGCGGAGAACCTTGATAGCCACATGGCGCTCGAGCTGGGTATCGAAGGCCAGATAGACTTCGCCCATGCCTCCGGCGCCCAGCTTCTGGCGGATCTCAAAACGGCCCAGCCGCTTGCCGATCATGGGTGGAGATTCCACATTAACCCAGCCGCGCCAGACCTGAAGGCGTCTCGATCCTTATGCGAGCTCGCCGGAATCCAATTCTGCTGGGCCAGCACAACCCCTAACCGGGGTGGAGCGCCTGGACAAGCTTGGGCCCCAGGCCGGCTACTTCAGATCCGGCAGATCCGCGCGCGGGAGGAGCAGCCGGATGGACCGCGCTTGCCACGGAGTTCTCTCGATGAACCCGTGGGCCTCCAGCGCCAGGACCATCTGATGCACAGAGGGAGGCGTGACGCGGAAGTACATCTGCATGTCGGCCTCGGCCGGCGGCCGGCCGTGGAGTTTCGTGTAGTAGTAGATGAACGCCAAGTACTGCCCCTGCTTGTCGGTGTAGGGCTTCCTTACCACAGGGAAATCCTGCGCCCCGCTCTAGAACGGCACGTCTTCGTCCGAGATCTCCTGGTCCGAGGCCGCGACGCCCGCGGCCACCGGGGCGGCGGCAGCTCGGGCCGTGCGCGGCATGGAAACCGGCGCGGCGGCGCCTTCCTCGTCGGGAACCGGCGGGGCGCCTTCCCCTCGCCCCCCGAGGAGAATCAGGTTATCGACAATCACTTCCGTCGTCGAGCGCTTACCGCCGTCTTTGTCCTCCCAGTTCCTGGTTTGCAGCCGGCCCTCCACATAAACCTGCTTGCCCTTCTGCAAGTGCGGCGCGACGTTCTCCGCGCGCCACATGACCAGCCGGTGCCAGTCGGTCTCTTCCTTCCACTCGCCGGTCTGCTGGTCCTTCCAGCGCCGGTTCGTGGCCAGTGTGAAGTTGGTATTGGGGACTCCGCTGGGGGTATAGCGGGTTTCGGCGTCGCGTCCCAGATGCCCCAGCAAGATCACTCTGTTTACGCTTCTGGATGCCATGACGATAAAGGTACAATCATTGCGTTCAAAGGGCAAGTGTCGCGGCAAAGTTTTTTCGCCGGCGGCCCCCGGGGAGGGTTCCGGTGACGACATTTCGCGGGCGCCGCGCGGCGCGGCTGGAGAACGGCCGGCTTCGGGTGACGGTCCTGGCCGGGGGCGGCCATATCGCCGAAATCTCCCGCCTGGACCAGCCGGTGAATCCTCTCTGGGAGCCCCCTTGGCCGAGCATCGAGCCCGGAGACTACGACCCGAAGCGTCATCCGGACTACGGCGCCCCGGCCGAGGCCCGGCTGCTGGCTAGCATCATGGGTCACAACCTGTGCCTGGACTTCTTCGGACCGCCCTCGGAGAACGAAATCGGCGGCGGGCTTACGGCCCACGGGGAGGCCCCGGTGGTCGACTGGGAGCTCGTGCTCCAGCCGGACGGCCGGCTTCGCGCCTCCGCCGAGCTGCCCTTGAGCCAGATACGGGTCGAGCGTCTCCTCCGCCTGGCGCCTGGCGCCGATGTTCTGGTCATTACGGAGACGGTTCATAACCTCTCGTCCTTCGATCGCCCCATCGGATGGACGCAGCACGTGACGCTGGGCCCGCCATTCGTGGCCCCCGGCCGCACCACGTTCCAGACCACGGCCCAGCGATCCAGGGTATTCGAAGGCGACTTCGGCGCCGGGAAAGGCCTCCAGGCGAGCGGCGCCGACTTCAACTGGCCGCATTGCCCGGCCCGGCACGGCGGTTTCCTCGACCTGCGCGCGACTACCACGGCGCCAGTCTCGGCCGGCTACACCGCCCATTTGATGGATCCGTCCCGGGAACAGGCCTGGTTCACCGCTTTCCATCCCGACCTGCGGCTGGTGTTCGGCTACCTGTGGCGCCGGGCCGATTTCCCGTGGCTGGGGATCTGGGAGGAGAACCACAGCCGGGAGCCGGCGCCGTGGCTCGGCCGCACCCTGACCCGCGGCATGGAGTTCGGCGTCTCGCCCATGCCCGAGACGCGGCGGCAAATGGTCGAGCGCGGTCCGTTGTTCGGCGCGCCCACCTGCTTGTGGATGGGCGCCCACGACTGCCTCACCGTCGAGTACTGCGCCTTTCTGCAGCGGGCCGAGGAGCCGGTAACACCAGTCACCTGGACCGGCGACGAGGTCATCACCCGGGCGGGGCACGATTGAGGGTGCTGGGATGTGGGGCAAGCAGTCCTGCTTGCGAGCCGGCTTCCAGCCGGCTTGGCCGGGCTAAAGCCCGGCCGCGGCCTGAAGGCCGCCCCACCGATTGTCAACCTACTCGGCGAAGAACTCCACGTCCAGGATCTGGTCCGGAGTGAAGGGGCAGCTTTCGGGGAAGCTGGAGTCCGGCCGGCGGGTTCCGGCAGCGGCTCTTGCTACCGCGTCTGAATACACCTCGCCTACTTCGACCGGTATTTCTGAGGCCAGACTGGGGGCCTGCCGGAGCAGCCGGCGGAGTTCACTCCTCTGGACGCGAACCGTAGCCTTCCAACCCTGGACGCCGCGGCTGGCTGGCTCCACGCGCAACTTGAGTAAGTGCGTGATCAGGACCCGCAGCCGGCTGCCCAGCTCGCGTTGCTGGTTCTTGCCCAGGTCCTCGATCTCCTCGGCGATGTGCTCGATGTCGGCCTCGCTGAGGCGGCCAGAGCGGAGCAGTTCGGCGTTCCGGATGGTCCATTGCAGGAAATCTTGGTCGTAGAGCTTGCGCATGGCCGCGGGAGAAGCGGGAGCCAAGGCGCCGGGCTTCATGAGAGGTAGTATAACGAACTCGACTCGACGTGGGGCACTTGCCTTTTCACGTGCAGGAGTGTGCTACACTTCTTCAACTGCTTCCGCGATAGCCGGCGGCAAGGCGCGGCTCTTGACTCCCGAACACTTCTACCGGCCCTGGCTGTGTGGCTGTGTGGCTGGGGGCCTGCGGCGTCCAGCCGGCGCCCGCCCAGAGCGGGACAGGCATTATTACTACCCTCGCGGGGGCCACTCCGGCCGGCGGCGCCCCGGTCCGGGGCTTCGGGGGCGACGGCGGTCCGGGAACCAGCGCCCTGCTAGCCTTGGCCAATCTTCAGAACGACTGCGGCGACCCCACCCGGTTCGAGCAGACGACGCATCTGGCGGTGGACCGCTCGGGAAATGTCTATTTCGCCGACTCGAACAACCAAAGGATTCGCCGCACCACCCCGCAGGGGACGATCAGCACCGTGGCCGGCAACGGCGAGCGGCCGCCGATGAATGCACGGTGCGAGCCGACCGGCGGCGGCGCCGCGATCGGCGAAGGCGGGCCGGCGGCGGCGGCGCGGTTCGTGGTCGTGCACCCCAACGGGAGCCTGATCGTGGCCGATCAGCAGAACAACCGGATCCGCCAGTTCACCCCCGGCGGCAACATCACCACCATTGTCGGCAGCGGCCTGCACAGCTTCTACGCACCGGGAGTTCCGGCGACGACCTCCGGCATGGACTGGCCGGGCAGCGTGGCGGTCGACGCCAACGGCGTTCTCTATTTCGCCGAGATCCACAGTCACCGGGTGGCCAGAGTCGGCGCCGACGGACGAATTGTAACGATAGCGGGAACCGGCTTTGCCGGCTTCAACGGAGACAACCGGCCAGGGCCGACGGCTCAGCTCTCGAACCCGGCCGGCATCGCGGTCGATGCCGCGGGAAATCTCTACATCGCCGACCAGGGAAACCATCGTGTTCGGCGAGTGAGTCCGGACGGCGTGATCACCACGATCGCCGGCACGGGCCAGGCCGGCTTTTCCGGCGACGAGGGCCGAGCCGAGGCAGCCATGCTGAACCAGCCCACCGATGTTGAGGTGGACGGCAACAACTACGTTTACCTGGCCGATATGGGTAACCATCGCGTCCGCCGGATCTCGGCCGGCATCATCACGACCGTGGCGGGCGACGGCCGGTCGGGCCGAGGGCCGGACAATGTTGCCGCCACGGCCAGCAGCCTCAACTTTCCGGCCGGCGGCGCCGTCGACGCCTCCGGCGACCTCTACATCGTCGACTGGCAGAACTACTTGATTCGCAAGGTTTCCTTCAGCGGGCGGCCGCTGATCTCGGCGGGCGGCGTGGTCAACGGCGCCAGCTTCGCCCCGGCGCCCATTCCCGTCGCCTCCGGGTCGATCCTTTCCATCTTTGGCGCGAATCTGGCGGCCGCGGTGGCGTCGGCGGCCGAGGTTCCCCTGCCGACGGAGCTGGCGGGGACGACGGTGCGGATCAACGGCGTTCCGGCTCCGCTGTTCTTCGTCTCCCCGGGGCAGATCAACGTGCAGCTTCCTTTCGAGATCGCCGCCGGCACGGCGACCGCGGTGGCCTCGACGAGCGGCGGCTCGAGCGCCGCCGAGTCCTTCAACGTCGCCCAGACGGCGCCTGGCGTGTTTCAGTTCTCGGGCACGAATCGGGCGGTGGTTCTTAACCAGGACGGCTCGGTAAACACGCCCGACAATCCGGAGGCGCGAGGCAGGATCATCGTCGCCTTCCTGACTGGGCAGGGCCCCGTGTCGCCGCGGGTTCCCAGTGGGCAGGCGGCGGCAGCCGATCCTCTCTCCCGGGCCACGCAGGCGGCTTCAGCCCGGATCGGAGGCGCGGCCGCCCAGGTGGTGTTTCTAGGCCTGACCCCGAGCTTTGTGGGACTCTGCCAAGCCAATATTGAAGTCCCGATGAGCTCGACGACTGGAACGGAAGTGCCCATGTTCATCACCGTCGGAGGACAGAGCAGTAACACGGCGACGGTTTCCATCCGCTGAGGCGGCGGAATAGTATCCTGGGCTTATTAAGTGAACTTCCCACTCAGGACACTAGCGGTGTTACTGGCCTTCTGTTGCCTGGCGTGTTGGTCGCTCCACGCCGCGGGAGTCCCGCGGCAACGCGCGGGCAAGTACGAAGTCACGCTGCGGCTTCCCTCTGACGGGCTCTACGCGGGCGTGGAGATGGAGATCGAGTTCCGCGTGGTGGACGCCACGCAGGTGGATCCGGCGTTGGGGCCGACGCCGGTGGTTCGGGCGCGCATCCAGGGCACGATCGAGATGCCCTCCATGCCGGGAATGCCGAAGATGGAAGAAATCGCCCACCCGGAGGGCGTCCCCGGCGACTACGGTATCCATCCGACGTTCGCCCACGGCGGCGACTACGTTCTGAGGCTGGAGGTCGCCCCGCCGGAGGACGCGGCGTTTTCCGCGCGGTTTCCCTTACAGGTACAGGACACCGGCGGCACAAGCGCAAGGCGCGTCCGCCGCCCTTTCAGGTGGAATTGACGGCCTCGCCGAAATCCCCGAAGGCCGGCGAGCCGGTGGAGCTCCAGTTCCGCTTTCGCGCCCGCGAGCAGCCCAAAGAGGTGTTTTCCGCGTTCCAGGTGGTGCACGAGAAACTCATGCACCTGCTGATCGCCCGCAGCGACTTGAGCCATTTCGGCCACGAGCATCCGGAGCAGGGCGCCGACGGCGTGTTTCGCCTGCGCCACATTTTTCCGGCGGGAGGCGAGTATCGCCTTTTTTGCGACGTCGCCCCGCGCGGGGCCGGCTCGCAAGTCCCTGCTGGCCCGCCTCAAGGTTCGCGGAAAGGAAGGTCCGGCTTTCGAGCTGGGCCGGGCTTCGAGCGAGGACCGCGCCTTGCGCAAGACAGTCGCCGGCGTCGAGGTCGAGCTGCAGAAGCCGCAACCGACGCTCCCGGCCAGAAAGACGACCGGGATTGCGTTCTCCCTCCGAAGCACCGCGGGCGGTTCGGCGATTACGGACCTGGAGCCTTATCTGGGCGCCCTCGGGCACTTGATTCTGATCCACCAGGACGGCCTGACCTTTGTCCACTCGCATCCGGACGAACGGGCGCTTGAGGTGGGCCGCAACGGCGCCGTGCCGTTCCTGGTGCGGTTTCCCAAGCCGGGACTCTATCGAGGCTGGGCGCAGTTCAAGCGCAACGGTCATGTGCTGACTGCGGATTTCATCCTGGAAGCCGGTGGACCGGCCGAGTGAGGCGGCCAGTCAGCCCGGCGGCGCGAATCGGACTGGCGGCTGTGGTGACGCTGGCCGCCGCCCTCCAGGCACACGAAGGGGGCCGCAAGAACCTCAAGCCCACCCAGGCCCGGAACGACCTGAAACAGGCCCGGCGAGCGATGGACGCGGCGAAGAAGATGCTGGCCGCCGCGGGACGGTACTCCTGCTGCGTAAAGCCGGCCTGTGACCTCTGCGCCGGCCGCAACGGCTCCTGCGCCTGCGCGGTCAACGTGGCCAAGGGTCTGGGGGCCTGCGGCGAGTGTTACGGCGGATGGCAAGCCGGCCGCGGCGCCCTGCGCGGCGTGAACCGCAACTCGGTGAAGCTGCTGCCGGCGGACCGGCAGGGCTGGCCTTCGCGCGCCGAGCCGCCGGCCGAGCTGAAGCGGGCCGCCGAGGCGCTCACTCGCGCCAAGCAGACCCTGGTCGGGGAGAAGCGGTACTTCTGCTGCATTCGCGGCGGCTGCGATCAGTGCGCTCACGAAGCCGACTGTCCGTGCGGCCCGGACGTGGCTGGGCCGGCCGCGGAGTACTACAAACTGGCCGGCCTCACTCCGCCGAAGAAGAGCGGCCCGAAAGGAGTCTGCGGCGACTGCCTGGATGGCTGGCATTCCGGCCGGGGCGCCTATCGGGGCGTCCCACTGGCGGACGTGAAACTGGCGGTGATGGACGGTATGGATGGTGCCATGGGAACCGCCGGCGGCTGGTACTCCTCCGGCACCAGCCAGATCCCCAAGGCTTCGCCGATGGAGATGCTGTCCCGACGCGGCGGCGGATGGAACTTCATGCTCCACGGGGTGCTGTTCGCGGTGCACACGAACCAGAGCGGCCCGCGCGGGCAAGACAAGTTTTTCGCTCCCAACTGGTTCATGCCCATGGCCTCGCGCCGGCTCGGCCCGGGGACTCTGACCCTGCGCTCGATGCTCAGCCTGGAGCCGGCGACGGTGACCCATCGGCGCTATCCGCTGCTGTTTCAGACCGGGGAGACGGCGTGGGACATTCCCATCATCAACGGCCAGCACCCGCATCATTTCATCATGGAGTTGGGAGCGGCCTACCAGCTTCGGCTCGGCGAGCGCACCGCGCTGAGCTTTTACGGGGTCCGCGGGGCGAGCCCGCCCTGGGACCGCCGGCCTTTCCCCATCGGATCTCCGCTTCGGAGAATCCGATCGCCGTGCTCTCCCACCATTTCCAGGATTCCACCCACATCGCGAACCAGGTGGTCACCGCCGGGCTTTCCCACGGGCCGTTGACGCTCGAAGCATCCGGCTTCCACGGCCGCGAGCCCGATGAAAAGCGATGGGGAATGGAGCGCGGCGGCATCAACTCGTTCTCGACGCGGCTCACGGTCGCGCCCACCAGCCGCTGGACCGCGCAGGTCTCCGCCGGACGGATCAACAACCGCGAGACCACGCACCCGGTCCGAGACTCGTTCCGCCAGAGCGCTTCGGTGATGTACACGCGCCCGCTGTCGCGGGGACACTGGGCGAGCGGCCTGATCTGGGGCCGCAATCACGACCTGGAGTTCACCCAGCCGCCCTTCGCCGGGTTGCGTCCGGCGACCGCCGCCGCGCGCGAGGACGGCCTGCCGCCGCCGGTTTACCACGTGGTCCCGGTTCCGACCCGCCTCCCAGGACAGATTTACAACTCCTACCTGGCGGAGTCGACGCTGCATTGGAAGAGCCGGCACTGGATCTGGGGACGGGTGGAGAGCGCCGACAAGGACTCCCTGCTCCTTTATGAAGAGGCGCCCTTCGTGCGCCTGGTCGAGGAGCAGCGGTACGCCCGCGTCCAGGCCTACACGGCCGGCTATTCGCGCGAGCTGCCCCGGGCGGCCGGATGGCTGAGCGCAGCCCTGGGAGGCCAGCTTACCTGGTTCGGCGTGCCGGACCGGCTCAGGCCGGTCTACGGCGTACGCCCGACCGGCGCGCAGTTTTTCCTGCGATTGCGGCTGGCGCCGCCGGCCGCTCCGCGCGATTGACTGCTGAAAATAGCCGCCATGGTACACTGAGCACCATGGATCTGGAAGAGGCGATGGAGTTTATCCTCGATCAACAGGCTAAGTTTTGGGCTGGTCTCGAGGAGACGCGCCGGGACCAGGCCGAGTTCCGGCGCGAACAGGCCGAGCTCCGGCGCGAACAGACCGATCTCCGACGGGACCAGACTGACCTGCAGGGCCTGGTCGTCCGAATCGCCGCCCAGCAGCTCGAGCTGACGCAGCACGTCGGACGGTTCCAGCAGGAGATCAGCGCGGCCGTGCTCTCGTTGGCGGAAGCCCAAAAACACGGCGACGAGAGGCTCAACGCTTTGATCGCCGTCGTAGACGGCGTCGTCAGGCCCGGCTGAAACCGCGCAGCAACCGCGCGGGAAGCGTGACCACCACCCAGACGAGCTGGAGCACCCCGCGCACCGTGATCCCCAGCAGCCGGAAGGGCAGTAGCAATATCCATACGATCGGATACAAGAACAACGCCAGCAACGCGAGGGGCCAGCACAGTACAAACAGGATGAGCCAGAGCAGGAACTTGATCATGCGCCCTCCGCTCGGGTTATCGACTAATTGGAATACGAGCGCGAGGAAGCGTTTGTTCCCTTGGCTTCGGCCAGCCAGGCCAGGATGCCTCTAGCCGCGCGGGTCCCTTCCGCCACCGCGTCGACCACCTCGCGTCCCCCGTTGACGCAGTCCCCGCCGGCGAAGTACCTCGGGTTCGCCGTCCGGCCGGTCTCCGGGTCGACCACCACGCGGCCGCCGGCCAGCTCGATACCGCGACAACGCCGCAGGAAATCCACCAGCTTGGTCTGGCCGATGGAGGTGATCAGCATGTCGCAGGGGAGGCGGAAGTTCGACCCCGGGATCGGCTCGGGGCGGCGGCGTCCGGTCTGGTCCGGGGGGCCGAGCCGCATGCGCAGGCACTCGATCGACTCGACCGCCGCCTCTCCGTGGATGGCCACCGGCAGGGTCAGCCAGTGGAAGCGGATCCCGTCTCCCTTGGCCAGCTCGTACTCGTAATGAAACGCCGGCATCTCAGTTTCCCCGCGCCGGTAGAGGATGTGGACCTCTTCGGCGCGCAGGCGCCGCGCGGCGGTGGCGGCGTCGATGGCGGTGTTGCCTCCGCCGACGACGGCGACGCGGCGTCCGACGGCCGGCCTCCCGGTCTTGTAGTCGGCGATGAAGCGCAAGGCGTCCACCACGCCCGGCAGCTCCTCGCCCCGCGCGCCCAGCAGCTCGGTCGCCCCCAGTCCCACCCCGAGAAAGATGGCGTCGAATTCGCCTTCCAGCTTCTCGATCGGGACGCGGGAACCCACCTCCTGGCCGAGGCGGAGCTCGACGCCCAAGGACCGCACCAGCTCGACCTCCAGCAAGCTGTCGGAAGGGCGGAACTTGTATTCGGCGACGCCGTAGGTATTGAGCCCTCCCCCGAGCGGACGGCTCTCGAAAATGGTGGCCGCCGCGCCGCGCCGGCGCAGCTCGGCGGCGCAGGCCAGCGACGCCGGTCCGCCGCCGACGCAGGCTACTCGATAGGGCAGCGCGGGGGGCGGGACCGGCAGCCGGGCGCCCTGCTGGTAGAACCTGTCCATGGCGTGGCGCTGCAGCCGGCCGATCTGGATGGGCTTCTGGTTGTAGCGGTGCAGCACGCAGGCGCCTTCGCAGAGCACCTCCACCGGGCAGACCCGCGAGCAGCTCAGCCCCAGGATGTTGGAATCCAGAATCGCCAGCGCCGAGCCGGGCAGGTTGCCGCTGGCGATCTTCTTGATGAATCGCGGCACATCGATGTGGGTGGGGCAGGCGCGGGTGCAAGGCGCGTCGAAGCAATAGAGACAGCGGTTCGCCTCCACCGCCGCCTGCGCCGGGGTCAGGGCCGGATCGATCTCGGCGAACTGGCGGGCGAACTCCTCCGGCGCCAGCGGATCCACCTGGTTCTTCATGGCCAGACTTGGGCCAGGCTGGCGTCGAGCAGGCGGGTGAACTCGTCGATGTCGGCCCGGCCGATGTTCAGCGGCGGGGAGATCCGAATGCAGTTGCCGTACAGCCCGCCCTTGCCGATCAGCAGGCGGTTTTTGCGCGTCGCTTCCATAAGGCGGGCCGCGCTGGCGGCGGCCGGCTCCTTGGTTTGCCGGTCGGCGACCAACTCCAGCCCCTGCATCAGCCCCAGGCCGCGCACCTCGCCGATCACGGGGTGTTTCTGGCGCAGCTCCTCGAGCTTCTCCCGCAGGTAAGCGCCCGTCTGGGCCGCGTTGGCCAGCAGATTCTCTTC
>Ga0247727_10007278_pt1 | contig 21199 bp, 26 predicted proteins | sample WisWelCaveWW1625_FD_202498 | JGI IMG/M metagenome (GOLD analysis project Ga0247727, IMG submission 202498) | Biofilm microbial communities from Wishing Well Cave, Virginia, United States - WW16-25 | ecosystem: Environmental > Aquatic > Deep subsurface > Groundwater > Cave microbial mat | place... | reverse complement strand
AGGCCATCAAGCCTAGCGCGGAACAGATGGACAGAATCAATTTGATACCTGATCAGTTTCACGGTGAATGGAATTATACTGTTGCTCCTAACAAAAAATAGGCAAGTAATTTCATTACAGTCCCTAACTGTATCACGAAAATAATTTAAGGCTCCTGCGATCTGATATAACAAAGGGCCTTCTATAGTGAAAGGTCTACGCAAGAAATTAGGCTCACCGGTAAAAGTCGGCTTATTCCCATGATAATGACTGATTTTGATCCCAAATTTTCCTTTTAAAAGAATCGACGGGTTTTTCGCAAAAGTAAGAGCACCGGCCTTTGTCAATTCATAACTTCCCTTTTGTTTTTCGGCTAAACCATTATCTTTCAAAAACTGCCAAGTCTCAATCCCATCGCCGTCCAATTCTCTCTTAAACTGATTTAACAAATCGTTTTGGAGCTCATCCAAATCACGGATTCCGGACAGTTCATCCTCAAACTTAAGAGCGCCTTTTTCATATTTCAATCGAACTATTTCTCGTGACCCGATTTTTACATTCTGATTACCTCTTCGCACATAAGTGTCCCCGTGCTTCAATGAGTGAACCTCGTCGCTCTTTTTGACCGAGCATATTAATAACTTATCCCGCATCCCTCCATTATTTACAATTTCCAGCTCAAATTTATTCCAAACTTTAATTTGGGGATCTATTTCTTTTTCGATAAGTTTCAAAAATTCGCCGATACTGTCCGGATTTTCCGATATGCCGAACAACCTCATGAGGCCAGAAGCCTTCTGAGGGTCTTCAATGCCTACACCTTCTGTTTAAATGCCTCAAAGCCTTCCTCAAACCCTTGAGCAAACTGGGGATCGGCCTTTTTACGCTTTTCAATATATTTTTCTAAATCGTCCATTTCGACCCCCAAATTGGCACGTTTGCCTGCCATATCAAACGTAATATCTATGTTACCGTTTGTCGATCCCCTATTATTAAGGAAGCTTGTAAACCTTCAGCTTGGTACACTCAACAATTGAGTCAAAATCTTTGTCGTGATGGAAGATTCGAAAACTATTTTCAATGACTACGGCCGCGATAAGAGCGTCAATTGTTTTGGCGATAGTTTTGCCCATTTTACGACAGGAACGATAAATATCGGCTGCGTGGATATAAGTCTCTAAACTTTTTGCTCGAAGGATAGGAAATTGTGTTAAATAGTCTTTGATCTCTTCAAATGTCTTCTCTTCTTTAATGCCCTGCAGAATTTCGGTAACGTTAATATCGGCAAGGCATATTTCTTCGTCCTTCTCAAGCAATGTTTCTAATTCTTTTGCATACGGAGAGTGAGGATGATCAAAAAAATCTATCCATACCGATGTGTCGACTAAAATCAACTGCGGCTACCTCTCATTTCTTCTAAGTTTCCTTCCCAACAACCACTACCCATGAACTTTAAAATATCTTTTCTTTTTAACCTTTTAACCAATTCTCGTAAAGCAAAATTTACCGCCTCTTTCTTGGTCCTGGACTCGGAAACCTTCATGGCTTCTTTAACCAATTTATCGTCTAAATCAATATTTGTGCGAGACATCTTTTCATCACCTCCATACACAACATATAGCTCATTTTGGTGTATAAGTCAATCCTCTTTAAAAAACAAACTGTGGTGCGCGCGTTCAAGGCAATTTCTTCGCAATATCCTGGATTCGGGCATTGGGATGGGTACAAAGTTTTTTCTTATCAAAAGTGACATTCTCCGAAGGAAGAGTCAACCGATATTTCTTGCTCTTGTTTTCGATGAAATCATCATTTAAATAGATTTTCAATTCTTTTTTCAGCCGACCTATGCTTTGATATTTGCTGTCCTCGGTACAACAACCGTCATTTATTAATTCTTGGACAAGAACCCAACCATCCTTACTCTTTTTTAAGCCCACGACTAAACGCAATAACATTTGAAATGGCGCGTCGTGAAAGAAAACACGCTGCGAGGCTTCTTAAACGGCAGGCACAGGCCATATGGTTACGCTTATGAAGAAATTCAGGCGGGAAAAAACGTTAAGAAAAAAGAATACACAACAAGCACCGCCCTTATTGATAAAACCCTCGAAGAAAAACTGCAACGACGAAAAAAACTATATCACAGTATTGAAACAGGCAAGCTCGACCTCTCGGACATTGCCCCCCGCATCAAAGAATTGAATGATGAAATTGAACAGTTAACGGATGAGAAAAAGAAGCTGGAAGAAAAATACGAGAAGGAACAAATCTTAATGTTTGAAGACGCCTATTTGAAACCCTACATTGCTGATCTACGGGCAACACTGATGAAAGGAACCATCCCGGAAAGAAAAAGTTTTATTCGCAATTTTATTAAGCGAATCTACATCGACTATCCCAACTTGGAAATCGAGTATTGTCTTCCACTCCCCAGATCAAACAAAAGAACCTCCTCGACGGCTCCTGAACTTGTCCGAAGGGAGGTTCTCTCTATGGTACAGATTGGCGACCCAAACAGGACAAAAGTCGAACCACCCAAATGCAAATGGTACAATTAGTTATAGCATTCCACCGGCGGCGGTATGGCAAACTTGAGGTCTCTCTTGACCAACCCCTGCCTAAAATCAACCCAAGAAGGCACTCCCGGCCCCGCCCAACGCTTGCCCCTGCTATAAATTAGGCCTTCTTCCCATTCAACAATTCTGCAATCGATTTTAGCTCTTTTAGGGCCAATTTCAAATACTTCCTTGGGACAATTTCGCCTTTGGCCAGTTTTTCCAATGCGATCTTGGGCGCTGTCAGTTTATTCCGGATATCGGATAAAACTTCGTTAGTTATTCACATTCAAAATTTCCACCACTTAGAAGACCTTTTTATAATCTCTCCACTGCCTCTAATAGCCGCCTAGCGTACGATTCTCCTGCGACTCGGACCCATGCTGGTGTAAACCAAAATATCCAAAGAAAAACAAAAAGTCCCGAAAAGATAAAAGACACGAAAGCGATAGGAAGAATAGCGCCCGTTTCTTTCCATTCCCCATAAAGTATAATTATGGCAACAGCCAAGGATAGAATAGAAACTCCAATTCCTATCGGTTTCATACCCCAAAGATTTCTTCGAAATCCATAATTTTTATTTTCTACAAAAAGCAGTGGGAACCTAGCCTGATCCCGCGTCACCGATCGTAGCCATTCAATCCAAGATAAATAGACAGCGTCCGCTTTAACTATATCTGCCTTTTCTTCTTCTTGACTAATCACTGATGTATTTGCTACAGAACCTGCAAGCTTCTCATGAATCCGCTTAACCGTAACTGGACTTAATACTGAATCACGGTATCTAAGCATACAAATTGCAGGATTCCCTCCCCATATTTCAAATAATTTCGATTCCTTATATTTCCCTTGATCCCGCCCTAACTGAGCAAACAAAATGCTCGCTATTCCCGAGCTAAGAATGCCCGTCAGAAAACCTGGAAGCGGTTGAAACCAAACCATACAAGTAAAGACTATTGGCGAGAAGACCACAAAGATTGGATAAATGCGTGCATACCAAGTATAGCTATCATGTTTTATCAAATTTTATTCCTCTGCTAATTACTCGGGATCAATTCTGTGGAAAATCCTGCCGATCCAAGCCGCGTAAAAAGCGAGACCCCCTTCTGCATATTTGTCGAAAATACGGATTTTGCAACACGCCCGTATACCCTTAAGGCCTCTGGGTCAGGATGCCCATATTGATTATCAACCCCTGCGCTGATAAGAACAGTATGCGGATCAATATAAAGAAGTGATGCTGGATGAGTAGCATTCTTAGAGCCATGATGTGGGGCGGCTAAGATATGGGACTTTAAAGAATTTCCGAAAAACTTGCTAATCACTTCCCATCTATCATTTTCGGTATCACCCGTTATCAAATACGAGAAACCACCAACTCCTTTCCCCGTTAATTTAAGCACGATACTACAGTTATTTGAACAATCCATATCCTCAATGTGAGGAGAAAACAATTCAAAGTCAAAGTTCGAAGAGAGGTCCAGGTCATTGAGTTGGCGTCTCTCCAAATGGTCAAGACGAACTGAAATTCTTTTAAGAGGTTTCGTTGAATTTCGCCGCAATGCTTCTTGTTCTGCGATTAATTTAAAAACTGCTTTTGCTTCATCACTCTCCTTAAAATATTTGGGGTACATCACCCAATCAGGTCGATATTTAATGAGAATAATCGAGGCCCCTACTATTTCGCAATGATCACAATCAAAACCTGTTAAGATAAGCCCTTTAACATAATGATCTTTCAGCGCTACAGCGAGCATTTCCTTTACATAAGCAACAGTTTTATCATCGGAAGGCGGGATGCGAGAATCAACAATGATCGCTTCCTTGTTATGCCTCACGATAAAGAAAGAACCTTGACCAACATTTACCGTAATTATGTTCATATCAGAGATTCCTTTTTAAGATAGATTTGCTGATTAAGCTCCCTCTCTATATTAAACACCGCAATCCTTGCAGATTTAAATGTGCGATCTTTGTAATTTGTTAAAATATCAGATATGCCCGGCCTCTGGTCGACGCCGGCGATCGAATATTTCCATCCACCATCGTGCTGATTTTCCATCACCACCATGTCTAATATGCTGTCATCAATGAGATTCAACTTGCCTTTCCAATAAAAAACATTTGTTTTCTTTGAAAATAAAGGCCTAAAGCTGGGGTGAAAGTCGGCAAAAAATTCTTGATCTTTGACACGCTCATGGTTGGAGTTACTTTTGAATTCCTCTCCATGAGTCACTGATGACGCTAAATCTTCATTCTCACTGATCGGCCAGATAAGTGGTTTGTTTATAACATGAACTTGTGAATCCGAAATTTCATAAATCGCTGAATCTTTGCGACGCAGGAAATAATGTTTGATCGTATACCTTTGCTGTCCCGTGGTTTTCTTTTCAACAACCAAAAGCGCATAAAAGAAATCCGTGTTATGCATATGGTGATTCACTATTCTCTGGTATGTAGCCCTGTCTCCCGAACTTAAAGTAGTAAGACCATTAACGTGATGTGTATGCCAACTTCCCAGATGTTCAATATGGGGATATTTTTCCTCAACAGATCTAAAGATTTTTTCTTGATACTCTCCATCCTGAAAAAAGCTCGTTGCCGTTCGCTTTGCGTTAGGACCCGGGTCCAAGATTCCTAATACTTCAATCGTATATTTATTGCCTTTCTTCTGGTAATTTCCGATGATTCTTCCTCCCGTTTCATCAACGTCATACCGATCACACTCATCAAAGATAACATCAAGAGCTGATTGGGGAATATAAATATGAACCTCGGGATTTCTTGATTTAAACATCGGCCACATGCCTCCTCGAGCATAAAGTACAATTTTCTTGACGATCTAACATAAAACGTTGAAGCTGAAAATGTTTCTTGAAGGGGTGTGTCGGCCGGTTCCCCCAAACTAAGTAGTTCTCGTCAATCAATTTCAAATATTGAGGGATGTTTTTCAATCTTCTAGCAATTGCGTCCAATACAAATCTTGCGTGAAAAGCGGCAATAAAAGAAATGTCTACAGAAAGCCCAGGAGAATCCTTTATTTCTGAAATTTCCATACCATAAATTTTTTTCCGTTCCTCATCTGAAACGAGATCTATTTCCCTTATACCTTCCCTATATGAAGTGCGTTGCAGAAAAGATTCGAGGCAGGCCAGACACCCTCCTGAATCAGGTCGGTAACTAAATACTTCGCCTCCAATGCCTCGAGTAAAAACTCGCCCAACCACAAAGGGGACCTCATTTTTAACGCAGATTTCGTTAATTTTATGGCGTGAAGGCTCGTTATCAGTGGATAAAACGACCACATCGGATTCGCAAATTTCAGATTCGATATCCGGAAAACACATAATGTCCCCATCTATCTTTTTGACATTAATATTTGGATTTCTATCTTGCAGAACCTCTGTTAATGCATCAACCTTCTTTTTCCCCACAAAACTTCTTCCACAAACATGCCTAATGACATTCTCCGGCGCAAGGGTATCCCGATCTAACAGTGTGAAATTGCGAATTCCCGACATAACGAGTTGCAAGGCCACACTTCCACCACCCGACCCGCAACCAGCTATTAGCACACGGACCGCTGCTAACAGCCGAATATCAAAAAGAGTTTCGATTCGGTCAAAAGTTCTATCCTGTTTCATGGTGCATCCTGTAATTCCTTAGGCCATTCGCCGGTTTTTCGCCACTTACCATATTGCCGAAGCCAATTTCTGGCAAATGTTAAAGCATAAATTATATTGTGACTTTTGGCATTCCATGTTGTTGCAGTTCCAAAAATCGACAAAGATCCATCTTGCCATCTATGGGGCGTATTTGTCGGCACGCCTTGCGCGTGAATCCTAGGGACCGAGTTGGGATAGCCATGCGGAAGAACAATACTGATCACAATGTTTTCGCCAGAAACAGTCTCATGAAAGTTAATCTCAAGTTCTTTGTGTTCGTTGATCGTTAATTTATAATTTTCTTGTTTTTCACGAAGCCTGTTCAACTCTTCGGTAATCCTGTCGGGAGGAATATCCGGCAGAAGAAATGAAACTGGAACGAGGCAGGCCTTGGGTTGACCACTTCTTTCAATAACAAATACTTCGCCATCACGAGCTACCCGATCCAAAACCTCTCCCGGCGAACTTCTTAGCTCCATCATTTTTAAGGTTTTAAAATCAATTTTCATATCTACCTTTTCTTAGTGCCTGATTTCTGCCCCTGGCCACTGGCCTTGGCGTTTCCAAATCTCATATTTGTTTAGCCACTTTGCCGCTCGTGCAATTACAAAAGAAATATTGTGGATCCCCGGATTCCACATTGTTGGGTGAAGATAACATATATGACCATTTTGATATCTGTGCGGTGCCGTAGTTATGACGGGAGCGTCAACAAATACTCTGGGCATCTCATGCGGATAGTTATCAGAAAATCTGATAGATAAAATATACATTTGGTTGGAAGCTTGAAGTGCAGTCTTTACGAATACTTTGCCATCAACGGTAGGGTGAAGTTCGAGGTAGGAAAAATTCCTTTGGGCGTCTAAGAATTCTCTTTGAATGCGATTAATATCCACGTATCTTTCCCCAATATTCGCCACCGAGGTCTTCTCTCATGGTTACTGGTTTCTTCCCTGCAAGTTCAGTTGAGTTTGTCTGTCCAACGGCTCTTATTTCTCCATTGGGAAGTATTTGCATCGGAGTTTCCTCTTCAGTATTTAAAAGGGCCTCCAGCTCTTGAATCGTGGGTTTTGGGGACATTTTAAACCTCCGTTTTGTTGATTATCATAACTGCACATACTATATCAATTGCATATATTCCTGTCAATCAAATTCTTCGAAAAACAAAAAACGGGCAAAGCACTGATAGCCTTGCCCTTCCCAAAATCGATAAATTTTGCACAAACTCTTTCTACTCCAAAACTTCGACTATTTTAACCATCTTTCCTGAATTTCTTCCCACATTCCGGACAATCGACCTCGTTATCGAAAAACAAGCTGCATTGCACGTCGGCCCCGCAATGCGGACATTTCACGACGTCCGCGCCCATGGTGAAATCGTATTCGATAAATTCATCAAATAAATCATCCATTAAAAAAGAGGATCTATGAGTAAAAAATCAACTGTTTGTCTTCAAATCTTTAAGGCCATCGGTAACGCAATCCGCGATGCTCAAATTACCTTTGAAAAACTGCAAGCCCAAATTAATGAAAAAGATGCTCGGGTCATCGAACTCAAACATCAAGTTGACCAACTGTTAAACCTCGCCATAAAGAATTCAATCTCGCAAGGTACAACCTATAAGACAAAGATGGCTGAATTTGAAAAAGAAATCATAACGCTGGAAGAGGAACTCGATAGATTGAAAGCCCAAAGAAGCGTCGCCCAAATGGATGCCAGCTCCGGTGAATTCATTTACCGGAACATCCGTATGATCATGGAACAAATAGACAACGTACCGGTCGACGTCCAAAAAAGCCTCTTACGCATGCTGGTTCACAGCATTGTCGTCTACGATGAGGCCGTTGAGATCAATATGTACATTCAACCCGAATGCATGCCATCTACCCTCGCGCAACTGCCCCTAAAAGAGGAAAACCCCGCTCTGATCAATGATCAAAACGAGGTTTTGGCCTCTACGCCCTCTGTTTCGCCTGAGCGTCAAGTCTGGGGTCTGTTGCTGGACAAGAGTCGAGTTACCGATGTGGAACAAATTCAACTAGTTATATCATTCTATCGCCGGCGATACGGTAAACTTGAGTTCTCTCTCGACCAACCCTTCCCCCAAAAACCACAAAAGCCACCACCTATTAACATTATTCAACAAGCGCTTATCGTAAAAACTTTCATATCTGCGCATCCCGAAGAAACCTATCTCTCCGCGGCCGCAAAATTAAATCTCCATCGAAAACGAATTTCTAAAATGCTCAGTATGCTCGATATGCTTCCGCCAAATTTCGTAGAAAAAGCCAAAGACTATACCGACCCACGTATTCTTTATAACATGAACGTCAAAAACATCAACCGCATTCTTTGCCATCCTTGCCCAAAAACCATCGAAGAAAAACTTAACGCTTTAACTTCATCCCCATCAAACGCTCAATAATTTAATTGCCCTTAAGACACAATTTCCCAATACCCGCCTTTATCGGGGCCGATACGACGTAAACGATCCTCTTGTTTCAAAGTTCGAATAATTTTCTCAACACCCTTAATACTTAATCCAAGAGTTTGGGCAATCTCTGGGATAGTAACTGCGGAATTCTCTTTTATAAGCTCAAGAACTTTCACCCTACTTTTCACCCTACTTTTCACCCTACCTTTTTCCAACCCCTCGCCTTCTTCCCATTTCGGTCGATGGAAAGAAACCACAAAACCCGTTTTCACACGCTTAAATTCGACCTTAATATGATTTGCCTCACACTCGTCATAAATCCTCTTAAGACCACTTGCCCATTTTTCAATATCTTCGGACATGTACATTGTTTCGGCGATCAGAGGATTACGCAAGATAGAATAGCCATCACCTTTAACAAAATCTTGTGGATCCAATTCCTCAGGAAATGTACCGGGATTATAAATATCCACCCGATCCTTAAAGACAGCGACCTCGTTGCCTTTTGGATCGGAATAATCTCTGTGACATAAGGAATTTCCTATGGCTTCGGAAAATGCTCTCACCGGAATCTCGGGAATTTCTTTACGTCGGCTCTCACTCATATCTGCGCGCCACTTAATATGTTCTTTGACATAAGCCTCCGCTTGTTCCCGCAAGCTAAAAATATTTCCTTTATATTTTCTGATATCAAGAAACGTGACTTTATCGGTGCCGGCAAAGACTGCGGCCTGAATTTCCATAGAATTGTTATTGCAAAATAAAACTTCCGCTGCTTTAGTTAACTTCTCGCCATGCAACAGGCTCAATTTTTTCAAGGTTTGCTTAACGTTAGTATATTTAAAATTGATACGTTTAGCGGCATTGGCTTTACGCATATACTCTTTAACCGTCGCCGTATTCACATCCTTCAATTTTTTCTCCGAAATTTCCATCTCCCAGAGTAACTTCTTCCTCCGGACAATTTGGTTTTCGATTTCCTGAGGACTCAAGGCCTTATCCGACTCGCCAACACGCATATACGCCCGTCCATATGCAAAATATGGGCTGTTGATCCCATGTGCCTCCACGACAACGCAGTCTTTTCCATCAATCTGCCGCGTCTCCACCTTTGGATAAATCTTCGGCTCGGTATTATCCACCACTGCTTGAGTCACATCTTTAATAGTAGTCCGCCCAATCATCTGTCCTACAACTTTACCATTATCATCGATACCAAAATACACTTCTCCCTGACCATGTTTATTGAGCATTGCCACAATAGAAACGACCGCTCCTTTAAGCTCGGCGGTGGATTTTTTGAATTCGATTGTTTCAGATTCTTTCATTTTTATTCTTTGGATATTGCATTTTTTCGAGGGAATAATCAATGACTACGGGGAGGTGTTAAAACAGAAATTTTATTCAGGTATTCACTGCAACTTGCTCCACTTTATATAAAATTTCTGAATTCTTATGATTTAACTTACGTTTTCTTCGTCCATATTTTAAATGTGCCCGGGTAAAATGATCGGCTACTATGGCGGATGCTATTGAAATTTCACCAGCTAAAACGACAGCCGCGCAAATCTCTGCTAACTTTCTAGCACTATTTGTCCCGGAACAACCCATTGAATCTAAATATTCTCTTTGATTTGGAAGCGCTGTTCCTCCTCCGACAGTTCCAACAACTAAATTAGGCAAAGTTACACTGACATATAAATCCTCGTCATCAGTTACGGCAGATGTGGAATATCCACTAGATGATTCCGCTACACAAGCAACATCTTGCCCGCAAGCGATAAAGATCGCCGCTATGGCATTGGAAAAATGTCCTTGAGACCCCATTGCTCCACTTCTCATTGAGGCTATATGCGCCATTTGAGAGTAATTGAAAATATCCTCCGGTTTACAGTGGAGCAACTTCCTAACAATTTGTCTTGGAATTGTGATCTCGGCAGTTACCCTTTTTCCACGTCCATTGATCTGATTATAAAAAGAAGGTTTTTTATCACTAGACAAATTACTTTCGATGTACCACTTTTTGATTTTTACAGGTGTTGTTTTCTCAATAAAACGACACACAGCATCTGCCCCAAAAGTGACCATGTTTTGACCCGCCGCCTCAGCAGTTGTGAAGGACAAATCCAAGAACATATAGTGACCTTCCACATGACATCGCACATTTATTAAATCAATATATCCTGATGTCGATGAAGCCACTTTACGCAAAGATTCAATATTAGATTGACACCAATCAGCTAGAATACGTGCATCGCTTAAATTTTTTAAAACAAAACCTGGTATCCGACTCATTTGATCGCTAAGACAAGAAACATGCACTCCACCTGCGGCTGAAATAACCCGAGCTCCGCGAGTATAGGAAGCTACCAAGGCGCCTTCGGTTGTCGCCATAGGTACAAAAAATTTACCCTTGGCATATTTACCCTGAATGTCTATGGGGCCCATGAGTCCGACAGGTATCTGAACCATGCCTATATAATTTTCTATATATGTTTTTGGAATTGAGGAAGATTTGGGAGATGTACTCATTTAACCGAATCCGCATATTTGAATGCCGCCTGAATATCGCTATCTGTCCAGCCAACTTGCTTGAATGCCAACGAAATCTGCTGATCGCTGACGCCAGCAGCCCGTTCTTTTTGAATATATTGAATGAAAACCATTTGTTTTTTATCAAGAGGCTTCGCCTCTTGCCTTTCATCACTAGTAGAAACAGCAGTAAAAAGATCGAACAATGAAAGAATAACAAACCCCACCAGCCAAAAAGCCGGTAACCAAACAATTAATGCTACTCCAGCTGTACAGACCACAGAAACGAATAAAAATGCCACTCCTCCAAAAGGAAAAGAACATAGAAGATACGCTATCAATCCTACGAAGATACTTAATGCCTTAGGACTTTTCATTGTAACCTCTTGTTATAAATCAATATTTCCCAATATTTCACAAAAGCCACAATCAATGCATAATAAAAAGGAATGGCAAATGCTACTTCTACAGGAAGATTAATTCCGGGAATTAAAAACCCGGAAAACCCGGCTTGTACATTCGGACTAAAAACAATATGACCACTCAATATCCATTTTACTTCAATGGGAAAAACAAAAATAAATATAAAAAAAAGATATCCAAAGAATCTGACAAAAATGTTTTTATCGAACAACTTCACATCAACAAAATTGATAGCCATCCAGACGATAATAATCCAAGGAATTGTCATTAGAAGACTCACATCCCGATACACATAAGACCACTGAGGAAGACCAACATTTTGAGCCATGGGGTCTACCATGATTTCAAAGAAAAATACAGCAATAGCGCTAAGGCCAAGACCTTGAAACCATTTTCTCCTCTTTATAGGAACAAGATTCTTCCCATCTATCAGAAGACTCCAATACTTGTAGAAACCAATAACTAAAGATAAAAACACTGGAATATAGTACAACGATGCAAAAGAAGGGCCGAAAGAGAAATACCTATTACACACGGCCTCAACTTCGGGCGAATAACTTCTAATGCCCAATTTGATTACAATCGACTCAAAGAATAAAACCAAGCCGGTTAAAACAACCAAATAGATACCAAACCTTTGCCACTCTTTCCCAGACGAGAAAATACGATCAACAAATACGATGACCGATAAAATCATAATCGACCAACCTAATGTCAATATCCAACTTATATCTTGAAAAATATATGCCCATGGACCCATCTTGTAATTAAACCACATTGGATTTGTGAAGAATTCAAAGATCAAAACTCCAAGGGCCAAAACCACAAACTTCCATAGCACTCTTTTTGTAAATTTGGATAAAACTGGTAAAAGGATTAAGACGGCTAGAAGCACAAAAACTTCAAAAACGATGATAGAAGTGGTCGCAACTTGATCGAATTGATGTTGAAGGCGTACTGATTGACGAAATGCTTCGAGATCGGAAAAATACTTAAACATGTTCATTCCTCAAGGACTCTGGTTGTTTTTCATAAACCCGAAAAGTACTAGAAACTGTGTCTCTATTTTTTTGCCATTCAGCGTCTTTTATTTTACAGCCTCCCCATTTTGTCGAACAAAAATCATCCATACTGGTCATCTGGTCCCAAATCGAAAAGAGCGGAGTTTTAAGAACATTGCCAAAAATCATGTGATTAAAATCACAAGAACAAATATCACCATGAGGTGTAACATAAAAATAGTTAGCTCCGCAAGAACATCCCAAACCCCTATGACTTGTCGTATGCGCCCAAACCAAAATCCCAGGATAATTTACATCGTCATTATAGGGCTTGACGGACTCTATCATCTCTTCAACCCAATTGGTAGATACATCTAAATCTGCACGGTGCCGCATTCTTCCTGTTGGCAAAGCATCATTTACCAATACCTCATGAACACCCGTCTTCTTAGCCAATTCAATGATTCTTGTCAATTCACCGTCTTTAAATGATTCAGGGGTAATAGTACAACTTATCCCTGTTGTTAATCCCAGAGCTTTGGCCTTTTTGATACCATTTATTGCTCTATGAAAAAGTCCTTTTGTTCTTCGAAACTCGTCATGCTTTTCAGGATCTGCTGAATCGATAGAAATATAAACACCATCCAGTCCTGCCTTGCGCAATTGATCTATCTTGTCTGCCAAAAACCATCCATTAGTAAACAAAATAGCCTGTGATAAATCTTTATTGATTGATCCGATAATTTCAGGCAAATCCTCTCTAATCAGAGGTTCGCCACCGGTAAAATTGATAAGCGAAACACCTATATCTTGAGCATCTCGGATTAATTTTTGAGCCTGTGTTAAAGTCAACATTGGCCTCTCATCTTTATTAGGACCAGCGCCTTCAAAAAAACTGCAATGCTTACATTCAGCATTACAGATAGGGGTAACGGCAAAGCTCATTAAATTTGGAAGATTTTTACTTGTAATCGTTTTATAAAATTGTCTCGCGAAAAGATTGGCTTGAGGCTTGCTATACAAAGCTGGCGTGGCAAGAGAATAGACAGGACATCCATCACGAAAATGAATGACCTTGCTGTGGTTTAAATATATTTTATAAGTAGTATCGAGAAAGCTGGATGAATATGGAAGCATCTTGGTAATACCGCACCAAGTAAATCGTAGTTTGTTCCATAATCGTTTCATGTCATCTCCTCAATTATGGCTAAACGCAGTTATTGGTCTAGCCTGCAAAACATACACTTCTTCATTTTTCACAGCAAATTCCATATCTATGGGGACTTGATAAAAATTCTCAATTTTCATAACGATTCGTACAATTTTTTGAATAATTCCATCGAGCAATGAGCTATTCGAGATAATATGCTTTTCTTGAATCACTAACGATTTTTTACAAACAATGTATCTATCGGGGTTTACCACACCTTGCACTAATGATTCTCCTAAACCGGGAATTAATTCTATAATAACAGTATTTCCATCACTATCAACAGGATTAACGCTAAAAATTACCCCAGAAAAATCTGCTTCAATCATTTCCTGAACCAAGACAGCCATCTTTCCACCATTAATTCCATTCTTGGAATAAGCCAAAGCACGAGGATTAAAAAGAGATCCCCAACACATCTTTACTTGTTGAAAAATATTTTTTTTAGGAACATTCAAAAAACTTTCAAATTGCCCCGCATATGAATGTCCTAGGCCATCCTCCATCGTGGCAGAACTGCGGACAGCTACACACGATGTATTAAACATATCCAAAGAATGTTCTACAACTTCTGTGATATGCGAGGACAAATCTCCAAAAAGAATTCTCTGTTGAATGCCTGACACATGTGCTAAATTGGCTCTGTCACTTTGCCCCAACGATTGTAAATACTGATCAAAAGCATGCGTGGTAATTACAAAACCGGCAGGTACAGAAAATTTCTTCTCATAAAGAGTAGCTAAAGTAAAAGCTTTGCCCCCGACCGCTGATACACTGAAGGCACTAAGATCATCTGAAAATTTTAAAACTAAGGCTTCCGACATATGTTTTTTAAAGAGATACTTCTTTTTCTTCTGCCCCTATTTGTTGCAGGCTTGATTCACCATTTTCTTATTATCAAGAAAAATCTTTTCGCTTTCTTGGCAAAGCCAATAGACTTCGGTCTAAAACTTGGTCAGAAACGATTGTTCGGCGACTCTAAAACATTGCGTGGTTTTATCGCTATGGCTTTTCTGACCGGAATCATTTTCTGGTCTATCAACTTTCTCTTGCAGGTTCCTCTAAAAATTCATCCCCTTCTGTCTGGCATCTTACTTGGACTTGGCTATTCGTTGGGAGAACTGCCCAACAGCTTTATCAAACGCACATTTGGTTTAAGAGAAGGTGATTTAATAAAGGGGCCGTTAAGATTTCTACAACACATTTTTGATCAAACAGACTCAATTATCGGCGCCCTACTTGTTCTATTTTTAATCTATACCCCATCAGTATCACTTATTCTCGTCCTCTTTTTAACCGGCACACTTCTTCATGTAACTATTGATTTAGCTTTGTATAATTTTGGATATAAAAAAGATAGACATCAATTCAGCCACCCAAAATTATCCGCGTGATAATTGCGGCGGTAACAGGAATAAAAAGATTATCCCATCCTCGCCCCAAAGCCCCCTCGACAGCCGTCAATACCAGCGCTCCTCCAAGAATCAAACAAACCTTACTAAGAGACATGACCATTCCGGAAAAAGACATAACGACCAGTAAAATTATCACCGTTGTTATAAAAAAAACGCCGCTTCCCTCCAGCGTTTTATATCCCGTAACATTATACCCTCTCTTACCATAACGTCGACCCCAAATACACGCAAATCCATCGGAAATACCAAGAATCAATGCTGAGCTTTGAAACACTAGACTGTTATCCCAAAACCATATTGCACAAGGAATCAATCCTAGAGGAAACAATATCGCACCGACATTATTATCCTGAACATTATGGATACTTCCAAGGACGCGCTTCCGTTGTGTCCAAAAAAGAAAAAGCGAAAAGATAAGTCCAATCCCTATCGCAATCAGTTGACTCACAACAAGCGGCAGAAGACAAGAAACAATCCCTGAACCAATATGAACAAATTTACGCGTCTTTGCCGCTGGCCACCCCCGTCGATGCAGAGTTTCTGCAACAATAAAAATACCAGCATATAAAATCATTAACTGTAATATTCCATTCATAGCATTAACTCGTAGACAGCATACTCCCGATAGACATCCAATGTACGGCCCGCCAGATTGCGCGCTAATCCATTATCCAATCGCATTGTTGAAAAAATAAGCTCCTCAATTCCATCCTCTCTTGCCCTAGAATAAACTGAATAAAGCAAAGCACGACCAATCCCTAATTTTTGATAATCCGATAAGGCTCCTAATGTTTTAACAACGACTCTTTTTCTTTCACCGGCATAGCTATCTCGCGCAGATAAAGAAAAGGCCACTACCTTATTATGACCATCACATGCAATGTCCAAAGAAAGCGGCTGATTATCTGAATTACTTAAATTGAAAATGAATTCATCAAAACCAACTGAAACAAACGACCAGCTATCCCTAAATATCTCGTTGGAAATCTTCCAAATTTGCGGAAGGATATTTGGGACATCCTTGGTCTGCACCTGGCAAAAATTTAATCCTTGTTTTTGAAGCTGATTATAAGATTTCTCAAATTTTTCGACTTCCATTTGATTTAGTGTTCCTGTTGTCGAAATATTCTTTTGTACAACTTTAAATCCGTGGTCTTCAAATAGCTTTCGATAATAACCACGCGTAAATGGTTCCAAAAGAAATGGTGGCTGACCCTCAGGATATGAAACCCGAAAACTTTTCCAAGTCGTCAGATCAACAGGCCCTCTTACAAAATGTATGCCTTTACTGCTGAGGAAATCGCCGGCCAATTTAAAGGCTTCTTTCGCATAAGAACAACTTTCCTTCGAATCAAAATATCCCACAAGTCCTACTCCTGATGGCATGCGACTGTCAATAATTGCACTAATATGGGAAACAGACTTCCCTTTATCCTTAATTAAAAAATTCTTCCACGTTCCAAATTTCAAAAATGGATTATCTTTGTTTAAAGCTTTTTGAACTTCAGAAACTCTGGCTTTAACGAACATAGGATACGCGAAATAAATATCCTGAATTAATTGAGTATATTCCGAAAGATATTTTTTTTCAAATTGATACTCAACGAACTCCATGGAACTCCATCCAAACCATTGTCCCTGCCACCAATAAAATCAGCAGAATAAATGGCCACAGCGTCTTTGGTTTTGGAAATGGAAATGTCTGAACCATTAAAATACTATTTATCACTAGAAGTATATCTGCAATGATAAAAAAATACGTTCCTGAAAATTGGAGCAAAACCAATAGCAAAAGAACAGTAATATGATTACAAAAAACCGGTAAGCCAGGATACGACAGTTGATTCCTTTCGGGAGCACTAGTAAATCCTATTATATTAAATCGTACCAGACGAAAAATCCCCGTCGCAATATAGGCAAAAATGATAATCGTTGATGCGAAATCCTTAAGACCAAAGAAAAGATGAAATGAAAGGGCGGGATAAATAAGAAAGACAAATACATCGATAAATCCGTCTAATTGTCTTCCAAACTGTGATTCTTGGCCTAACTTCCTCGCTAAATAGCCATCCAAAGCGTCCAGAATAAATGCCAACAAAATTAACGAAAATGAAAGATAAAATCGGTCATTCAATAAAAGCAGAATAGATATCCATGCAAAAAAGAGGGTTAAAAAAGAAATGACATTGGGCAAGTTAAGGACTGACGAACTGCTTGTTTTCGACATGGATCTCCCCTTTACCTAAATCAATACGAATTAGGTTGCCATCTTTAATGAATGAGGTTGCTTGATCTACACCTACAATACAGGGAATGTTCAATTCGCGGGCGACAATGGCTGCATGCGACAGCATGCCTCCCCGTTCAACAACCAATCCTTTTAGTAACGGAAAAACTACTGTCCAACCCGGATCTGTCTGTTTGGTAACAAGAATCTTCCCCGCAAAATTCGCCTCTGGATCAAATTCCGGTAGGACCAATGCCATGCCGCTCACAATATCAATTTTCGGCCGCGATGCAACTACACCCTTAACAAACAAAGAGGTGCTTTCTACGTATTGAGGTTTCTGCTTTGAGAGTTCTTGTTCAATTTCATCGATTGACTTTGATGTCTCAATTCGTCGAGGAGTATCAATCGTCCACCAAGAATCAAATTCCATCTTTCTTTTAGCGACTAATGGCTTTAGATCAATTGTGTTAGATTTTTTAACAAAGGCAAAAATATCCTCCGTCGTTAAGAAGAAAATATCCTCCACAGCGTTTAATGCGCCTTTCTTCTGGAATCTTTGTCCAAGAGCGAGAAAAATCTTTCTAGCAAACCCAAATATCATTGCTCTTCTCAAACGTGTCTCCTCTCTCCTAGCTATCGAGTTAATAGACCAATCTAAAACTTTCCGAAGAATAATTTTTTTAAGAAATCCTATGCGATCAAAATCTGGCTGGACAAGTCTTCCATTTTGACCATGATTCTTTAAGTCATTGTCCCCGATGACCAAACTTCTTAATAACTCTATCAAAATTTCTGGCCGTTCATTGATTGTCTTGACTTCCAATTTAAGCTCATTCGGTGTCCGACTACCAAATGTTTTCAAATACTTTTCTAGAAGCAGCTTTATGGGATGGTTAGTAAAGTCTTGTTGTAAAATTCTCAAAATCTCTTCTGAATTCATTCCCTTTTCAAAAACACTCAAAATGAAAGAGTCGTCTTTGATTTGAGATACCAGTTCCACTATCTGTAATCCCGGATCGAGAGAAATAAGTGGACTATGTGACTTTGAATACAAAAAAGAATATACCGACGATTCCGGAAACCATTTCTTAAAAAGACTATCCGCTATACCCGTACTCACCATCACTGCAAAATCATTAGCAATCGGAACCCTCCACTGAGAAACCAAGTCCTTGTGAAGTCTAAAAAACAAAGCCTCCAACTCATCCTCATCTAATTGAGTGAGATCAATGGCATTAATTTCCCCGAAGACACGGTCAAATCTTTTATTAAAACTTTTAATAAGGGGTCCCATAAAAATAAATGAATAAATAATACCCATAGTTTGAAGTATTACCCGAGGCAAAATAATAAAATATTTACGAACGAAACCATCTTGCTCTTCTCGAATATGCAAATAACTTTGCTGAACACCTAGCATTTTTTCAAAAAAACCACGGTTAAATCTGTATCCGGGCAAAAAGGATACAAGCTTATACCAGTTGATCAAATCGTAGTACATTCTGTACCCAATAAATACGACCATACGCGAGAACATATCGGTATTCTTTTCAATAATAGCTGGGGTTACCCCCATCATCCGACAGAAGTGCTTATAAACCTCTTGATAAGCATAACGCGCAAATGAATATGTCAATGGAGTGGTAACGCCAGAATAGCTTTCAGCAATATTTGAATTGTCAAAAATGTATTTTTTCATTTTTACCTGATAAAAAATTGCGCCACAAGAACGATGTCGATTAAAAATACAAAAAAGATTGCAATATGAAACGCGCCTTTAGCACTCTTAGCGCTTGGCCAACGCAAGAAACGCATTACCGAATAAAGAAAAAACAATCCCATTAGTAATGGCAATATTTGGAATATTGAGACTTTACCATAAATAATCTTAACAATATAAAAATTGAATCCCGCAACCATCGCGCCTAAAAAAACAAGCAAAATTGACGCCCCTCTGATTCCATACTGAGCTGTGTAAGTGTCCCCTGAGTCGACCTCCAATTCTTTTGGTCTAATTTTTCTAGCAACTTCCAGAAGAAACATCTGACCACCCAATAAAATGACCAAAAACCAAAAATACGTCTGTTCCAAGTGTTCTAATCGCATGCCATTTAACGCAAAGATATAAAAAAACACCGGAAAGACTAAAATTTCATGTGATGCAATATACACAGTGAAGTGTTTACGAAGCCAACTGCTCACAAAGAATTCCTTGAACATCAGGAGAGAATAAAAAAACGCGATGAGGAAGATTATTGTGACTACGAATCCATTCATAAATGCTATAAAAAACTCGATGCCAGATACGATCACTAATAAAACGGCCAATTCCTGTAATGTGATAAGTCCGCGCTGAACAGGTCTGTCTGGATAATACTGCGCATCGTGTTTAAAATCTTTAAACTCATCAAAAAGGCGAAGTCTAAAAAGAAACAGGAAAAGAGCAACAAACCCTGTAAACAATGCATCGGGTCTTTGTAAATCGTGATCCATATAAACTTGGACTGTAAAACTGCTGGCGGCAGCGAATACAGCAGATAGAGGAATGAAATCCTTAAGAGGAAAACGTTCATTAAGATACAGCCAACATCTGGTCAATATACTCATCTTATGTTCCCCAGTAGCATTTGGCCCCTTTCATAAAGTTTCTTTAAACCAGTCGAGACATATTTTTTCAAAGCGATCGGAAAAAACATCAAATATTCTTTCTGCGTGTCCCCCATCTTGGATAATATTGATGGCCTTGCGCTCTCCAGCCTTTTCAAATAGTTTTTGGCTATGGCTTGGATGAATCAGCCAGTCTTTTTGTCCATGAATAAATAAAATTGGTCTGGGAGATATTTGATGAACAACATCTACAGGACGAATCTTTTTTGTAAACGGATTCCCCGGTCTAATTCCTTTACCTCGTCCTTTGACACCAAGGTTCAATTTTAAATCTTCCCACATCTCCTCTTTCCAGAAATGGTAATTAATTTTCCAGAAATCCGATGGTGAACTTACAGAGATAATACTTTGTAAACTGGTGTTGCGGCTAGCTTCAATTAAAGCAATGGCCCCACCCAATGAAAAACCAAGAATGCCTATCTTGGCATAGTTATGTAATTTTGTATAAGAGATAACTGCTTGTAAATCTTTTTGTTCATGTGACGTCCATGTAAAGAGTCCACTGCTTTTCCCATGACCACGAAAATCAAACGTAATCACGTCATAATATTTATGGATTGAATTCGCTATACCTTTGAATAAGACTGTGTCCTTATTGTTATAAAAACCGTGGGCAATGATAATGACCTGTGGAAAACTTTTTTTAAGATGATTAAAAGCAATCCGCTGGCCGTCCTCGGTCAAGATCGTATTCGCGTCTAAAGGATCCATATTTTTATTATTATACATTTTTAAAATTAATATTTAAACTAAGCTTTGGAATATTTAACTACGAAAAGATACCCTGGGTAGTCGATATATCAACTAAGGTAAAAGGAAATGACCTCTCAATACGAGATTGAGAAGTTTTCTGGTGGGAATTACTATTACGATTTAGGCGTTGAACCTCGAGGATACTAAGCATTTAGGTGACATCAAAAATCCACCGACACTTGACTCGTCCCTCTTCACCGTCACAAACTAATTTTGCTTTTTTGATTTGCCCCTTTTGGGCGTTCTTATTTTCAAAGACGACGTCCTCATCGTGAATTTCTTTGGGCATTGGTTTATTGGTGATCAACCAAAAGCCGGCATCGCCGAACCGCTG
>Ga0247727_10007277_pt1 | contig 21203 bp, 28 predicted proteins | sample WisWelCaveWW1625_FD_202498 | JGI IMG/M metagenome (GOLD analysis project Ga0247727, IMG submission 202498) | Biofilm microbial communities from Wishing Well Cave, Virginia, United States - WW16-25 | ecosystem: Environmental > Aquatic > Deep subsurface > Groundwater > Cave microbial mat | place... | reverse complement strand
GTCCGAGAATCACCACGTGTTGACCATTGATCGTAAAGCCGCTTCGTAAAATCATTTCATGCACCCCGGCGGGCGTGCATGGAACAAAAGTCTCTTCGCCCAATTGCAGGCGGCCGCGATTCACCGGATGAAAGCCATCGACATCTTTCGCCGGGGCGATGGTTTCGATCACGACGCGCTCGCGGATTTGTTTGGGCAGCGGCAATTGCACCAGAATTCCATGTATACGGACATCCGCGTTTAATGCGTGCAAACGGTGCAAGAGTGTATTTTCACTCGTCTCCTGCGGCAAGCGAATGGTTTCAGAGAACAAGCCGAGTTCCTGGCACTTTTTGGTTTTCGACTGCACATAAATCGCGGAAGCGGGATTGTCGCCCACTAAAACCGCTGCCAGTCCAGGCGTAACGCCCTTTTCTTTGAGTCGCTGAATCCGTCCCACTAGTTCCTGTTGGACTGTTTCAGCGATTTTTTTTCCATCTATTATTTTTGCAGCCAATTGTCATCTCGTATTTGTCAAATTGCATCTGACCTAATTTGCCGAAGACTTTTTAAGGTAGCTATAGAAAACTTCGTAGCTAATGCCGAATTTTTTATAGAACAGTGGAAGCAAATTACTTTCTTGTTTCAAAATTGATAGAAATAAATGTTCGTTTTCAATCTCTTGAGAACCAAGCTTGTCCGCAATTCCACAAGCCAATCTCAGCACATTTCCAGCTTGCTTTGAAAATGGAATAGCGGCGTTCGGCTTCCTTTGAGTATAGTTTGTTATGGTTTCCTCGACATCACACTGTAATCTTGTTAGATCGCAACCAAGTGAATTCAAAATTTCAACTGTCCTGCCTTGGGATTGCTTTATGATTGGCAACAAAAGATGTTCGATCCTAATTGAATCATGATCACGCCGCAATGCTTCTTCGCGAGAATTCATGATTGTCGATTGAACTTGCGATGAAAACTTTTTTCGTTTAGTAGATTGGCTGCTAAAATAAGATAACGCCTTGGTTAGCGGATAAAAAATTTTTGTGGCGCCAACGATACTTTTTCTCATTGCAGCACTCTCTTTCAGGAGCATTCTTTATTTCATTTATTATCGCAGAAACAATCTTTCAATATTTTGTGCTTTTCCCGTTTGCTGATCAATTTTAATCACCACTGCGCAGAGCCGGACATCACCCTCCGCCGGCTCGAAATGAAACGGTATTTGCCGCATGAAACGTTTGATGGCGATTTCTTTTTTCATGCCGATCACCGAATCATAGGGGCCGGTCATGCCAGCATCCGTAATGTATGCCGTACCGCCGGGAAGAATACGCTCGTCCGCCGTCGGCACATGCGTATGCGTTCCGATCATTGCGCTGACGCGGCCATCCAGATACCAAGCAAAGGCCATCTTCTCAGCCGTGGCTTCGGCATGAAAGTCGATTAATACAATGTTCGTCTTACGATTGAGATGGCGCAAAATTTCGTCCGCAGCGCGAAACGGACAATCAATCGGGTACATGTACGTGCGGCCTTGCAGATTGATCACCCCGATGGCAACGCCGTTCTTGGTCTGCACCACGATCGAGCCGCGCCCGGCGTTGCCCGGCGGATAGTTCGCCGGACGCAAAACGCGCTGCTCTTTGTGCCAAACTTTGTAAACCCCGGCATTGTCCCAAATGTGATTGCCGCCGGTGACCACATCGATCCCTAAATCAAAGAACTGCTGGGCGACTTTTTCGTTCTGGCCTTTGCCGTCCGCTCCGTTTTCGCCGTTCGCCACGATCAAATCCGGCTTATATTTTTCGCGCAACCCTGGGAGCAATTGCGCCGTGATGTTCAACCCGGGTTTGCCAAAAATATCGGCAATAAAAAGAACTGTGACAAAATTTTCATTCATAATCGAACGGCAAACAAGCCAATTTGGAATATACTGCAAAAAACTTAATTTTCAAATGAAAAAATTACTTCGCAAAACTGATCGACCGGTACTCCCGCACCACCGTCACTTTAATCTGCCCGGGGTAATGCACCGAGTCATGAATTTTTTGCGCAATGCTTAAAGCGATTTGCTCGGCTTTGGCGTCATCCACCAGATTGTGCTCGACAATCACACGAATTTCGCGTCCGGCTTGCAGCGCATAAGTTTGAATAACGCCGGAAAACGAACGACAAATCTCTTCGAGCTGGCGCATGCGTTGGAAATAACTCTCCAACATCTCTTTGCGAGCGCCTGGCCGAGAAATGGAAATTTCATTTGCGGCAGCGACAATGACGCTTATCGGCGACAGCGCCTGGAAGTTACTGTCGACGTGATGCGCCCCGCTAATTGCGTTTTGCACGAGTTCATTCTCGCCGAACTTTTTGGCCACTTCGGCGCTCAAATCGCTCAATTTTCCGCCCTCGCTTTCATTATCCAACGCACTCCCAATCTCGTGCAAAAGGCCGGCGCGCTTGGCCGATTGCGCATCTAATTCCAACTCTGCGGCCATCAATCCGGCGAGTGTCGCGACTTCGATGCTATGCTGCAATAAATTTTGGCCGTGGGTCGAGCGATATTTCAACTTGCCGAGCAGCCGGATTAACTCATTGTGCAGCCCGTGCACGCCAACCTCGATTGCCGCATGATCGCCGGTTTCAAGGAACCGTTCGCCGATCTCCTGCCGCGTTTTTTCGACGACCTCCTCGATCCGGCCGGGATGAATGCGGCCGTCCATAATAAGTTTTTCCAGCGAAATTTTCGCAATCTCGCGCCGAATCGGATCGAAACCGGAAAGCATCACCATCTCCGGCGTGTCATCGATCAGCACCTCGATGCCGGTCGCCGCTTCAAACATGCGAATATTACGCCCCTCCCTGCCGATAATTCGGCCTTTGATGTCGTCACTCGGCAGCGTCACCACTGAAACCGTGCTCTCCGCCACATGATTGATCGACGTACGCTGCACCGCTTCCAAAATGACGTTCTTGGCGGTTTGATGCGCTTGCATGCGCGTTTTGTCGAGAATTTCTTTCGCCGTTTGCGCCGCCTCCTGGCGGGCAATTTCCAAATAATTGTTTAATTGAATACGCTTCGCTTCTTCATTGGTCAAACCGGAAATCTGCTCGAGACGGCGGTTTTCCTCGAGCATCAATCGCTCAAGCTCCTGCTCGCGAGCCTTGTGCGATTGTTCCCGCGAGTTTAAAGAATGTTCGAGCTGTTTCAACTCGCGTTCTTTGCGGTTGAATAAATCAACTTTGCGGTCGAGATCCAATTCGCGCCGGGTAAGCTGATTTTCGTTTTTCTGAACTTCGCCGCGGCGATTTTTTATTTCCTGCTCGAGCTCTTGGCGTTTATGAAAAATTTCCTCCTGAAGCTCCAGTTGTTTCGCCTTTTGCAAATTATCCGCTTCTTGCCGGGCCTCAGCCAGAATTTGCTGCACATGCGCCTCGGCGCGGGCAATTTTGTCACGCGCAATTTTTTGGCGGAACAACCATCCGATATAAAAACCAACCATGCCGGCAACCGCCGCGAGTCCGATCGCGATGCCGATGTGCATTATGCCTCCGTAAACAACGAAAAATCCCCAAACATGAACCCGTTCGTCATGAGTGGTGGCCAGAATTTTTTGAATTGCCCACGCCGCATCATGGCGAAAGAGTTACCACGGGGGATTTTCGCAACATGCTTCCCAACTTATCCGCGCCGGGATTGCCCTTGAAGCTATTCTTTCAAATTCTCGTTGATCAGTTTCGAGAGATGGTTGAGCTTGCCTTCAAGGGTTTGTACCAGGCTGTTCCTTTCATCGCGTTCGCGAAACAATTCGTCGGCGATGTTTAATGCGGCCAGAATGGCGACTTTCAACGATGACTTCGCTGCCGTGGTTTGATCCACCTCCCGCATTTTGCGGTCAACATATTCCGCGACCTGCCGGATATATTCCGCATCCACTTCGCCGCGTATGGGGTACTCCGTCCCATAAATGTTAACTTTTAGAACTCTGCCTTCTGGCGACATAATTTATAAAAAAGCCTGGAAAATGAGTGCCAATGCGATCGTGGGTTACAACTCATTTCAATACTGCAATTGCAATTCTTCCAGCTTGGCGAGCATTTTTTCGACTTTGCCGCGGATTTCCTCTTCCTGCACTTTGAACTGTTGCGACGTCTGCGTATTATCTTTTATCTTTTGCATTTCTTCCTGAAGCGCGCCAAGCTTTTTGTCTTTTTCCTGGTTCTCCTCTTGCAAGGTTTGAAGCCGTAGTTGCAGCTCGTGATTTTCCTGCTTCAGCTTTTGAATCGTGCTGATCGTCTGAGAAATCTTGTTTTCTAAAATTTCGAATTGTTGTAAATCCATGGTTCGATCCTGTCAAAAGCGCTTGGCGCCTATCGTTTAATGTTATGGCACTTTGCGCTCCGCGTTCTGCTCTACGCGCGTAATTGCGCGCCGGCCTCCTGCTCCAACTTCTGCACGATCTGGCGGTGCCACGCCTCGACTTCTTCGTCCCGCAAATTGCGATCGGCGGCGCGAAAGATCATCGCAAACGCCATGCTTTTTTTGTCACTGGAAATTTGTTTTCCCGTGTACAAATCAAACAAACGCACACTTTCGAGAAACTCACCGCCTGCTTTTTCAATCGTTGCCAGCACTTTTTCGGCTTCGACCTGCCGCGGCGTAATGATCGCCAGATCTCGTTCAATCGCCGGATAACGCGGCACGGGCTTGATCGTACGCTGCCAATCGACCAGCGCCGGCAAGTTTTCGATACTCAATTCAAAGGCAAAAACCGGCGTTTCAATATCATAAAACGTGAGCACGCCGCTTGACAGCTCGCCGGCAACACCCAGTTCCTGGCCGTTACAACGCAGTTGCCAGCCGCTTTTAATAAACGGATGATTCAGCAACGGCGCAAATTGCAACTCCGGCAAGCGCAGGCGCTGGCACATTTCCGTCAAAAAGCCGCGCACTTCAAAAACGCTCAATGGGTGGCTCGCGCCAATCCACGACGGCGGAGCGGCATTTCCCGAAAACACGGCGCCAAGGCGACGTTCTTCACAAATCGGTTTATCAGTTTCGCGCCAGAAAACCGAGCCGATCTCGAATAACCAGGTATCGAAGTTTTTGCGATTGAGATTATAGGCCAGTGAATTTAGTAATGTGGCAATGACATGCGGACGCAAAACCGCCATGTCTTCACTCAGCGGATAGAGCAGCGCCAAAATTTGGCGATGGCCTTCCAGAAATTTTTCGGCGCGCTGGCGCGCCAGCAAACTATATGTCATCGCCTCGTCCGCACCGAGGCCGGTCATCAACTGCCGCAGCTTTTCGTGAATTTCTTCCTGAAGATTGCGTTCATGCGAAAGTGAAATATCAAAACGCGTTTTCGCCGGCACTTCATTGAAGCCATGAATTCTGGCCACTTCCTCGATCAAGTCAATTTCCCGCGTCAAATCCGGCCGGAACGTCGGCGCGGTCACTTTCCAGGTTGCGCCTTTGGGAACGACCTTGCATTCCAACTGCGACAAAATCGAAGCTATTTTCTTGTTGGGGATTTTCATCCCCAAAACATGATAGGCGCGCTTCGGACGAAAGTCAATTTTAACCGGCGCCATCGGCTTGGGATGGGCGTCAATAACGCCGGCCGCGATTTCGCCGCCGGCGACTTCCTGCATCAATTGCGCGGCGCGATTGATCACAAACGGAATGTTGTTCGGATCGGTGCTCTTTTCAAAACGACGCGCCGCTTCGGAAGCGATGCCCAGGCGTTTGGCGGTGCGGCGAATCGTGAGTGGATCGAAATAGGCGCATTCGATGAGCACGTGGCGCGTGTTGCTGGAAACTTCGGAATTCAAGCCGCCCATGACGCCGGCCAGCGCCACCGGACGTTCGCCGTCGCAAATCATCAGGTCATCGGCTTGCAGCGTGTGCTCTTTTTCATCGAGCGTTTGGAACTTTTCACCGGCTTTGGTGCGCTGCACGACGATTTTTGATTTTTCCAGCAACTCGAAATCAAAGGCATGAATCGGTTGGCCGGTTTCCAACATCACGTAATTCGTCACGTCAACGATGTTAGAAATCGAACGCAAACCGATCGCGCGCAAACGTCTTACCAGCCATTGCGGCGACGGGCCGATCTTGACATGTTGAATGAGACGAGCATCATATCGTGGACATCCGCGAGGATCTTTGATTTGAACTTTTGCGAGTTTATCAATCGCCGTCCGGCTTTCTTTTAATTTTACTTTCCGGCGTTGCAACGGCGTTCCGGTCATCAATCCAACTTCGCGCGCCACGCCGATGATGCCCAGACAATCCGGACGATTGGGCGTCACATTAATTTCGAAGACAAAATCTTGTTCGACGACGTCACGCAAAAATTGCCCCGGCTTGGCCTCGCCATTCAAGACTAAAATCGTTTCAGTTTCTTCGGAAAGCCCCAGCTCGGCTTCGCTGCAAATCATGCCGTGCGATTCCACTCCGCGAACCGGACGCGCTTCGATCTTCATTCCGTCCGGCAGCATGGTTCCCGGCGGCGCAACCGCGACAAGCTGGCCGGCGGCGACGTTGGGCGCGCCGCAAACGACCTTCAGCTCCTCCCTGCCGATATTCACCTGGCAAACATGCAAACGCGTCGACTGCGGATGCGCTTCGCAGCTAAGAACTTTTCCCACCACCACGCCGTCAAGACTCGGAACTGTGCTGCTCATGCCTTCAAGCTCCAAGCCGAGCATCGTCAAGCCGGCGCCGATTTCCTGCGGCGAAAGCGGCGTGTCAACGTATTCTCTGAGCCAGTTGTAGGTGAATTTCATAAAGCCTTTTATTTTTAGAAAACTTCAATAATGTTGCTTTCATTGTTCGTTCTTTTTAATCAATCTCACTGAAGCATGAATGGTTGCAAGATAGTAATAGAACATCCAACTGTACCAAATCGCTTTATCATAATCGATTTTTTGCAAATCATTATGATGTCGTATGCCGAAGTTATTGGCAATGTTGAAAAGGTCATTTTCATCGTTCTTCGTGATGACTGATTTGAGTTGTGAGCGTAAAAATTCAAGCACATCGGCTAAATCTCTGATAGAGTCCTTTCTGTCTTCAAGAGAAGAGCGATAACGTCTAAATTTTAAAATAGCGGCATTTACGAAGAATATCATTAATTTCATTTTTCCATTCTTGGCGACCTAATTCTATATTAAAGGTTTGGTAATGCCAACCACAACCACTATAATCGTGATAGTAACCATCTATTGGTTTTGAAACACGGTCATAGAGAAATTCGATAACATCAAATACATCGTCTTCTGAATAATCGTTGCATATTTCGCTTATGGGCCACAGATTGGGTTTGCGAAGTTTACGAAATAGTTGGGCTTCAATGTCTGATCCCAATGTACCAGGAACGTCTCCTGCATCAACACAGTTATATCCGAAGGCTTCCTGAAAATAGTATTTTATGTCGAAGGACTTGTACAAATCATTGAACAGCCTCAACAAGATGGACAAGTCGAATTGAATCGCATCTGGATTCTTTCCAGTACGGATAGAGTAATAACGTCTATTGATCATTTGATATAAATCTGTAAGAGACTGTCTATGCCACTAAAACTATATTTAGGCAGCATCTCGTCATATCGTGTTTGCGATGATATAGTAATGTTTTTTTACGACAGCCTAAAATTCATCTTCTTCATTCGATGACGTTATCTCTTGCGCAACTAACTCTGTCCAAACCTCGAGCGCCGCTTGATCAACACCCGCCGCTTGCAATCGCTCAAGCACCGCGCCGGAATCGCGTTTGAGCTCCGGAAAGGCCAACAGCAACATCGCCAAATCTCGCCAGTCGGTACCGGATTTCGGTTTGCCGCGCCGTTGATGATACGCGATCACTTTGCTGGCAATCAATTCTGCCGGCGTGACGACTAAAACTTTCGAGATACGTTTGGTTGGCGGTAATGCTGCAACAGGCCGAATGTCAACTAAATAACGGTTACCACTTTTTTGAACCCTGCGGGTGTAGCCTTGATATAAACGAAATCCTTTTCCTTCACCAATCTTCCGCACACGCACGGCGATATGAAATTTTTGATTCACGTGATCACGTAACTCGTGCGCCAACTCTTCAGCGCGCGGCGAAAGCAAATCGATATCTTGTGTCATGCGCGGCTCTTTGACGTAGGCATTCACAGCTTGTGCGCCGAAAACTGCGGCATCGTTGCGGCCACGCAGGAATTCGAGCACCGCATTTTGAATCGTCGCCAGCGGTAATTTCTCGCGCGCCATAAATTCTTGAAAGGTCAAAGTGTCCGCGGTGAACATTGGGCTTGCTGATTCTAAGCTACTGATGAACTGCAACTCTTCTTTTATCATTTGCCTGACGCGTCTTTTTCGCAGAGGATTTATCAGGTAATTGCGACATCAAATTTATTAAAGAACGCAAGGCCTTATTAACCGCCTCGGAATCGGGAAAATATGCGCGCACATCCGGCTGGAGCATGATGGCGCCGTCAATCAGCTTATAATGTTCGACAACGGTTGAACCGTCTTCCTTATGAATGGTTACCGAATACCCTTTGTGCAGAGGTAGATAAGCCTTGCCCCGTACCGCGCCGCGAAAGTCATATTCGGGAAGCATATCGTCATCTTGGATTTTCGATGATTTAGTAGTTGCTTTTTTCATAAATTTCTCGCTCGACTGGTGTTGCTTTGCGGCAACTGATGATGCGTCTATTTTCTCCTCGATCCGTATATACGACAACGAGCACCCGTCCTTTGACTGACATGCCAATGCTGATATTGCGCTCCTCGTTTATTGAGTGCTCAAGATCGGGCAGCATGGCGACGAACGGATCATTGAAAATTGTCGTGCCTTCTTCAAAGCTGATTTTATGGTCTTTTAGATTGCTCTTTGCCTTCTTTTCATGCCATTCAAATCCTCTCATTTGCCGACCTTATTTATGGCAATGAATCATAAAAAATCTTTACTGCTTTTGCTTTATTTCGTTGGCAGACTGGAAGTCTGCGCTACTAAATTTTTCCAAACCTCAATCACCGCTTCCTCCGCCCCCGCCGCCTGCAAGCGCTCAGCGACAGCGCCGTCTTCGCTTTTCAGTTCGGGAAAGGTCAACAACAACTTCGCCAGATCGCGCCAGTCCATGTCGCCTTTCGGTTTGTCGCGGCGCTTGTGATACGCGATGACTTTGCTGGCAATCAACTCCGCCGGTTCCATGAACAGAACTTGTGAAATTCGTCGCGCTGCCGGCAGCTCGGAAACCGGCCTCAGGTCAATCAGGAAATGGTTGCCGGATTGCGTGGCTTGATAAATACGGCGTCCCTCACCCTTGTTGAGCCGGCGGATGAGCAAGAAAAGGCGGAAACGACGATTGAGATAGTCGCGCAATTCCGTCGCCAATTTAGCGGCGCGCGTTGAAAGCAAATCAATTTCTTGCGTGGCGCGCTGCTCTTTGGCATAAGCATTGACGGCGTGGCCGCCGAAAACGACCGCATCTTCGCGGCCGCGCAAAAAATCCCTCACCGCAGTTAGAATCATGTCCCGCGGGAATTTTTCGCGCGCTTTAAAATCCCGCGGCGGATAAGCACGGCTTTGATACATGTTAAAACTGCCGTAAAAATCTCACGTCATTATCAAAAAAAATCCGAATGTCTTCAACCCCGAGTTTGAGCATGGCGAGACGATCGGCGCCCATGCCCCAGGCATAACCGGTGTAGCGCTCGCTGTCGTAATTGACAAAACCGAACACCGCCGGATCAACCATGCCGGCGCCGGAAATTTCAATCCAGCCGGTATTTTTGCAAGTGCGGCAACCCTTGCCGCGGCACAGCACGCAGGTAAAATCATACTCGGCGCTCGGTTCGGTAAACGGGAAGAAGCCCGGACGGAAACGGATTTTAATATCCGGCCCGAAAAGTTTTTGCGCGAAAGTTTGGAGCGTGCCTTTCAAATCGGCGAAGGAGATTCCTTCATCCACGCACAAGCCTTCGACCTGATGGAAAATCGGCGAGTGGGTGGCGTCCGGCGCATCGCGGCGAAAAACCCGGCCCGGGGCGATGATGCGAATCGGCGGTTGGCGGTTTTCCATCGTGCGGATTTGCACCGGCGACGTATGCGTGCGCAGCAGCCAACGTTTCGACTCGGCCTCGGAACCGAGATCGAGATAAAACGTGTCTTGCATGTCGCGGCTGGGATGATCCGGCGGGAGATTGAGCGCTTCGAAATTATAATAATCAGACTCCGCTTCCGGGCCGCTTTCAATGGCGAAGCCCATGCTCACAAAGATGCTCTTGATCTCGTCGAGAACCTGCAGCAAAGGATGGCGCGCGCCCAAGCGGCGGCGAATGCCCGGCAACGTGAGATCGATGAAATCGCCGTCATCTTGCGGTTTGGCCAGCGCAGCGCTTTTTTCCGCGAAGTCCGCTTCAAAAGTATTTTTGAGTTGATTCAAGCGCTCGCCGGCGGCGGGACGTTCGGAGGCTGCCAATTCGCCGAGGCGTTTAAAGAACTGCGCCAACTCGCCCTTGCGCACCAAAAAGACGAGACGCACTTGTTCGAGCGCTGCTGCATCGGCTGCGCTCTGCAGGGCGTCATTAAACCGCGTTTGCAATTGATCTAATTCGGCAAGAAGTGCATCAACCTTTGAGCCGCCCGCCTCCTCTGCGTGGTGAGATTGAGCTCCGTTCATGGGTTGTCTCACCGGGTTATTGCTGTGCGAACTGAACGAGGCTGTTGAAGGCCTGCGGATCGCGCGCTGCCAAGTCCGCCAGGACTTTGCGGTCCAACTCGATTTGTTTTTTCTTCAACGAGTTCATGAAGGTCGAATACGTCATGCCGGCCATGCGAACGGCGGCGTTGATGCGGGCAATCCACAACCGGCGGAAATCGCGCTTGCGTTTGCGGCGATCGCTGTAAGCGTAGGTCAAACCTTTTTCATAGGTTTCACGCGCGGGACGGAGCAAATTTCCTTTGCCGCCCCAACGGCCTTTCGTCTTGTTCAGCAATTTACGACGACGACGATGGGAAGGAACAGTTCCTTGTGCACGAGGCATATTTTTTTACACCTTTCCTATTTCGTAATAGTGTTTCGTAGTAGTGCCTTTAGGCACCTTTATTTGGGCGGCGCCTAAAGGAGTTCGAATTACTTTTGATTTTAGAAAAAAACTATTCGTAGTAGCAACACCTTCAGAACTCTCATATCCGGCTCTTAAAGGCGCTGCGACAAAACAATCAAACATCAATCAACTTCGTGATGCGCTTGGCATCTGCCGGATGAACCTGGGAATTGCCGCCCAAGCTGCGTTTGCGCTTGCGATTTTTGGAGGTCAACAAGTGGCGCTTTCCGGCGCGCTGGCGTTTTAGTTTTCCGGTCGCGGTCATTTTAAACCGCTTCTTCGCCGCGCGGTGGCTTTTCATTTTTGGCATTTTATTTCCTCTCTTTCATGTAAAAGGCAAAAGCGCACGCAAAGCCGCAGAGACGCAAAAATTACGCAAAGGCTACACCGGTAAGATTTTCTTTGCGCCGCCTTTGCGACTTAGCGTCTTTGCGTGAATGTTTTTTTCATTATTTCTTTACAAAATACACCGTCAAGTTACGGCCTTCCATATGCGGCGACCGCTCGGTCTTGGCGATATCGGAGAGTTGCTCGATCATGCGATCCAGCACCGCCTTCCCGAATTCTTGATGCGCCATCTCGCGTCCGCGAAACATCACCGTGACTTTGACTTTGTCGCCGTCCTTGATGAACTCGCGCGCATGCTTCGTCTTGAAATCGAAATCGTGCTCATCAATCTTCGGGCGAAAACGAATTTCTTTGACGTGAATAACGGCGGCTTTTTTGCGGCTGTCCTTTTCCTTTTTAGCCTGCTCATATTTGTATTTGCCGAAGTCCATGACCCGGCAAACCGGCGGCTCCGCAGTCGGAGCGATCTCGACGAGATCAAGCCCCGCGGCATCGGCGCGTGACATCGCCTCCTGAATCGACACGATCCCAACCTGATCGCCATCAGCTCCTATAAGCCGAACTTTCGGAACCCGGATTTGATGATTGACCCGGATAAATTTTTTCTTAGACGTAGAGCGAATTCTCCTCTGGACGAAGTCCGATTTGGTTCTTGAGTGTGCTTAGAGCATGGAGCATGGTGCAAAGCGTTATGATATTTGCGCTATGCCCTTTGCGCTCTGCTCTTTGCTATTCCAAACGTTTTGACTGAATGTCTTCGACGATTTTATTGGCAACAGCCTCAATCGCCATACTGCCTAAATCGCCGGCCCGTCGTTTGCGAACCGCGACGGTTTGGTTTTCCGCCTCCTTGGCGCCGACCACCAGCATGTACGGAATTTTTTTGGTTTCCGCTTCGCGAATTTTGTAACCGATTTTCTCGTTGCGGTCATCGCGCCAGCAGCGGATATTTTTTGCCGCGAGCAGGCGCTCGACATTTGCCGCATACTCGGCTTGCGCATCGGTAATCGGCAAAATCGCGGCCTGCACCGGCGCCAGCCAGGTCGGAAACGCGCCGGCAAAATGCTCGATTAAAATTCCAATAAAACGCTCCAACGAGCCGAACGGCGCGCGATGAATCACCACCGGACGATGCTTTTGATTATCGCTGCCGGTGTATTCCAGCTCGAAGCGCTCCGGCATCACATAATCGACCTGCACCGTGCCGAGCTGCCACGAGCGGCCCAACACGTCGCGAATGATGAAATCGATCTTCGGGCCATAAAACGCCGCCTCGCCCGGCGCGATTACGTATTGCAATTTGCACTCGTCCGCCGCTTCATTGATGTCCTTTTGCGCTTGTTCCCAAAGTTCTTCGTTGCCGCCGTACTTGTCCTTGTTGTCGTCGCGGAACGAAAGCCGTGTTTTAAAATCGCTAAAACCGAATGTGTTAAACACAAACTGGACGAGATCGATGACGCCGCACAATTCGTCTTTGAGCTGATCCTGGCGCACGAACATGTGAGCGTCATCGGTGGTGAAGCCGCGCACGCGTGTCAAGCCGTTAAGCTCTCCAGATTGCTCGTAACGATAAACTGTGCCGAATTCCGCCAGGCGGATCGGCAGATCGCGATAGCTGCGCGGTCTGGCCGCATAAATCTGAAAATGATGCGGGCAGTTCATCGGCTTCAGCAGATACTCTTCGTCCTCGACTTTGATCGGCGCGAACTGGCTGTCTTTGTAGTACGGATAGTGCCCGCTGGTTTTGTACAAATTCAAATTGCCGACGTGCGGCGTCACCACCGGCAAATAGCCGCGCCGGCGCTGCTCCTCGCGGAGAAATTTTTCCAGCGTTTCGCGAATGACGGTTCCCTTCGGCAGCCACAACGGCAAGCCGCCGCCGACTTTTGGCGTAATTAAGAAAAGCTCCAACTCCTGTCCCAACCGGCGATGATCGCGGCGCTTGGCCTCTTCCAAAAGCCGCAGATGCTCCTCCAGCATTTCTTTCTTGGGAAAGGAAATGCCATAAATGCGTTGGAGCATCTTGTTATTGACATTGCCGCGCCAATACGCGCTCGCCACGCTGAGCAGCTTGAAGTGTTTCACACGGCCGGTCGAGGGCAAATGCGGCCCGCGACACAAATCGACGAAAGTTCCTTCGTGATAAACGCTGGGACGATCGTCGTCGAGAGCATCGAGCAGTTCGAGCTTGTACTTGTCTTGGCGCTGCTGAAAAAGCCGAATCGCCTCGTCCTTGCCCAACTCTTCCCGGCGAAACGGCTGATCCGCCGCAATGACTTCCTTCATCTTGGCTTCGATCTTTGCCAACTCTTCGGCCGTGATCGAAGTGTTCACGTCGATGTCGTAATAGAAACCATCCTCAATCGGCGGCCCAACGCCAAACTGCGCCTTCGGATAGAGATCCTTGATGGCGTGCGCCATGATGTGAGAAGTCGAATGCCAATAGACCTCCTTCCCCTCCGGATCATCCCACGACAAAAAGCGAATCCGGCCGTCACTTTGAAGTGGACGATCCAACTCGACGACCTTGTCATTGAATTTGGCAACGAGAGCTTTCTCAGCTAACGAGCGCCCCAGTTCTTTCACTATATCGTTGGGACGAATCCCTTTGGGATATTCCTTGCTTTTGCCGTCGGGGAATTCGATTCGTATCAATTCATTCATCAATACCGCTGACTACCTCGAAAAATTTCGATAACGTTTGCTTTTTTCTTTTTGCCCTTTGCCCCTTGCATCGTGGGCGGTACAGGAGTTGAACCTGTGACCTCTTGCATGTCAAGCAAGCGCTCTAACCAGGCTGAGCTAACCGCCCTCGGCACCTATAGTGTGATAATTTAATAGAGAACGGCTACAAAGTCAACACTTTTTTCTGGCAAATATGCAGAAAACCGAAGGTTAGAAAGTGTGGATTATTTGAGAGGAAAAGAGTAAAAGGCGTTTACCTAAATCGCAACGACGGATGCTATAAGTTCTCACAAAGTAATTTCAGCTTGCGATCTGCTTGCTTTTGGATATGTTGCGGAAGAGCACGATACTCTTTCTTGAATTGCTCTGACCATTGGAGTTTCAGTTTCATACATCGCCTTTGAGCGCCTGCAGAGCTTCGTCGGGATTGTCGTACACTTTGCTCACTCGACCGGTCTCAATATTCCGTTGCGCTTTACGCTCACCTTTTTGCCATTCCTCCGTCCACCACCAGCGTTGATCTTGATCAATCAATCCGGCTTGCGCCGCCGCTTTCGTTTCCGCCTCGGTCAAGCCCCTGACTGTCCGCAGGTTTCGATTGATTGCCGCAATTTTCTTTTTTGCTGATTCGAGCAGTACTTGTTCCCGCCTTGCGTGGTTTCTGCTGGAATAGCCATTGCGTTTCTTTTGCAATTTTTTGCCATTCTTCAGCTTCTCCGGCGTGAGAATAATACTGCCGCTCACAATTCGGATCGTAAAGATATCGCCTTCCTTTAGGCGATATTTGCTCAAAATGGATTATGGTAATTTTCATGATTTTATACTCATCCAAAGTTGTCGATATTAAGACAGACGCAAACGGCGTTTACCATGCCAGACAACGGTAATTTGAATTTTTTTAAGCCGCAGATGCACACGATAAATAATGCGATAATTGCCATGAAGCAGCTCGCGTCGAATGGGATTGCCGTATTCCGGAACAATTCGCCCTAACCGAGGAGCTTTTTTAAGCAGGCGGACGTGTTGAATAATTTCTTGGCGGAAATTTTCTGCTGCCAACGGTTTATCTTTGGCAATATAAGTGACAATCTGATTTAACGACCGCTGCGCCGTTTTTGTCCATTCGATTTCATACTCTTCCGGCGTGACGCTTGCTTGATCCATCCCTTCGACTCCTTTTCAAGCTGCTCATGTGAAATGACTTCGCCGCGATCGGCCTCTGCCTCGGAAGCAAGAATGGTTTGGTGAAATTCAATCAGCTCTAATAGCCGCTCGTATTCCTCAATATCCATGAAAACGCCCGCCGCTTTGCCTTTGCTAATTATAAAAGCCGGCCGGCGAGTTCTTTGAACATCTTTCAGAAGTTTTGCGGTTTCACTTCCTAATTTAGTGATTGACAGAATATCTTCAGATGGAAATGTATTTTGCATGATCATCTTCTCCGTTAATTGGGGGACTGTAACATCGCCTGCTCATCCGCATGATACGAGCTTCTTACCAGCGGCCCCGACTCGACATGGCGAAAACCCAGCGACATGCCATAAGCTTTCAACTCGACAAACTCCTGCGGCGGCACGAAGCGCTCCACCGGCAAATGCTCGCGCGTCGGCTGCAAATATTGGCCAATCGTCGCGATGTCAACATGAGAATCATACAAATCGTGTAACAGCGTTTTTGCTTCATCAATGGTTTCACCGAGTCCCATCATGAAACCCGATTTCGTGACCGCGCCGTGCTTTTTCGCGCGCGCCAGAACTTCGAGTGATTGCCGGTAATTCGCCTGCGGCCGCACGCGGCGATAAAGTCGTGGAATAGTTTCTACATTGTGATTGAGAATTTCCGGCTTCGCCGCGAGCACAGTCAGCAGCGCCTGCTCGTTTCCTTTGAAATCCGGAATCAGTACCTCAATCGTGCAATTCGGCAAGCGCTGGCGAATCTCGCGAATCGTCAGCGCAAAAACTTGTGAGCCGCCATCCGGCAATTCGTCGCGATTCACCGAGGTAATCACGCAATGGCGCAAATTGAGCTGCGTCACCGCCTCGGCTACTCGACGCGGCTCATCCCAATCCAAGTAAAGCGGACGGCCGGTTTTCACTGCGCAAAAGCCGCAACTCCGCGTGCAAACGTCACCGAGAATCATAAACGTCGCGCTGCGCCGCGACCAGCACTCCGCAATGTTCGGACACCGCGCCTCTTCGCAAACCGTGTGCAGCCGATGCTGATCGACAAGTTGCTTGGTCTCGGTGTATCCAGGGCCGCCAGGAATTTTGACTTTCAGCCATTCGGGGCGGCGCGGAATTATGCGGCCTCCCTCCTGCCGCAACTCAATAACTGGCACTGACAAACCCATAGAAACCAGAAATCATTTTATTGCACAACGAAAAGAGAACCGCATTAAAATGTAAGTATATTAAAGATGAAGCTGTCATTCCGATGGAATCTTTTTGCAATCCGGGAAAATGCTTGCTGCAAAAAAGATTCTTCCAGAATGACATTTTCGTTGCGGTTCCCTTTTTGTTGCAAGTTAGTTTAGCGATCCTCAGGTTTAAAGCTTTCCAAGTAGTAAACGATTCGTTGCAAAAACTGTCCGCCGTACGCACCGTCAATGATGCGATGGTCATACGACAGCGACAGGTAAACCATGTCACGAATCGCAATGGCATCATTGATCACCACCGGTTGTTTTTTGATGGCGCCGATGCCCAAAATCGCCACCTGCGGCTGGTTGATCACCGGAATGCCGAAGAGATTGCCGAAGCTGCCCATGTTGGTAATCGAGAATGTGCCGTTCTGCACCTCGTCCGGCTTGAGTTGCTTGTTGCGCGCGCGATGCGCGATGTCATTCGTCGCCCGCGCCAAGCCGACGAGATTGTACGAGTCGGAATTTTTGATCACCGGCACGATCAACCCTTGCTCCAACGCCACGGCAATGCCAATATTGATATACTTCTTCATAATGATCTTATCGCCGTCGAGGCTCGAATTGATGAGCGGAAAATCCTTGATGGCGCGCACTACCGCATCAATGAAGAATGGCGTGAACGTCAACTTCGTGCTTTCGCGCTTCTCGAACTCGTTTTTGATCGCCTCGCGATAGCGCACGATGTTCGTCATGTCGCATTCGGAAACCGAGTAAACATGCGGCGAAACCTGCTTGCTCATCACCATATGCTCGGCGATGCGTTTGCGCATGTGATCCATCGGCACGATCTCGACGCGCGTATCGTCAAACGGCAGCGAAGGCATCACCGCCGGCGCTGGCATCGGCGGCGCCGACGGACGAGCGCCAACACTCGGAGCCGGAGCAGGCGCAGGTCTGCCCACGGCGGGCTTTGGCATCGAACGATTTTCCAAATAGGCCATGATGTCGTTCTTGGTCACGCGTCCTTGCACGCCACTGCCAGGAAGCGCTTCAAGCTCCTGCATCGAAATATTCTCCTGCTTGGCAATCGTGCGCACCAACGGCGAATAAAAACGCTTGCCCTGGCGCGACACTGGCTCGGCCTCTGCCATCATCGGCGCAGGAGCGGCAACGGGAACTTCGGCTTTCTTGGGCGCAACTGCGGGAGCCGAGGCTTTTCCATCAACAGGCTTCGCTTGACCGTCGGTTGGTGCTGCTGCGACTGCCGCTGTAGCTTCAGTTTCAATCTGCGCGATGGGAGTACCCACCGCGACGGTTTGGCCTTCGCCAACCAAAATTTTGGCGAGAACGCCGGCCGCTGTGGACGGAATCTCCGAGTCGACCTTGTCGGTGCTAATCTCAAGAATCGTCTCATCGCGCTCGATGCGATCTCCTTCCTTCTTTACCCACTTGATAATCGTGCCCTCGGCGATACTCTCGCCCATCTTGGGCATGACCAAATCGATTTTTGCCATGGTAAAATCCCTTGTTAGATTGCGATTGTTATATTACAAAATATAAGATACGAAATTGATTTTAGTTTGTCAAATTCCATTCGCATACTCGATTTTCGGCACCGGCTCAGGAAAATTTGCCTGCGCATACTCCTGCTGAATATATGGCTCAACATCCTGAAGCAGCTTTGCAATATTCATTCCGAAATAGCGCGGCGGCACTTGCGATAATTTATCCACGCCTTTCCGCAATTGGCTTTGCATGCCTTTGCGGTTGCCTATGCGATAATGATAAAAACCGGTGGCGATATTGACCAGGCCGTGAAAGAGATCGCGCTGAGCCTGCTCGCGCGCCTCCATCCACAATTCTTCCAGCGCATCGTGCGCCTCGAAGAAATACTCGCGGTTGAAGGAATTGATTCCTTCCTCCAACCGTGCATGTAAGTTTTCAATGCCTTCCACAATAAATCTGTCTTAAAGTTTGGCATAAGCTTCTTTATCAAACCCAACCACGCGCTGTTTGCTCTTGACCACTATGGGCCGGCGAATCACGTTGGGATCTTTCAAAATCGCCGCGATGGCTTGCACCTTCGTTGGCGGTTTCTCCTTCCAGCCGGAGGTTTTGAAGACCTCGTGACGCGTGTTCAAAAACGCGCTCACATTATTGGCATCGATCAACTCTTCCAGCTCCGCTTTGGTCAACGGCTGCCTGGCGTAATCACGCTCTTCCATCTCGACGCCTTTTTCGCGCAAGAAACTTCTTGCATTGCGACAAGTGTTTCAGGTGGATTTGAAGAAGAATTTGACTGGCATGGTTACTTTCCTTGTGCTAATTGGATTAGTGGATTGTCGGATTCATGGAACATAAAAATCAAACAATCCAGCGATCCATCAATCCAATTTTTCGTTACTCCAACTTCATGCTGACGGCGAGGCCATCCCGCACCGGCAAAATCGTCGTCCACAAATTTTCGGCGGACATCGCGAGTTGATTGTAATCCAAAACGCCTTTGGTATAAACATCCGGTTGCGGATTATTGACCACTCGTCCGTGCCACAAAGCGTTGTCAGTAATCAACAAGCCGTTGATGCGTAATTTCGGCATCGCCACTTCGAGCGCGCGCGGGTAGTCGTTTTTATCGACATCGTTGAGAATAATATCAAACGGCCCCGCGGCTTGCGAGAGAATTTTGATCGCGTCGCCTTTTTTAAATTCGACTTTGTGCAACAAGCCCGCGGCTTTGAGATAATCTTCCGCGAGATCGATGTTGTTGCTCGCTGCCTCGGTGCAAATGACTTTGCCGTCCTCCGGCAGCGCCAGCGCAAACCAATACGCCGAGTAACCAAACCCGCTGCCCATTTCGAAAATCCGTTTCGCGCCGATCAGCTTCGTGTATTGATAAAGAATGCGCCCCACCTGCGGCCCGATGATCGGAAAATTACGATCTTTTGCCAGCTTTTCCATTTCCTGCATCAGGCGTGGACGCTCGGGCAAAAGGTTGTCGAGATAATTGTTGAGATTGGGATGAATGATTTCCATGAAGTCACCACCAATGTTTAATCAGGTGTTAAAAATTTACGATTGTCATTGCGAGCCCCGCGCTTTCCAGCGGGGCGAAGCAATCTCTCAATTTAGTAAAGATTGCTTCGCTGAGAAGCGCTCGCAATGACTTCGATCGAAAACCCAAAAGTTTTTTTCGTTGCGGTTCCCTTTTCGTTGCAAGCCCAAACTTTTAATCCCTCTGTTGCTCGTAACCCGCATCCGCCGGCAAATCATCTTGTTGCGCGGCCTGCGCCGACAAAACATCGCAGCGCTCGTTTTCGCGATTACCGGCGTGGCCGCGCACCCATTTGAATTTGACCTCATGTTGCGCCAGCAAATCCACCAAAATTTTCCAGAGATCGGGATTTTTGACTTTCTTCCACCCTTTCGCCTGCCAACCTTGCAACCAACCTAATGTGATGCTGTCCACCACATACTTCGAATCCGAATAGATCGTCACTTTGCATTTGGATTTGAGCGCCTGCAAGCCTGCAATCACCGCCATGAGCTCCATGCGGTTGTTCGTCGTCCGGCGATAGCCGCCGGACAATTCTTTGCGCAGATTGTTATGCAGCAAAACCACACCATACCCGCCGGGGCCGGGGTTGCCCTGCGACGCGCCGTCGGTGTAAATTGTGATTTCTTTGAGGTCGGTCATGAGTTTAAAAAGATAAAAGGCAAAAAGGATAAAAAGATTTGTTGACCTTTGAGAAATTCTTTAAGCGCAGATCGGACGGTTTCACGGCTGGGGCGTCCCCTGGGTTTAAACGCTTCTTGTGTAAGGTTGTACAGTTTTCAAGTTGGGAATAGCAGCATAATGCTTCTGGTTGAAAGTGTGAAGAGGCAGATTAAAAACAAGGGCGGTTTCGCCAATCAAGGCGTCAAGCAACCCCAAGGAATGGCTGAGATGATAACGGCTAAATACAGAGAGCGCCTCCTCGCAGGTTTTTGATGACGGCCAAACCACGCTGTAAGAGGTGACGCTCTTTTCCAGTTTTTCTTGTTCTGCTTTGTTTCGACAGCCTTGAATGAGTTCCATTATCACAAAACCGGACAAGGCAATTTCCTCGTCACCAAGAGAAGACAACCAAGCCGTTGCCGGCGCGTGTTTTCGCAAAATATCGATCATGATATCGCTGTCGAGAATAATCATGCTTTACCCTCGCCGATTTTGCGCCATTTCTCGGAGTTGGCGTGCGTATGCCGAGCTGTCTTCGATATCACTCCGATCTTCCCATAACCCGACGAGATCGGATTGCAGCAGTTGACGGGCCGTTAAACGCGGGCGGTTGAGCGTCATCGCACCATCGCTTAACAAAATCATCTCAACGAATTGCCCCTTTTTATAAGGCAAGCCGGTGAGAAAGATTTCACCGTCTTTCTCCACCGCTCTTTGCAGACGAATGGCTTCCATGATTTTTTACCTCGTAACTTTGGTTTTTGAAAAGGCTTCCCAATAGCTGATTGCAAATTAGCGAAAATTTACTTAAAAAGCAACTTGTGCATAAGGCAAGCTGGGAAACTTTTTGCTCACAGTTCAATCTCCTGCACGACGGCATTCTCTTCCAATATCCAATCGTCTTCGAGCGGTTCGAGGCACAGTTCAATGGCTTCCTGAATATTTTTCAGCGCATCTTCAACCGTGTCGCCTTCGCTGATGCAACCGGGCAAAGAAGGAACGTAAACGGT
>Ga0247727_10007276_pt1 | contig 21205 bp, 16 predicted proteins | sample WisWelCaveWW1625_FD_202498 | JGI IMG/M metagenome (GOLD analysis project Ga0247727, IMG submission 202498) | Biofilm microbial communities from Wishing Well Cave, Virginia, United States - WW16-25 | ecosystem: Environmental > Aquatic > Deep subsurface > Groundwater > Cave microbial mat | place... | reverse complement strand
GCCAACCTACGACGGGGCTGCTAAACTAAAGAGTAGTCCCCCCTTGAACACCAACCTGAAGATCGGCTTCGTCAGCCTGGGCTGTCCCAAGAACCTCGTCGACACCGAGGTCATGATGGGCTACATTTCCGCGCGTGGCCACAGTCTCACTCCTGATCCGCAAGACGCCGACGTCATCGTGGTCAACACGTGCAGCTTCATCGATCCGGCCAAGCAGGAGTCGATCAACACCATCCTCGAAATGGCCGAGCACAAGAAGACCGGGCGCGCGCGGCGGTTGGTGGTGGCGGGCTGCCTGGTGGAGCGCTACCGCGACGACATCCGCGCCCAGTTGCCGGAAGTGGACGCGCTGGTGGGCACCAACGAAGTGGAGCAGATCGTTGCGGCTTGCGAGGGCGGCGCCCCCTCGGCGAATCCGCTGGAGCCGTACCTCTATCACGAGCTGACACCGCGCGTGCGCGCCACGCCAAAGCATTTCGCCTACGTGAAGATCGCTGAGGGCTGCGACCACCCCTGCACGTTCTGCGTGATCCCGCAGTTCCGCGGGGCGTTTCGAAGCCGGCGGTTCGAATCGGTGGTGCTGGAAGTGGGCCGGCTGTTTCGCGAGGGCGTGCGCGAGGTCAATCTCATCGGCCAGGACACCACCTCTTACGGCGAGGACCTGGGTCTTCGCGACGGGCTGGCGCATCTGCTGGGGCGGCTGTCGGCCATCGACACGCCGCACGAGAAGTGGATCCGGTTCCTCTACGCTTATCCCAACCGCATCACGCAAAAGCTGCTGGACACCATCGCCGAGCACGCCGCGCTGGTGAAGTACATCGACATGCCGCTGCAACACTCGAGCGCCGCCGTGTTGAAGCGCATGAAGCGCGGCAGCTCCGGCGATCAGTTCCTCAAGCTGCTGGAGCGCATTCGCGCCACCATCCCCGGCGTCGCCATCCGCACCAGCTTCATCGTCGGGTTCCCCGGCGAGACCGACCGGGACTTCGAGGATCTGTGCCAGTTCGTCCAGGCGGCGCAGTTGGATCGCATGGGCGTGTTCACATACTCCGACGAGGAATCCAGCGGCAGCCACGCGCTGGACGGCAAAGTGGACAAGCGCACCAGGCACAACCGCCAGCGCCGGTTGATGGCCGTGCAGCGGAAGATCTCGCGAGCGCGCAATCGGAAGCTGATGGGGCACGAGTTTCCGGTGCTGGTCGAAGGACCCTCCCAGGAAACCGACCTGCTGTGGGAGGCGCGCCTGGCCACGCAGGCGCCGGAGATCGATGGCATGGTCTACATCAACGACGATGGCGGCCATCCGCCTCGGCCCGGACAAATCCGCCGGCTGCGCGTGACCCAGTCGAACGATTACGACCTGGTCGGCGAGCTGGTGGATCAGCCGCGCACTGACGAACCCACACCGGCCGGCGTGCTGTTGCCGGTGCTGCAAAGCCACGTTCACCCTCCGGTAGGATCCTGATGAAGTGCCCGATTTGCCGGAAGCCGGTGTCGCCGGACCGTGCCGAATTCCCTTTTTGCAGCGAAGGCTGCCGCGCTTTGGATCTGGACAACTGGGCCTCGGGGAAATACGTCATCTCGACGCCCGCCGACGAAGCCGACGAAGTTGAAATAGAGCAGGACAGCGCCGATGCCGGCTGAAGCCCGTGGCGGGCGGCTGGCGGCTCTGATCGCTAGCTGGTTCGGTTGCGGCTACGCGCCCAAGGCGCCTGGTACGGTGGGATCGGCGGCGGCCATCGCCATCGCCGTGGCGCTCGATTCCAGGTTCGCCTGGGAGCCGCTGGCATTCGCCGCTTTGGCCGCGGCGCTGACGCCGGTGGCGATTTGGGCGGCCGGGTCAGTGGCGCGCCGCCGCCGCGTCGAAGATCCCGGGGACGTCGTGGTCGACGAAGTGGTCGGGCAGTGGATCGCGCTGGCGGGCGCGACCACGGTCAACTGGAAGATGTACGTGGCGGCGTTTCTGTTGTTCCGCGGCTTCGATATCTGGAAGCCGCCTCCGGTGCGCCAGCTCGAGCGGCTGCCCGGCGGCTGGGGCATCGTCTCCGACGATGTCATGGCCGGCATCTATGCGGCAGTTGTTTTGTTCCTCCTGGGATGCTTCAATCTTTATTAGGCGAGGCCTGTGCAGAAATCATCCGACGGTAAACCGCAAATCTCCGGCGTCAGTCCCGGAGCCGCCATTCCCGGCGGCGAACTCCAGGTCCATGGCAAGGGCCTCTCCGGCGAATTGCGGCCGCGTGTGCAGCTCGGCGACATGATGGCCCCGCTGGTGGTGAGCTCGGACTCGTTCCTGATCGCCCGCGTGCCGGAAGGCGTCTCCGACGGCGAGCTGGTGATTCACAACGGCGACCAGCGCAGCGCCCCGTGGATCTGCGAGCTCGGCATCCAGATCGCCGAGGGACTGCACCCGGTGTCCAATCCGGCGCTGGACGCCGAGGGCAACATCTTCACCACCCTGAGCGGCCAGCGCGGGCAGAAGACGCCGGTCTCGGTGTTCAAGATCGACACCAACTATCACCGGCGCAATTTTCTTTCCGAGGTGATGAACGCCAGCGGCCTGGCGCTGGATCGCGAAGGGATGCTGTACATCTCCAGCCGCCACGATGGCGTCATCTACCAGGCCACTGCCCGCGGCGCCATGACGGTCTATGTCGAGGGCATGGGAATCGCCACCGGGATTGCGTTCGACCGCGAGGAGAATCTCTATGTCGGCGACCGCAGCGGCACCATTTTCAAGATCAGCCGCAGCCGCCAGGTCTACGTGTTCGCGACGATAGAACCTTCCATCGCCGCCTACCACCTGACGTTCGGACCGGAAGGCTATCTGTACGTCGCCGGACCCACCACTTCCAGCTTCGACTGCGTGTATCGCATCTCGGCGGCCGGTGAAGTCTCCAGCTTCTATCGCGGCGTGGGCCGGCCCCAGGGGATGGCGTTCGACACCGAGGGCCGCCTGTACGTGGCCGGCTCGCTGGGGGGCCGCCGCGGAGTAGTGCGCATCACGCCGTCCGGGGACGCGGAACTGTTCCTGTCAGGCCCCCACGTGGTCGGACTCGCCTTCAGCCCCACCGGCACTCTGATCGTGGCCACCAACAGCGCCCTCTACCGGGTCGACACCGGCGTGCGCGGCCGGCCGCTGGCCAACCTCGATGAACGCTGAGATCCTGGCTGTTGGTTCGGAACTGCTCGGACCGCAACGGCTGGACACCAATTCGCTCTGGCTCACCGCGCAACTGAACGAACTCGGCATCGAGGTCGTCACCAAGATCATTGCCGGCGACGATCGCCGGAGGCTGTGCGCGCTCCTCACCGCCGCCATCGCCCGCTCCGATCTGATCATCCTCACCGGCGGGCTGGGGCCGACCGAAGACGACGTCACTCGCGACGCGGTCGCTGAAACGCTGGGCCGCGGCCAGTCCTTTCGCCAGGACATCTGCGATCAGATCGCCGCGCGGTTCCAGCGGATGAACCGCCCGATGGCGGAGATCAACAAGCGGCAGGCGTACGTGATCGACGGCGCCGAAGTGCTGGACAACGATCGCGGCACCGCGCCAGGCATGTGGATCGCCACGCCGGAGGGGAAAGTGGCGGTGCTGCTGCCCGGGCCGCCCAACGAGATGAAGGGTGTGTTCCTCGCGCAATGCCGCGCGCGGCTGGAACGGCTGGTCCCGCCGCTGGCCATCCGCACGTTGCTGTTCCGCGTCGCCGGGATGCCGGAGTCCGATCTGGACCAGCTCATCGCTCCCGTCTACACGCAGTACGCCAATCCGGTGACGACCATTCTGGCCGCGCCCGGCGACATCGAGGTCCACCTGCGCGCGCGCTGCCCGACGGCGGAAGAAGCCGAAGCGCTGGTCGCCGAGCTGGGCCGCAAGATCGAAGCGCTGCTGGGCGACCGCATCTACTCACGCAACGGCGAGCCGCTGGAGGCCGCCGTCGGGCGGCTGCTGCGCGAGCGGCAGGTCACTGTCAGCGTCGCCGAAAGCTGCACCGGCGGCGCGCTGGCGCAGCGCATCACCGCCGTCCCCGGCAGCTCCGATTATTTCCTGGGCGGGTTCCTGGTCTACACTGACCGGATGAAGATCGAGTTGCTCGGCATCGATCCCGAGCTGCTTCAGCAGCACACTGCCGTCAGCGAAGCGGCGGCGGCCGCCATGGCCGATGGCGCCCGCGACCGCACCGGCTCGACCTTTGCACTGTCGGTCACCGGCATCGCGGGACCCGGCGGTGGCACCGAGGAGACGCCGGCCGGCACCGTGTTCATCGGACTGGCCGGGGCGGAGCCGGCGCGCGCGCGCAAGTTTCGATTTCTGGGAGACCGCGTCCGAGTGCGCTCCCTGGCCACTCAGACCGCGCTCGACATGCTGCGCCGAAGGCTGATGACATGATCGAACTCGAACAACTGCGGAAATCGTTCGGAGATCTCACCGCCGTGGATGGAGTTTCTTTCACCGCACAACCCGGCGAGCTGTTCGGGCTGCTGGGTCCCAATGGAGCCGGCAAGACCACCACCATCGGCTGCATCTCCGGGCTGCTCACGCCCACCGCCGGACGCGTGCGCGTGGCCGGTCACGACGTGGTCCGCGACGGCATCGCCGCCCGCCGCGCCATCGGCGTCGTGCCGCAGGAGATCGCGCTGTACGAAGACCTGTCGGCCATGGAGAACCTGGACTACTGGGGCGGCGCGCAAGGGATGCGCAAACCCGCGCTGCGTGCTCGATCCCTGGAAGTGCTCGATCTGACCGGCCTGGCCGACCGCGCCAGTGAGCCCGTCAAGCGCTTCAGCGGCGGCATGAAGCGCAGACTCAATTTCGCCTGTGGCATTCTGCATCAGCCGAAGGTCCTGCTGCTGGACGAGCCCACTGTCGGGGTGGACCCGCAGAGCCGTGTGCGGCTGCTGGAGCTGATCCGGGCGCAGGCCCGCGCCGGCGCGTGCGTACTTTACACCACGCACTATATGGAGGAGGCCGAGTCGCTTTGCGACCGGCTGGCGATCATCGATCACGGCAAGATCATCGCCCAGGGGACGCTGGAGGAGTTGCGCTCGCTGCTCGGCGAGCGCGACCTTCTGCGCCTCACCGGCGTGTTCCGCCCCGAGGCCGTGCGCGTCGCGCTGGCGGCGATGAATCGTGTCGAGATCGTGCAGGCGGAGGAGCACCAGATCAGCCTCGCCGTCGCCGGAGCCACCAGCCGTCTGCCGGAGATTTTCGCGGCGCTCGCCGCCGCCGGCGCGGAAATACGCGGCACCACGCTCACGCAGCCCAGTCTCGAGAGCCTGTTCATCAAGCTGACCGGCAAGGAATTGCGAGAGTAGGATGCGCTTCCTGTGGACCAGCGCGCTGAAGGACCTCCGGCACTTTCGCCGTGACCCCGCCTCGCTGGCCATCTGGCTGCTGATCCCGGTGTTCATCATTACCTTGTTCAGTCTCGCCTTCGGGCCGGGGCAAGTCTCACCGCAGGGCCGGCTGCTGCTGGCCGACGAAGACAACACCTTCCTCAGCTCGATGATCGGCAACGCCTTCAGCCAGGGACAGCTTGGCAAGATGGTGCTCGTCGAAAAGGTGAAGGCGGACGAAGGACGGCGTCGAATTCACAAGGGAGGCGGCTCGGCGTTTCTGCTCATCCCCAAAGGATTCTCCAACGCTTTTCTCAACAACAAGCCGGCGCGGCTGGAGCTGCTCACCAATCCCGCGCAGCGGATTCTGCCCGGGATCATCCAGGAGACTCTCTCGATCCTGGTGGAAGGCGGGTTTTACTTGCAGGCTCTGGTGGGCGACCAGGTGCGCATGATGACCGCCGGCCCGCCGCCCGGCAAATCCGCCGAACAGCACGTGATCGACATCAGCCGGTCGATCCACCGCGTGATGGAAAAGCTGAACGCATCGATCGATCCGCCGCTGCTCGAACTGGAGTCCAAAGTGATCGAGGAGAAGTTGACTCCGCGAGTGAATTTTGGCGCCGCCATGCTGCCCGGCATTCTGTTCATGACGGTGCTGTTCCTGGGGCAGGGCATGAGCGCGCGCGTGTGGAGGGAACGCGAGCAGGGTGTGTTGCGCCGGTTGGCGGTGACGCCGGCGCGTCCCGGGTTGTATCTGGGCGGCAAGCTTTTGGCAACCGGGTTGGTGCTGCTGGCGGTCACCACGGCGGCGATTCTGCTGGGAGGCTGGGTGCTGGATGCGCCGCTGACGAATTGGCCGCTGGCCGTGCTGTGGGCCACGTTCTCCGGGATGGCCGTGTGCCTGCTCATCCTGCTGGTGACCATGCATGCCCCCAGCGCTCGCTCCGCCAATGTGGCTGGAACGCTGGTGGTCTTCCCGATGATGATGGTCGGCGGCAGCCTGTTGCCGTTCGAGGCGATGCCGGCGGGAATGGCGGCCATCGGACGCTGGACGCCCAACGGCATGGCGATCGTGCAGTTGAGCGCGATCCTGACGGGCAGCGTCGAACCGGCCCGTCTGCTGACGCTGTGCGCGGCGCTGGTTATCTTCGCCGCCGCCGCCGGCTGGCTGGTGTCGCGAAGGCTGCGGCGCGGGTTTCTCTCCTGAGGCGGATCATGCTTGGCGACGCACTGTACCTGGCCCGCAGAGACATCCGCTACATGTTCCGCGAGAAGGCCACCTGGCTATGGACTTTCGTCATGCCGGTGGTGTTCTTCTACTTCATCGGCACCATCACCAGCGGATTCCGCGGCCCCACCGACACGCGCGACCCCATCGCGGTCAGTGCGCCGCCCGACGCCGGATTCCTCGCCGGCCACGTCGAGCGGCGCATGGAGGCGCTGCAATTCCGCCTGGTGCGTGTGAAATCACCGGAGGAGCTGGCGCGCTACCGCCGGCGCCTGGTATTTCCTCCGGGCTTCACCGCCTCGGTGCTCGCGGGCAAGCCGATGAAGATTCAGTTCCAGCGCACCGGCAGCGGTCAGGACGCCGACTACGACCAGATCCGTCTTTCCCGCGCCGTCTATTCCGTGCTCGCCGATCTGCTGGTGCTCGCCAAGGACGGCAAGCCCGTCGATCAACTGGCTGTGGATCGGCTGGAGAAAGCGCCGCGCCATTTGACGCTGGAAGTGAAACCCGCCGGTCGGCGCCTAGAGCCGCCGACGGGATTCGAACAGGCCGTTCCCGGAACCATGGTGATGTTTACGCTGCTGGTGCTGTTCACCACCGGCGGGATCTCGCTGGCGATCGAGCGCAACCAGGGCATCCTGCGGCGGCTGGCGTCCGCCCCGATCTCGCGGCCCTCGGTGGTGCTGGCGAAGTGGATGGCGCGCCTGGTGGTGGGCATCGTGCAGATCGCGTTCGCGCTCGCCGCCGGGTCCATCCTGTTCGGAGTGAAATGGGGATCGAACCTGCCCGCGCTGGCGCTGGTGCTGCTGGCCTACGCGGCGCTGGCCACTTCGCTGGGGATGATCCTGGGAAACTTCCTGCGCACCGAGCAGCAGATCGTTGGCGTGGGTGTGCTGTCGACCAATGTAATGGCGGCGCTGGGCGGCTGCTGGTGGCCCATCGAGATCACGCCCGCCTGGATGCAGAAGCTCGCGCTGGCCTTTCCCACGGGCTGGACCATGGACGCGATGCACAAGCTGGTGAGCTTCGGCGAACCGGGCGTGGCCGTGTTGCCGCACGTCGTCGTGCTGGCTGCGGCCGCGCTGGCCGCCGGCTGGGTGGTCGCGCGCTCGTTCCGGTTCCAATAGCATGCGCTCACTCCTGCTTCTGGCGGCGCTGTCGGCGGCTATGGAGGCTGCGCCCCGGCGCATCCTGTACGTCACCCACTCGGCCGGATTCCGCCACGGCAGCATCGAAGTGTCGCGCCGTGTGCTGGAGCAGATCGCCGCGCGCAGCGGGATGCTCGAAGTGGTCGCCACCGAAGATCTGTCGCTGCTCAGTGCCGAGAATTTGCGCGGCTTCGACGCGGTTTTCTTTTTCACGAGCGGTGAGCTGGCGCTTTCGGTCCAACAAAAAACCGATCTGCTTGAATTCGTCCGTGGCGGCAAAGCCTTCGGCGGCGCGCATTCGGCCACCGATACGCTCTACAACTGGCCCGAGTATGGCGACCTGATCGGCGGATACTTTGACGGGCATCCCTGGACCCAGGAGGTGGCCATCGACATCGAGGATCCGGAGCATCCGGCCACGCGCGGATTCCCGAACTCGTTTCGCATTCTGGAGGAGATCTACCAACACCGCAGTTTCTCCCGCGAGCGCGTGCGCGTGCTGATGACGCTGGACACGCGCTCGGTGAGCCTGGCCGCCCCGGGCATCAATCGCACGGACGGCGACTTCGCTCTGGCCTGGGTCCGGCCTTACGGGAGTGGCCGCGTGTTCTACACCGCTCTGGGCCACTTCGACGAAACCTGGCTGGACCCGCGCGTCCAGAACATGCTGCTCGGCGCGCTGTTGTGGCTCACCGGCGAAGCTCCTGGCGACGCCGCGCCGCGCGGCGCCGCCACGTCGCCCGCGCCGGCGATTACTCCTGGCGGAATTGTGAACGCCGCCAGCTTTCAGACCGGCGCGGCGCCCGGCGCTCTGATGTCGATCTTTGGGGACCGGCTCACCACCGGCTCCACCATGGCCGCCGCCGGATTTCCACTGCCGGCGAGGCTGGCGGGAACCAGCGTGCTGCTGGACGGCCGGCCCGTTCCTCTACTGTTCGCTTCCCCGCGACAGATCAACGCGCAGTTGCCGTACTCTCTGGCTGCGGGCGCGTCCCCGCGCGTCGTCGTGCAATCCGGACTGGCCGCCGGTTCCCCGGTCTCGTTGCCGATAGAAACGGCCGCCCCGGGCATTCTCGCCATTGACGGGGCTGCCCGGCAGGCCATGGTGATCTACTGCACGGGACTGGGCGATGTGCAGCCATCCATTCAGGCCGGCGAGGCCGCTCCATTGAGCCCGCTCTCCAGAAGCGTGGTCGCGCCCACGGTGACGATTGGCGGCGTCCGCGCCGAAGTGTTTTTCTCGGGACTGACGCCAGGATTCGCCGGGTTGTATCAGGTAAATGCCGTCGTGCCTCCGGGCCTGCCGGCGGGTTCGACGCCCGTGCAGATCGAAGCCGGGGGCCGGCGGTCGAACACGGTCAGTTTCCTACTGGCCCAATAGCATCGAGGCGTATCTGCGGGCCACAGGCGCATCGGTAGAGTAGGGGGGGCGGGGGCCAGGGCGTAGGGCCCAAACCGAGGGATTTGAAAACAACCACCGGTTTTGGTTCAGTTGCGGCCCTTTAACTTCTGCTGAGCAAGGTGAGCCAGGGCAGCGCGTGAAAGTCGTTCCATGTGTGCGAGAAGCGATTTCAACTTGCGAGATTGCTGGGGTGGGGGCCGGTAAGACAAAATGGAAATCCTGATTAATGTGATAATGCCGGAAGGGTCGTCTCGACCAACGCACCGGTGATTGTGACGGTCGGGTCCGCGTCGAGCCAATCGGAATTGACGGAGGCAGTGCGATGAAACGACGACTCATTCTGTTGGCTGGCATGGCCGCGGGGATGCTGGCGCCAACTCTGGGGTGGGTGGGTTTCACTCTCGGCGCCTTGCTGCCCGTCGCGCTCGAAGCACAGCCCACGCACCAACTCGTATTCATGCATTACAACGTGGTGCTGCGCACCCAATGCGCCGGAGCGGGCATGCTGGTCGAGTCGCGCTTCCAGCAGGCGCCAGGTCCGATGGTCGGAACCAAGACCTGCGCCGACTCCGCCCACCCGGAAATCACCGCCTTCACCCGCGCCGAGCTGACGCTCACCTTCCCGGCCGTGATTCCTGGCGCCTACAATAGCGCCCGCCGCGAGTTTACCGCCTCCGCCCCTGTCCTGAGCAATGCGACCCTCAAGGCGGATTTCACCGTTCCCATGGCGCCAGGCGGGGCCGCCGGCTACGTCATGGGCATCGGCAACGGCAGCCTGGACTGCCGCGGAGTTACCAGCTCCAACACCGCCTCCGCTTTCCAGGGCGCCCGCAGCGTCACGCTGACCAATGACGCGTGCACGCGGGGCACGCCGCTGCCCGCCGCCGTTGATGTAGTATCCGGATTCTTCACCACCACCGCCGGGGCGCAGCCCGTTCGCCTTCGCGGCGGCCACCCCGACGGGAATTCCGCGCTCGCGCCGCCGGCAATTGATTTCGAGGTCACCGCGGTCTACCGCCTCGAAGCTGTTGGTCCGTTCTGCGGTTTCACGTTGGAGAGTATCAGCGCCCCGGAGCCCGACCTTTTAGACGTGGAGGTGTTCAGGGGGGGCGGAGCGGGCGCCATCGCTCGGCCGCCGCAAACACTCTGCACTGGGGATCGGCTGCGAACGGGCTTCAAATCGGAGGCCGTGTTGAGCATGGTGGTAAGTAACACGAAGGTTGCCACCATCGTGATCAAAGAGCTGACGGAGTTCAATCTGGCGATCTTGCGCCAGGGAGATATCAACCAAATACAGTTGTGGCTTAGGTCTGGGGGATTGCAGGTGGATGTGAACACCGACGTAAGACTCAAAACGGAGTACGTGGTCCAGACCCCAACCGTGACGGCGTCCGCGCGCGGCACGATCTTCACCGTGACGCACATTGTGCAGAGCGGGACAAGCATGGTGAGCGTGGAAGAAAGTCGGGTGGACGTCACCGGAGCGACGGCCCCGTTCACCCCGACCGCTCCCCGCGGTCTCCCCATGACTTTGCAGCCCGGCCAGCGTGTTCGAGTAACCGCCCAGGCGGCTGATCCGGTGCGTCCGAATCCAGCGATCAACGTGGGCGGCGTTGTGGATGCAGCCGACTTCCGGCCGATTCTCTCGCGAGGGGGCATCGCCAGCGTGTTCGGATCCAACTTCGCCGCGGGTACCGTGGTCGCCGATACCGTTCCGTTGCCGGAAACGCTGGGCGGTGCTTCGGTCACCGTCGGGGGAGTGAAAACGCCGTTGTTCTTTGTCTCGCCGGGGCAGATCAACTTCCAGACGCCCTTCGAAACGCCCCTCGACGGCGACGTCGCCGTGGTCGTCGAGAGCGAAGGCGCGCCCAGCCCAAAGCTGAATGCCGTCGCTCGGAGCTACGCTCCCGGCGTCTTCACCTACGTGCGCACGGCGGGAGCGCCGGACCCCATCGTGGTGCACGCCGACAGTTCGCTGGTGACGCCGCAATCGCCGGCGGCGGCGGGCGAGACCGTCGTGATCTACGCCACCGGCGTGGGCGACCTTGTGAGCGCTCCGAAAACCAATCAGCGCTCGCCGTCCTCGCCCCTGGCCGAGGCGCGCACGCTTCCGGTGGTGACCGTGGGCGGCGTGGAGGCGCGGGTCGCATTCGCCGGGCTGACGCCGGGCTTCATCGGACTGGTGCAGCTCAACGTGACGATCCCACAGGGCGTCGCTGCGGGCTCCCAGCCTCTGCTGATCCGTTTCGGCGCCGCCACCAGTCAGAGTTTGCAGCTCGCGGTTGGACCGTAGCTGACAATCCAACACGGTCATTTTGCAATTGGCCCAATAGCCTCCACGCCGTCCGGCAGCAGAGCGTCACCAACCCAGGAGGACTCTATGAGGAAACCTTGGCTCGCCATCGCGTTCATGCTGACCCTGCTGGGCGGCTACCTCGCCGGTCGAGCGCAACTCCGCACCGTCGAAGCCGCGCCGGCGCCGCGTCTGGTGGTGGTCCCCAAGGCGTGGGGCGACTTCAAGGGTGTCTACTACGATCAGTTGTTGTTCGAGGACAACACCGGGACGATCCGGAGCGTTTACCCCAATGGCAGCTCGGTGGTTTTCACCGTGACAAGGCGGTAAACTTGTCTTGTCATGTTCGAGCGCTACACGGAGAAGGCGCGCCGCGTCATCTTCTTCGCGCGCTACGAGGCCAGCCAGTTCGGCGGTGACTACATCGAGCCCCACCACCTGCTGCTCGGCCTGATGCGGGAAGACAAGCACCTCATCTTCCAATGCCTCCAGCACTCCGACGTCGAACAGATCCGCGCGCGTTTCGAGAAACTCTTCCCACCGCACGATCGTAAGTCCACTTCCGTCGACATGCCGGTGAGTGTTGCCGGCAATCGAGTGCTTCGGCTCGCCGCCGAGGAAGCCGACCGGCTTCAGCATAAGTACATCGACACGGGCCACCTGCTCCTGGGAATCCGGCGAGAAGAGAAGTCTGCGGCTGCGGAGGCGCTGCGGGATCACGGTGCGCGCGCCGAGGCCATCGAGGCCAAGCTGGCACAAGCGCAGACTGCCAGGCCGAAACCCAGAGAGGAATCCTCAACACGGCCGTGGAGTTTTCTCTCAACGCCCCTGACCGAGCGTCACACGGACCGCGTGCGCCGCGCACTGTTTTTCGCGCGCTTCGAGGCCAGCGCCTGCTTCTCAGGGACCATCGAGACCGAACATCTCCTGCTGGGGGTGCTGCACGAGGACGCTTCGTTGGTGACGCGGTTTCTGGGATCAAGCGCCATCCTCAACGATCTGGTGCAAGAGGTGCGAGAGAAGTACTCTGTTGTGGAGGCGGGCGCCAGTCCCTTCGATTTTCCACCCAGTGAGGAGTCCCGGACGGCCATCGAGGAGAGCGTGGAAGAGGCGGATCTGCTGGGACACAAGCGCGTAGGCCCCAAGCATCTGCTCCTGGCGATGCTGCGGCAGGAGCATTCAGTGGCCGCCCGGCTGATGGCCAGCTACGGCGTTCGACTGGAAGACGCCCGGGCCGTGCTAGGCGGCGATGGCGGCCCGGCCGGGGAGGAGCATGCCGGAGAGCGTTAGTTCTCCGCCGGTCGCGCGGGATAGACGCTGCCGAGCGTGGTGAACTCGAACTCATCGAGCAATCGTTCCAGCTTTCCTCGCACGCTGCCGAGTCCCGTGTAGGTGCGCCAGCGCGCCAGGCGTCCGCGCGCCAGCCGGGGAATCTCCGGATCCAATTCCCAGGGGTGCGTGTAGATCATCGCCGGCCGGCCTTCATGTTCGTTCAACCGCCGGATTCCCGCCGCTGTATAGCGATAGGGCAGCAACCGGAGATAAGCGCCGCCTCCCACCGGCAGCGTTGATCCATCACCAAGCTGGACGGTCGCCGCCGGGATCTCCAGGATCGTCCCGGCCGGTGTGCTCACGGTCTGCGCCTGCCGGCCGAAATCGGCGATTCCGTAGCGGTCGTGCGACACCGGATAAATGCTGGAGTCGTGCGTGAACCCGCACTCGACCAGGACCTCCAGCGCCCACAGCGCCTCGCGCGTGATCGAATAGCTGGGCGCGCGGTAGGCGAACGGCCGGATGCCGCAAGCGTCTTCAATCGCGGACTGTGCTTGCAGCGTGTCTTGCCGGAACTCCTCCGGCGTCAGATCGAACACACAGCGGTGCGCGTAGCTGTGACAGCCAATCTCGTGGCCCGCCGCCGCAATCTCGCGCACCAGGGCCGGGTATTTCTCCGCCACCCAGCCCACCACGAAGCACGTCGCCCGCAGGTTGCGCGCCGCGAGAATTTCGAGTACGCGCCGGGTGTTGCGCTCCACCGTCGCCGGCAGCGAATCCCATTGCTCCTGAGGCGCCCACACCTGCACCTCGGTGGGATGAAAATACTCCTCGACATCCACGCTCAGTATGTTACGCACGGGTTTTGGTCCCCGCCGCCGGCCGCAGTTTTCGCAGCGCGAACACCGCCGTCTTGTAGAGGATGGCCACGGCGTAGAGCACCAGGGTGTCGACGGCTCTCTGGTAAACGCCCATCATGTTAGGACCGGCTGAAGCCGGTCCGCGAGCTGAAGCTCGCCCCACACGGATCCAGTCCCCACTCGGTGCGGCCCTCAATCCAGCGCGCGTGCCAGGCGCTCAGCGCCAGCAGACTCCACAGCCGCCGGTCGTGATTGACCAGCCCCGATTGGTGCTCTTCCCACAGGCGCCCGACGGCGCCCAAATCCACGTAAGCCTCCATGGGTTCCCGCATCACCAGTTCGCGGAACAGCGGTCCCAGACTGGTGCGCATCCATTCCGCCATCGGCACCGAGAATCCCATCTTGGGCCGCGCAATCAGCTCGGCGGGAACATAGGGTTCCACCGCCTTCTTGAAAATGTACTTGGCGGTTCCGTTATGCACCTTGAGATCCCAAGGAATGCGACCGGCCAGCTCCACCAGCCGGTAGTCCAGCAGTGGGGCCCGCGCCTCCAGCGAAAACGCCATGGTGGCGCGATCCATCTTCACCAGGATGTCGCCCGGAAGCCAGGACTGGAAATCCACGGCCTGCATCTGCTCGAGCGGGCCCAGGTGGCGGACGCCGGCAAACCAGCTCCGCATCTTGTCCAGCGGACGGTAGCCGCTCAACTGACGCCGCAGATCCCGCGACATCAGGCCATCCAACTGCGGCGTGTTGAAGAAGGTACGGGACTGAAAGTGAGCGTCGGCGATCTCCTGACTCACATTGGTCAGCAGCGTCTTGGCGCGCAACCCTCGCGGAAGAAAGTCGAATTTCGGATACCATCGCCCCGCGGCCGCCACGGCCGAACGGCGGAACCATCCCGGGAGCATCTCCCGCAGCCGGCACTCCAGCATGGCCATCGAATACAGCCGGTAGCCCGCGAACACTTCGTCGGCGCCGTCGCCGGAAAGCGCCACGGTGACATGGCGGCGCGTCATCCGCGCCAGATACATCGTCGGGATGGCCGAGGAGTCGGCGAAGGGCTCGTCGTAGTGCTCCACCATCTTCCCGAACATCTCCTCGATGGAAGGCGTCACCACTTCTTCGCGATGCTCGGTTCCGTAGCGGGCGGCCACCACCCGTGCGTACTGCAACTCATCGTAGGCGCGGTTGGTGAAGCCGATCGAGAAACTTTTGACCCGGTCGGAGGCGCCGGCCATCATGCCGACCACGGCGCTGGAATCCACGCCGCCGCTCAGGAAGGCGCCCAGGGGCACGTCGCTGATCAGGCGCCGGCGTGTCGCGTCCACGGCCAGGTCCCGAACCTCCTCGGCCCAAGCGCCGGCATCCCGGCGCGGCGCGTCGCCGAACGGAGGCTCCCAGTACTTCCGCAGCCGCTGGCCCGACGGCGTCACGGTGAGTGTGTGCGCGGGCGGCAGCTTGGACACGGACGTGTAGATGGACTGCGGGTCCGGGACATAGCCGAACGCCAGATAGTCGGCGACGCTTTGAGCGTTGACGCGATCGTCAAATCCCGGAACCACGCGCAGCGCTTTCAGCTCGCTGGCGAAGGAGAACCGGATGCCGCTGCCGGCGGGCCCCTCCAGGTAGTACAGAGGCTTCTTGCCCATGCGGTCGCGCGCCAGCAGCAGCTCGTGCCGCTTCGAGTCCCAGAGGGCGATCGCAAACATGCCGTTCAACTGTTCGACCACCCGCTCCCCGACCTCTTCATACAGGTGGACGATCACCTCGGTGTCGCTGGCGGTGCGGAAGCGGTGCCCGCGCGCTTCCAGCCCCTCGCGCAACTCCAGATAGTTGTAGATCTCGCCGTTGAACATGATCTGGATGGAATCGTCCTCGTTGCCGAGCGGCTGGCGCCCGCCTTCCAGATCGATGATGCTCAGCCGGCGGTGTCCCAGCGCCGCTTCGGCATCGCACCACAGCCCGAATCCGTCCGGTCCGCGGTTCGCCAGCAGATCGCACATCCGCCGCGCCAGGCCCGGGTCCGGTGGCCGCCCCTCCGCGGTCAGGAATCCGGCGATGCCGCACATAAATTAGGACAGTATTTTCTCAGCCACCACGCCGGCGACGTCTGTCAGCCGGAAATCTCGGCCGCTGTAGCGATACGTCAACTTCTCGTGATCCAGTCCGAGCAGATGCAGCACGGTCGCGTGGAAATCGTGGATGTGCATGCGATCCTCCACGGAGTGATAGCCGATCTCATCGGTCGCGCCGTAGATGAATCCGGGTTTAACGCCACCGCCCGCCATCCAGATCGAGTAGCCGTAGGGATTGTGGTCGCGCCCGTCGCCGCCCTGCGACACCGGGGTGCGGCCGAACTCGCCCGCCCAGATCACCAGCGTGTCCTTGAGCAGCCCGCGCGCCTTCAGATCCTGCAGCAGGCCGGCGATGGGCTTGTCCACCTCGCGCGCATTCTCATTGTGCTTCTCGAACAGATCGCTGTGCTGATCCCACTTGTAGGAATGCGTGCACTGGATGTATCGAACGCCGCGCTCGGCCAGGCGCCGCGCCAGCAGGCACTGCCAGCCGAACTCGGCGGTGGTCTCCTCGTCCATTCCGTATAACTTCTTCGTGGCCTCCGATTCGCCATCGACGCGAAACGCCTCCGGCGCCTCCGATTGCATCCGGAACGCCAGCTCGAACGCCTGGATGCGCGCCTCCAGTTCCGGGTCCGACTGCCGCACCGCCGCGTGACGCCGGTTCACGTTCTGCAACATCTCCAGCTCGTAGCGCTGCTGCTCCGGGGTGAAGCCTTTGCGGGAGAGATACTCGATGGGCGCCTTGGCGATGTCGGCGGACTTCATGCCCGAGTTGCCCACCGCCGTCCCCTGGTAGGCGCCCGGCAGAAAGGCCGAGGTCCAGTTCTTGGCGCCGCCGTGCGACAACGTTGGCTTGATGGTAATGAAGCCCGGGAGGTTCTGGTTCTCCGTGCCTAATCCGTAAACCGACCACGCGCCCATGCTCGGGCGTACGAAGGTGCTGGTGCCGGTGAAGGTCTGCAACAGCGCGGCCCCGTGGTCGACTCCCTCGCCCACCATCGAGCGGATCAGGCACAGATCGTCGGCGCAGGCGCGCACGTGGGGGAACAGGTCGCTGACCGGAATGCCGCTTTGTCCTCCAGGACGGAAGGTCCAAGGGGATTTCATCAGCGGCCCGGCGGCATTGTCGGAAAACGCCAGCGGCCGCTTGAAGGGCAGCGGCTTGCCGTGGTCGCGGGTCAGGCGCTCTTTGGGATCGAAGGTGTCGACGCTGGACGGCCCGCCGTGCATGAACAGGAAGATGACGCGTTTGGCGCGCGGCGTGAAATGCGGCTGCCGGAGAGCCAGCGGCCCGGCCGTGGCGGCCTCCAGCAAACCTCGCAGGCCCAGGTACCCAAATCCACAAGCCGCGCCTCGCAGCACCGCCCGTCTTGTCAAATTGTTATTTGCGTCCATTCGCGTTTATTCGCGGCCAAAAACCTTAGTCGACATAGATGAAATCATTGGACCCCATCAGCACACGGCACAAACTCTGCCACGCTTCTTTCTCCGCCGCCGCGAAGCGGCTACGGAACCCGGAGACATAGCTCAGCCCCGAGTCCTTCTCCTGGGCCGACGGCGCGCGATTCAGCACGCGCAGATAGGCGCTCTCCACGCGACCGGCTTCCGGTTCCTTCACCAGATCCTCGGCCAGCTTCGCCGTCCGCTCCGTCAGAAACTCGCTGTTCAGCATGAACAGCGCTTGCGGGGCGACATTCGTCTGAGTCCGCTTTCCGGCGGCCGTAGTGGCATCGCCGAAGTCGAACAGGTTCAGCAGCGACGGCAGATTGGCGCGTCGCAGCGGCAGGTAGACCGTCCGCCGCTTCTGCTGCTCCGGGCTGATGCTCATCCGGCTCTGGCTGTTCTCCCCGTCGGTCCCGGTCCCTTTTTGCAGCGTGCCGCCCATGGTCGCATCGAGCGTCCCGTCGATCGCCAGCATGGTGTCCCGGATTTCCTCGATCGAGAGCCGCCGCCGCGGGAACCGCGACAGCAGCCGGTTCTCCTGATCGGCCGCAACCGCGGCGCCGCCCGGCTGGCTCGACATCTGGTAGGCGCTCGACAACAGCATCAGCCGGTGCATCGCCTTCATCGACCAGCCGCTGGCGATGAAGCGCTGCGCCAGGTAGTCGAGCAGTTCCGGATGCGTGGGCCGCTCGCCGGTCTTGCCGAAATTGTCGGGCGTGCGCACGAGCCCTTCGCCGAAGTGCCACTGCCAGAGGCGATTCACCATCACCCGCGCCGTCATCGGATTCTCGGGCCGCGCCAGCCACTCGGCCAGCTCGCGCCGGCCACTGCCGCGGAACGCCGGCGGCGGCTGCGCATACCGCGCCAGAATCACCGGGACGGTCTTGGGCGCGTCTTCTCCGGGACTGTTGTAGTCGCCCCGGATGAACACCTTCTGGTGGACCGGATCGTTCTCCTCGACCGCGCTGGCCATGTCCGGCTCCGCCGGTGAGGTCTTCCTCAGCTCGGCGCCTTGGGCGCGCAGTTTCACCAGCCGATCTTTCGCTTCGGGGGTGAAGTCCTTCTCCTGATCGCGCTCCGCCAGCGCCATCGGTCCGCTTCGCTGGATATAGACATCGAAGAAGAATCCGTCGGTCTCCGCTTCGAACATCGGACGCTGCGGGGCATTACCCGGCAGGCGCGCGCGTTCGCGCCACTGGGCCAGGTTCGCCGTCCATTCCGTCAGGCGCTGCTGATAGCGCGTCTGATATTGTTGCGCTGATTTCGCCAAGCTGGCCGCGTCGGCCTGATGCCATTCTTCCAGGTGCGGCCGGTAGGTCTTGCCGGGTTTGAGGTAGTTGACCCACTTCTTCAGCGTGTCCTCGCTGAGTCCGCCGGCGGTGGCGGTCGCGGCGATGTCGCCGGCGTCCTGATAGACTCGGCGCGCGGCGAGCATATAGTCGGCCAGTCGCGGGGCGAGTTGCTGGTTGAGACGCTCCTTCTGTCCCTCCACCAGGTCGTCGACCTCCGCCCGGTTGGCCCGGATCTTGTCCTGATGCGCCTTGTAGCGCGCATGCTCCTCGCGCGGGACCAGCGGGATGTGCAGCAGCGTCGATACGTGAGACTGCGCGTCCTGAAAGCTGCGCGTGCTGGCGAAGATGCCGAGCAGCGAGTAGTAATCCCTGGTGCGGATGGGATCGAACTTGTGATCGTGGCAGCGCGCGCAGGCCACCGTCAGTCCCAGGAACGCCTTCGACGTCACGTCGATCTGCTCGTCGTAGACGTCGTACAGCATCTTCTGTTTGTCCTGCTGCGCGATCGCTTTAGCGCCCAGCGCCAGGAATCCGGTGGCGATGATGCCGCGGCGGTTGACGGCGCCGTCGGGAGACGGCATCAGATCGCCGGCCACCTGTTCGCGCACGAACTGGTCGTAGGGCATGTCCTGGTTGAAGGCGTCGATCACGTAATCGCGATAGCGCCAGGCGTGCGGATAGCGATGATCCTCGTCGTTGCCGGTGGAGTCGGCGTAGCGGGCGACATCGAGCCAATGGCGGCCCCAGCGCTCGCCGTAGCGCGGCGACGCCAGCAGCCGGTCCACCACTTTGGGAAACGCATCCGCGGAGTCGTCCGCCAGGAAGTCGCGGATCTCGGCTTCGGTGGGCGGCAGTCCCGTGAGATCGAACGTCACCCGCCGCAGCAGCGTGGCCTTATCGGCGGGAGCTGCCGGCTTGAGCGACTTCGACTCCAGTCGCGCGAGGATGAATCGGTCGACCGGCGACCGCGCCCATGTCTGGTTGTTCACTGGCGGCGGCGTCGCATTCGCCAGCGGCTGGAACGCCCAGTAGTTCTTCTCGGTCTCGGTGTACTCGCGCGGGCCTGCTTTTTTTGCGGCAACCGCCGGCGCCGCGCCGGGCCAGGGCGCGCCCATTTTCACCCACGCAGTGAGGTCGGCGATCTCCTCCGGCTTCAGCTTGCCGGTGGGGGGCATCTTAAGCCGATCCTCGTAGCTGATCACCTTGAGCAGCCGGCTCTCTTCGGGCTGCTCGCGCGACACCAGCGCACCGCTCTGCCCGCCGGCGGCGAAGCCCTCCGCGCTTGAAAAGTCCAGTTGCGCCGTCTTCACCTTGGGGTTGTGGCAGGCCTGGCAGCTCTGCGCCAGCACGGGCCGGATCTTTTTCTCGAAGAACTCGATCTGTTCCGGCGTCTGCGAGAATGTCAGTTGGCAGCCGGCCAGCAAGATACACGTAATGCGCAGGGTCATCGTTTCAGCTTGATTTTTTTAAGATTAACATGTAGCGCAAGCCTGCGGCTTGCGCTACTTACAAACTCCAGACGCCGGTCAAGCCCACCTACCGGAACAGCGACGCCTTCACGTAGTTCACCACGACACTCGCCCTGGCGGTGGCGCCGCGCGGATCGGTGACGGTGAGCTCGAACACGTACTGGCCTTGCAGCGCCGATAATTGCACGCGCGGGCGCGCCGCCGTGGGATCCAGAATCGACGCTTTGTTCTCCACCGACACCCAGGAGTAGGTGAGTTGGTCGCCGTCGGGATCCGACGACTGGCTGCCGTCGAGCACGATGTCGCGGTAAATGGTTTCGAAGCTCGTGCCGGCGCTGGCCACCGGCGGCCGGTTGGCGCCGGGCGGCGGGGCCTGCGTGATGGTGATGGTGAGCGTCGTAGTGGCCTGCTGGTTGAGGCGGCCCAGCGCCGTCAGCGTGTAGGTGGTCTCCCCGGCCAGCCGGATGGGCAGCGAGCCATTCACCGCGCGCGGGCCGATGCCGCCGGAGATGATCACGTCGGTGGCGTTCTCGGTCACCCAACTGATGGTGGTGAGTCCGCCGGCGGCGATCGGGTTGGGAGATGCGGTGAAGCTGACGATGCGCAGTCGCGGGACCACGGCCACGGTGGCCGAGGCGGTGGCCTCGCCGAACCGGTTCCTGGCGATCAACGTGTAGGTTGTCGTAGCCGCCGGAGTCACCGAAGAGGAGCCGGCGTTGTCCACTTTGCCGAGCGAGGTGATGGTGACCTCGTCGGCGCCCTCGGTGCCCCAACTCAGTGTCGAGGAATCGCCGGCCACGATTTCGGCGGGGGAAGAAGTGAATCGCGAGACCACGGGCTTGGGTCCCGGCGTCACCGTCACGGTGACCACCGCGCGCGCCTCGCCGGTGTCGTTGCGCGCGGTCAGCGGATAGTTGGTGGTGTCCTGGGGCGACACATCGACGCAGCCCATCGGGCGAACCGCGCCGACGCCGCCGATCTCCACCGCCGTGGCGCCCTCGGTGTCCCAGCACAGCGTCGAGGACTGGCCGAAGGTGATCTTGGTGGGGCTGGCCGTATAGCGCAGGATGCGCACCTGCGGGCGATCCAGGGTCACCACGGCCGTCTCGACGGCCTCGCCGACGCGATTGCGCGCCGTCAGTGTGTAGGTGGTGGTGGCGGCGGGAGAAACCTGGGTGGTTCCGCCGCGGGCATCGACGCGGCCGACGCCGCTGATGGTCACCTCGTCGGCGTTCTCCACCTGCCAGGCCAGCGTCGACGTCTGGCCGCCGCGGATGTTCTGCGGTGTCGCGGTGAAGCGCAGGATGCGCACGCGCGGCGATTCTCGGGTGGTGACGGCCGCGCGCGCGATGCTCTGCGCGCCCTTGTCGTCCCGC
>Ga0247727_10007275_pt1 | contig 21207 bp, 24 predicted proteins | sample WisWelCaveWW1625_FD_202498 | JGI IMG/M metagenome (GOLD analysis project Ga0247727, IMG submission 202498) | Biofilm microbial communities from Wishing Well Cave, Virginia, United States - WW16-25 | ecosystem: Environmental > Aquatic > Deep subsurface > Groundwater > Cave microbial mat | place... | reverse complement strand
CGCGCTCGGCTTTTTGTGGGCGGGACGCGATCACGAAAAAACGCGCGCGCATCTCGAACGCGCGTTGGAACTGGCGCGGGCGTTGGAGGATGCCAAGCGCGTAGCACACACACTCAATCGCATTGGGAATTGGCACGCGAACGCGGATCAGCCAACGGAGGGGCTGCGCTATCATCAAGAAGCGTTCGCGCTGTTTCAAGAATTGAACGATCCGATGGGTTTGGCGGAAACGCATGATTTGAGTGGGACAGCGAATTATTTGCTCGGCGATCTGGGTCAAGGCACAATCCATTTTCGGCAAGCCGCCGCGTTGTTGCGTGAACGCGGAGAACGGCAAGCGTTGTCGTCTGTGTTGAGCATGTCTGCGTTTGGGGGCATCACCTACTTTACAGACAGCGCGTTTTGGATGCCGATGAATCTCGCAGAAGGGAGGCGGCTTTATCAAGAAGCGAAAGAATTGGCGCGCAGCATCGAATGGCGCTTTGGCGAAGCGGACGCGTTCATTTCGCTTGGCATGTCACTCGGACCCTATGGGGAATATGCTGCCGCGTTCGAGTATGTGGAACAAGGGTTGTCCATCGCGCGCGAGATTGAACATCGGATGGAAATAACGTTCGGCGAAATGACCTTGGGTGGATTGTATCTGGATGTGTTGGACGTGGCACGCGCGCGACTACATCTAGAACGCGCGGGGGAACTAGCGCGCGCCTTGAATGCGCGCTACTTGATATCTTTGGTGAATGGATTTCTCGCGCAGGCATATCTCGCGCAAGACGAAATGGAACGCGCGCAAACATTGCTCGATGAAATGCTTGCCCACATCCCTGCCATTCTCACGCAGCCGCAGCGTCACGCGTACACCGCGCGGGCGGAATTGTTGCTCGCGCGAGGTGAGTACGAAAACGCGCTGCGTGTGGTGGAGCAAATCATTGTCTCGCTGCCGCGCAGTTCTGAAACAATTCCCATTGTCCCGCGCGTGTGGCGATCGCGCGGCGAGGCATTGGTGAGCTTGAAACGATTCCGCGAGGCGCAAGAGACGTTAGACGCGGCGCGGGCAGCGGCGGAAACATTGGGCGCGCGTCCGCAGCTCTGGCGGATTGATGTGGCGTTGGGCAAATTGTACGCAGCGCAAAATTTTAGAGAACGCGCGGCGGAGCAATTCGAGCGGGCGCGCGCGCTCATCGAAACGCTTGCCGCCCCCCTTGCCGATTCTGCGCTGCGCGAGAATTTTGTGCGCCGCGCCAATGCACTCATTCCCCAATCGCCATCCCTTACGACAAAGCAAAAAGCAAAGTTGGCGGCGGGCGGTTTGACCGCGCGCGAACGCGAGCTGGCGCGGTTGATCGCACAAGGAAAATCGAATCGCGAAATCGGTCAAGAACTTGTGGTGAGCGAACGCACAGTGGGCGCGCATGTTCAAAACATTTTGGGGAAACTCGGTTTTCGCACGCGGGCGCAGATCGCGGTGTGGGCGATACAAAGGATGAAGGATGAAGGATGAGGGATGAAACGGAGATGGAGAGATGGAGAGATAGAGAGAGGGGGTGAAGGGGTGAGGGGGTGAGGCGAGAAACGAGAAACGTGAAACGAGAGGCGAGGGGCGATACGCGATTTGCGATATGCGATTCGCGATACGCGATTTGCGATATGCGATTCGCGATACGCGATTTGCGATATGCGATTCGCGATATGCGATACGCCATTCGCCATTCGCGAAAGATAGGTAGCGCGGCGCGCGAAAAGTAGGTAGATTGGCGGATGCGCGGGGGGGCATGGTTCGGTTATACTGCGCGCAAGCAGTTCAAATTCACATTAATCAGGAGGCAGTCCCATGTCCGCAGAATCCAACAAACAATTGTTCCAACGCTTTCTCGATGAGGTCGTCAGCCGCAAAAACTTGGAGGCGATTGACGAATTCGTGGCGCGCGATTTTATCGAACACGAAGAGTTGCCGCCTGGGGTGCCGCCAGGGCTTGAGGGCATCAAATTCTTTTTTGCCGAATGGGCAAAGGGTTTTCCCGACGGACGCGCATCGCTCGATATGAGTATCGCAGAGGGCGATCTTGTGGTGGGCTATGAAACGTGGCGCGGCACGCATACGGGCGAATACCTCGGCATGCCGCCGTCGGGCAAAACGGTCGCGTACAAAGTGATTGACATTGTGCGCGTTGCGAATGGCAAGGTGGTCGAGCATTGGGGAGTCGGCGACAATCTCGCGCTGATGCAGCAAATCGGCGCAATTCCCGAAGCGGCGGGATTGTGAACAAAAAAACCTTCAAGAGGCAAACTCTTGAAGGTTTTTCATTTGACAAGCAATGCTTCCACCTTATACTTGGTTTTTAGAGCGAATATGCAACACCGCCATTTAAACCATTCCGATTATACGCTCGCCGCGATTGACGACGTGATTGAACGCGGCAACTTGCGCGATTGGGCAGACTTGGCGCGCGCCGTTGTGGGCGATGAAACGGGACGCGTGCGCGAAAAAGTTTTGCGTGTGTCCCGCGCGCGTGTCGCGGACAATCCGCAAGCGTATCGCGTTTGGCAGCTGCTCGCCGAACGCCGCGAGAACGCGCCATGAACGATGAGTTGATTCTGGGAAATTTGGACGGCATTCAGACGGGCATTAGGCAACTCATCCGCACTGCGCCGCTTGAAACGCAAATCGTCCAAACCGCACAAGGTTCGCTGACCTTGCCAACGCCCGCCGAGATTTTGCGAATCAAAGCGGCATTGATTCTGCGCCGCAATGCCACCCGCGACTATTTGGATTTGGCGGCGCTGTCGGCGTATCTCGGCGCGAGTCAGGCGTGCGCGGCGCTGCTCAATCTGGATGCGCTGTACCGCAAGACAATGGCGAGAGCGTCCTTCAACAACTCATCAAGCAACTGGCTGCGCCCATGCCGTATGACCTCGATGTGATTGACCTCAAGGAATACAAGGGAATTGTCCCGCAATGGCAAAATTGGGCAGCAGTGACGCGCGAGTGTGAAGCGATTTCGCTTGCCCTGCTAAAAAAGTGCGCGCAAGAGTAAAAGTAAAATTCTCACCGTGCGCGCGTTTGCGGAAACGGGCGCGTAAATCCGTTTATCCGTTTTCAATCCGTTGTCCGCCGCCCTCCGCGCATTTCTCCCCCAACTCTTTTTCCAAATCCGCCAACCGCGCCGCGTCGGGTTCCAATTCACGCGCGCGGTCGAGCGCGGCGCGCGCTTCTGGACAGCGTTCCAACTCTATCAACGTCCCCGCGCGGTTGCGATGCCACATGGCATATTCGGGCTGCAGCGCGATGGCGCGCTCGTACGCCGCGAGCGCGTCGTTTTTGTTTCCCGCCTTGTCGTGGGCGTTGCCGAGCGAATTGCATACGCTTGCCAAAGTCGCTCTGAGCGCATCCCAATTGACGCCCTCTAAATCTTGAAATTCCTCCGCCAAGAGCGCGCCGCCCGCGCCCAACGCCTGCTGCCACAACGCGGCAGCGTTTTCGCTTTGCGCGGCGGCTTGCTGGGCGTTGAGATACGTTTCAAGCAGCGCCTTGAACCGCGCGCGTTTTTCACCCAACCGCGCGGCGCGTTCCAATCCTTCTTTACTCAACCATGCATGTGGTTCGCCGACGCCGAGCTCGTTCCACAATGCGTCGAAATCTTTTCCGCACACCTCGCGCAGATGGAGAAGCTTGCGCGCGGCGCGTTCCATGAATTGTTGATGCTGCGTGCGCTGAAAACCAACCAAAGCTTGCCAACCTGCGCGCAGCGAAGCCACCAAACGTTCGCGCTTGTCCTCGCCCTCCAGAGCTGAAAGTGCCTCAAACAAATTGGCGAGATTAAATTGCGTCATGGCGTAAGCGAGCGGTGCGGTGTCGGGGCGGCGATATTTTAATGCTTCGTCATACGCGGCGAGGGCGTCATACAGGCGTTGGCGACGGTCTTGGTCGGGCAAGGTGGCGAGGTCGCTCAAGATGGTGGCGCGATTGTTCTGGGTCATGGCGTAGTCGAGGGGTGCGGTGTCGGGGCGGTAATGTTCCAATGCGGCGTCATACGCGGCGAGGGCGTCATACAGGCGTTGGCGGCGATTCTGGTCGGGTAACGGGGCAGCTCTCGCAAGCGCATTTCCCAGCGAAACTTGGGCGCGCGCGACATCGGCGCGCGTCCCGCGCAATTGTGCTTGCTTTAATGCCTGTTCACTCCAGCGATAATTGTCGAGTGGGTCTCCAAGCACATTTCCAAACGCCGCTTGCAAGTTCGCGCACTGTGAAATTAAATCTTGCGCGCGGTCGAGGTCTTGGCGGATTGCCCATTCAAACGCGTGCTTGAGCTGTGAGTACGCGCCGCGCATTTCATAATTTCTGGACTGGTCATCTGCGGCGCGCATCGCTTGGGCGTACGCGGCGGCATGACGCGCTTGGGTTTTTTCCAATTCGCCCGCGTTCTGTAACAGCGCAAGCGCATACCCGCGCAAGAGCGCGTGCTGCTGCCATTCAAAACCCTTTGGGTCTCCAAGACCCAAAGGGTTTGACGCGGCGCGCGAGACGAGCGCGCTGTTCATGAAATCGGTCAACTGGTTCTGCGCGGTCTCGTCATCACACGCCCACACCTGCGCGGCAAAGCGCGTTTCGAACGGGGCTTGCAGCGCGAACGCGCCGAGCGCGCGCCACCGCGTTTGCGCCGTCGCGTCCAAATCGTCGTAACTGACAGAGAGCGAGAGTTCCACATTTTTTTCGCGTTCGTCGGCGGGCAGCACGAGTTGGTCAAATTCATTGCCCGTGTGAACGGCATGGATAATTTTTTCGGCGGCGGCGCGCCACAGTGCCCGCGCGGGCTGCCGCCGCAGCAGCCCCAGCGCCACGTCCAACGCAAGCGCGTGATAGTCCAACGCGACAAACAATGCTTTCAGCCATTGTGTGTCCGCGTCGTTCGCGGGTTCCCAATTCAAACGCAGTTTGACGAGCGCGCGCGCGTCCTCTGGACTCAATTTGTCCAATTCCAGCACACTGCCGCCCAATCCGTTCATCACATCGCGCGAGCGCGTGGTGATGAGCAGCCGCGCCTCAGGCGGCAGCGCCTCGCGCAGCGGACCAACAATGTCCAAGTCCCACACATTGTCGAGGACAATCAAAAGGTTGGGACGCCGCTGCAATAATTGACGCACCGCGCCCGCCGTAAAAGTTGTTCCTTCAATGCGCCCGCGATACGCATACCCCGCCCATTCGTTCAAAATCGCTTGCGCGTGCGCGCGGGTGCGCTGTTCGGGACCGAGTTCCGTCCACAAAATCCCGTCGGCGTATTCGGGGACCATCGGCTTGGCATAGACAACATGCGCGAGAATTTTGGCGAGCGTCGTTTTGCCAATGCCCCCCATCCCTTGCACCGCCACCGCGCGCCCGCCGATGGCGACAGTGTCGTGGGTGGACAAGAGTTTCAGCGCCTCGCCCACTTCTTTTTCACGCGGAATCACGCCCAAGATAAAAGGCGGCGGCGGCGGATCCCAAGCGTATTCAAAATGAAAATTATTGATGTTGGTGACAATTTGGTTGCCCTGAATAATTTTATCGCCCGCAACCAAATCGCCTGTGATGTTGGCAGTGCCAGAGATATTCACGGCGGCGGCTTCCCCTCTCCCGCTGGGAGAGGGGCTAGGGGGGAGGGGTTTCGGCGCTGCGCCGCGCAGTTCGCTCAATAACGCGCGTCGTTCGATGATGCGCTGTTTGTCTTGCTCGTTCTCACTCTCAAATCGTGCGTCCAACTCACGCTGCGCCTCGAAAGGTTGCAGCAACGTGCGGCGCTGTTCAAATACGACACGCGCCGCCGCCTCGTCGGGCGCGCGCAAAAATTCCAACAGCGCAGCAATGACGGGCGGCGTATTTTCCGCTTGCCGCTGCATGTTTTGGAGCGCGCCCAGACGCTGCTTGAATGACGCCATCGCTTCGCCCTCACCGCTTGCTTCCGCACGGGCAATCAGATTTTGCGCCGCGTCGAGAAACGGCTGTTCCAATTCGCGCGGCACTTGATTCCAAAATTCAGAGAGCTGTTTGTCATTTTCAGTCTGCGCGAACGCGTTGAGGAGCGCCATCATTTGCGCGGCAGCTATTTCGGCGCGATGTTCGTCGAGAAATTTTTCGTAGGCGGCGCGGAGGTCGGGGTCGCGGTCGAGCGCGGCGCGCAGCGATGCGTCGTCGTGGACGCCCGCCTCGTTCAAGCGGGCTTGGAGTTCGGGAGGCAAAGCGAGGGGAGAGTTGGCGTCCATAGAGTTTGACCTCACTCTTTTTTTTTCAGCGCAAAATAAGTGGATGAACTATAACACAAAGGGGCTGTCCTTGCGGGCGATTACAAATCGCAGCAACAAGGACGCGAAACCTGCCTTCGCAGGTTGGAATCGAGGGCGATGGGGAAATGATATAATGCGCGAATGTTAATTCGCCCCGCCACGCTCTGACGCGCGCGCGCTCTCCGAACTCGCGCAACAAACCTACTCCGCTGCGTTCGGCGCATCTATGCGCGCGTCGGACCTCGCCGCGCATTTACAAAATAATTTGTCTGTCGAAAAGGTGGAACGGATGTTGGAGCAAGATACGTTTCTTGTTGCGGAAACGGACGGGCGAATGATTGGCTATGTGCAATTTGGCAAGTGTGGTTTTGCGGAAGCGAATCCAGAAATGGATTATGAAGTGCGGAGATTGTATGTTTTGGCGGAATTTCAAAATCAAGGCATCGGCGCGCAATTGATGGACGCGGCTTTGAATCAGCCGCGCATGAAAAACGCGCCGCGCATTTTTCTGGATGTGTGGGAACACAATCACGGCGCGCAGCGATTTTATGAACGCTATGGTTTTCAAGTGATTGGCGCGCAAAGATTTGAGGTGGCTTCGGGGGAGGAGACGAGCGCGGATTTGATTATGGGGCGGGACAATTTTTTATACCTCGATGCGTCCGCGTCGCGGGGTAATTTGTTCTTCAGTTAAATCCTGAAATTCGTGTTTGAAAATGAGGGGGGTAATCTCGCGCCCGTCCAAGAGCGCAAAAAGATAGGGCGCAAGTTTTTTGTGATGCTCTTGGACCCACAAGGCGAAATCTTTGCGCGATTCTTTGGGGGCGGCGTCGAACGTGGCTTGGACATTTTGTTTTGTTTGCGCGATGACGTTTTCAATTTCAATGACCCACGCGTTAAATTCTTGTAGAAATTCGTCGGGGATTTGCGCGCGAATGTAGTCCACGGTGTTGTTTTGCACCGCTTCGATGGTGTTTTTGTACGACAAACCCGAAATGAGTTTGTGCAGTTCGAGATAGCGGTCGCCTTTGAATTTGTAACGGTCGCCGTCAGAAAATTCGACGACGTAGCCCTCTTGTTCGGCGGGCAGCGTGCCTGTTTGCTCGATCAGTTCGGTGATGTTGTTGAACGTATGAACGTTCGGCAAAGGAAAATTGTATTTCTGCGCGAGTTCGTAGAGGTCGGGAAAAAATTTTACGTATTCGCCCGTAAAGCGATTGCGCGCGGCGAGGAGAATCAATGCCTCGCGTCCTTGATAATCAATGACGATGCGATTTTCGGGATAGATGATTTCAAAGAGGAGGGTGAGCTCGTTGGGCAAATCGCTCAAATCATAATTCGCATTCAAAAATTTCGTCGCCCATGCCGCTTGTTCGCTGTGAAACCAGCCGCGTGTGGTGATGCGGTATGCGCCATTTTCGCGAAATAAAATCCCCATGGATCCATCTAATTTCTCCGTCACGCTGACGATATGCCCGCGCGCTTTGCGTCCGCCTTCGAACCAGTTGAAAAATTTATCGAACGGGCGTGCGACAATTTCGCCTGTTACGCTGTTGATGACCAAGCCGCGACTGACGCGCTCGAAAAAATTCCAGCGCGCGGCAAACTGCGCCTTGTGGCTGTAATCGAACAACAACAAGTCGCCGTCGCGTTTGACGTTCACTTCGCCGTACTGTTTCCAGTCGGTAAAGCCCGCGACGGCGAGAGTTTGGATGTCGGCGATGGAGGTGATTTCTGCGGGGGGTTTCATATTGCTATTATACGCGCGTTGTGTTGGAACGCCTGCCAACGGATATGAAACGGATAAACGGATAAACGGATAAGCACGTAGCGATGGATGTTTGGATTGTAACAGAAATTTACGTGGGTGAGGCGATGGATCGGAAAATTGCTTTGACATGATTACAGTACAGGTTATAATCATTCGCGTTTTGGGTTTCAGAAGATGGAGAGAAAATTTCATGCCCACAGTTCATCGCGAAGGTCGGTATCGGTTCAGTTTTTTTAGCAATGAGCGGAATGAACCGCCGCACATTCACGTCAACGCGGCGGAGGATCAGGCGAAATTTTGGATGACACCGATTGAACTTGAATCGAGTTATGGTTTTAATGGCCGCGAATTGAATGACATTGAACGCATCATTCGCGCAAATTTGAGGAAGCTAATAGGAGCATGGCATGAGCATTTCCCAGAAGATTGAATTTCGACGGGCGCATGTGCCAACTTCGGCGCTGGCACAATTTGTGAGCTTTGATACGGAGATGATGCACGTTCATTTGCGCGACGGGCGAATTATCAGTGTTCCGATTTTATGGTTTCCACTTTTGCGCGAGGCAACCCCTGAACAGAGAAAGGATTATAAAATTTTTGGGGGGGGAATCAGCTTGCATTGGGAAGAGCTGGATGAAGATCTGTCGGTCGCAAATTTATTGGCGGGCGCAGACCCGCGCACAACATAATTCACAACCGGAGACAAAGGATGCAGCGAAAAATTTCTGTCATCGGCGCAGGCAAAACGGGCGCAACGACGGCGCAGCGGCTCGCCGAACGCAATTATGCGGATATTGTTTTGTTTGACGTGATCGAGGGCTTGGCGGAAGGCGAAGCTCTTGATTTGTTAGAGTCGGGTCCGATTCTGGGATTTGATTCTAAAGTTATGGGCGTGACGATCAAAGAGGGCGCGGGGTATGAACATCTTGCGGGATCGAGTATCGTCGTAATGACGGGTGGCATTGCGCGCAAGCCGGGGATGAGCCGCGATGATTTGGTGAAAACGAACCAAAAAATCATGCACGGTTGGGCGGAAGCGATCAAACAGCACGCGCCCGAATCTATTTTGATCGTGTTGTCGAATCCTGTGGACGCGATTACACAGTACGCCGCGCACGTCACACAATTCCCACGCGAACGCATTATCGGACAAGCGGGGATTTTGGACAGCGCGCGTTTTCGCACATTTATCGCGATGGAATTGGGCGTGAGTGTGCAAAACATTGACGCGTACGTACTCGGTTCGCACGGCGACGAAATGGTGCCGCTGCCGCGTTATACAACCGTCGCGGGGATTCCGTTAACGGAATTACTTTCATCTGAACGACTCGAAGCGTTGGTGAAACGGACGCGCACGGGCGGCGCGGAAATTGTGAATCTGTTGAAAACGGGTTCCGCGTTTTACGCGCCAAGTGCAGCTTTGGCGGAAATGGTGGACGCGATTGTGTACGATAAAAAGAAAATTTTGCCCTGCACGGTGCGTCTCGACGGCGAGTACGGTTTGGAAGGCGTGTTCGCGGGCGTGCCGGTGAAAATGGGCGCGGGGGGCGCGGAAGAAATTGTGAAATGGAAATTGGTGGACGAGGAAATCGCCGCGCTGCACAAGAGCGCGGCGGCGGTGCGGGAAGTGTTGAAGGTGATGGGAATTTGAGATTGGAGGTTGGAAGTCGGAGGTTGGAATCCGATTTCTAATTTCCAACTTTATCGTCCGCATGAATGGAGAGCATTATGGGATTGACGCGTGTGACTGTTACGTTGAAAGCATGGGGGTCTGCCAACGGCGGCTATGAAGCCGATTTTCTAGTTGACACAGGCACGACAGATTCAATGGCGCCTGCCAACGAATTGAAAAAAGTTGGCGTGCAACAGGCAGGCACTAGCTCTTATGAACTCGCGGACGGTTCATTGCAGGAATACCAATTTGGATTAGTAGAGATTACTTTTATGGGCGAGATTACGGCGGGGCGCGTAATCTTTGGACCTGATGATGTGGAGCCGTTGCTCGGAGTCACCGCGCTTGAATCGGTAGGTATTGTGGTTGACGCGGCGAATCAGACACTGAAACGATTACCAGCAATTCCACTCAAGTAAAAAATTGGATACACCGATGAGCAATCAAGTAACCGAAACTCATTTCGATAATGGTTTAAAAATTCTCACGCGCGAATTGCACAACGCGCCTGTGGCGACGTTTTGGGTGTGGTATCGCGTGGGCTCGCGCAATGAGGTGTTGGGCATTACGGGCGCGGCGCATTGGGTCGAACACATGATGTTCAAGGGGACGCAGAAATTGGGCAAGGGCGATGTGTTCAAAAAAGTGACGCGCAATGGCGGCTCGAACAATGCGTTCACGTGGCTCGACTTTACCGCGTATTTTGAAACGCTGCCGAGTGAACGGCTGGACATTGCGATTGAGATCGAAAGTGATCGGATGGTGAACGCGCGTTTTGATCCCGCCGAAGTCGCTTCGGAACGGACGGTGATTATTTCCGAACGCGAGGGACATGAAAATGATCCTGGGTTTTGGTTAGCGGAAGAGATGCAGGCGACGGCGTTCAAGGTGCATCCGTATCATCACGAGACGATTGGCTGGAAAGCGGACTTGCAGCGCATGACGCGCGATGATTTGTACAATTTTTACAAAAAATATTACGCGCCCAACAACGCGACGGTGGTGGCGGTTGGCGATTTCAATACAGAACAGCTGCTGGAAACATTGAACGCGACGTTCGGACAAATTCCGCGCGGGGCGGACATTCCCGCGTTGACGATTGACGAACCTGAACAGGCGGGCGAACGGCGTGTGACGGTGCGTCGTCCGGGCGCGGCGTCGTACTTTATGTCCGCGTTCAAAGCGCCGCGCGCGACAGATCCCGATTTTTATCCGACGATGATGCTGGCGGGTGTTCTCGGTGGTGGGGGCGGTTTGGCGATGGGGCGCACGAGTCCGGGGCGCTCGTCGCGTTTGTATCGCGCGCTCGTGGAAAAATCGCTGACTGCCGATATTGGTGTCTCATATCGCCCGATGCTCGATCCGTATTTGTTTCAAGTGAGCGCGACGGCGCGTCCAGGCGTTTCATTGGAAAAAATCGAACGCGCGGTGTTTGTGGAGTTGGAAAAAATCGCGGCGAAACCGATCACGGATCACGAATACGAAAAGGTGTTGAAGCAAACGCGCGCGCAATATGTGTACGCGGAGGACGGCGTGGGCAATCACGGCTATCGGCTTGGCATGTTGGACGTGGTCGCGTCGTGGCGTATGTACGAAACGTTTTTGGAGAATTTGGAAAAGGTGACGAAAGACGATGTGCAGCGCGTTGCCCGAAAGTATTTGGCAGAGACGAATCGGACGGTGGGGTGGTTTGTGCCGACGCAGAATGGGGCGACGAACGGGTATGGAATTGGACGACAGACCCTTCGGCAAGTTCAGGGCAAGCTCTCGGGCGGCGGACGAAAAGTGGTGGGGAAAAAGAAAGTGGAAAGTAGAAAGAAATAATTGCAGCTACCAACATGCCAACGGTCATTATTGAGGGCTTCAAATTTCGGTTTTACACAACGGATCGAAACGAACCTCGCCATTTTCATGTCTTGCGCGATCGCAAGGTAGCAAAAATCTGGCTGGAATCCTTTACCGTAGAACGTAACAATGGTTACCGCGAGGCGGAAATTAGCAAGATCGTTCGATTAACGCGCGAGAATCAGGCGCGATTGCGTGAGGCGTGGGATGATTACTTTAACCGATAAAATTCAAGTGAACGCCGCGGGCGTTCATTTTCAGAATGAAAACCTCATTGTCACCTTGAGTGATGGACGTGAGATTATTTTGCCGCTGCATCGCTACCAGTGGTTGCAGTGGCTTGAAAGGGCGACGTATGAACAACGCAATAAGTGGTCTCTCGAACCGAATGGGTTTGCAGTCTATTGGGAAGATTTAGACGACGGCATCGAAGTAGAGCATCTTTTGTCACTCGACTCGCTCGGATAAATATAAATGTTTCATCCCATCACCCCCGAAAATGTAACCCGCGCGGAATTAAGCAACGGCATCGTCGTTCTCATCAAAGAAAATCACACGAACGCGTCTGTGACGCTGCGCGGACGATTGCGCGCGGGCGCGATGTATGAAACGGACGCAACAGCGGGACTCGCATCGTTTGCCGCGTCCTCGCTGCAACGCGGCACACACAAATTTTCGTTTCAACAATTGAACGAATTGTACGACAGTGTTGGTATGAGTTTTGGTGTTGGCGCGGGAACGGAAACCGCGTCGTTCGGCGGCAAAAGTTTGACGGAAGATTTTGAAACGCTGCTGGGTGTGGCGGAACAAATTTTGCGCGCGCCGACGTTTCCTGAAAAGGAAATCGAAAAATTGCGCGGACAGATTGTCACGAATTTGCGCGAGGCGGAGGACGATACGCGCTATGTGGCGTCGCGCAAATTTCAAGAATTGTCGTTTCCGAAAGGGCATCCGTATCATCGCTCTGATGACGGCACAGAAGCGACGGTGAAAAAATTGACGCGCGCCAAACTCGCAGAATTTCACAACAAATATTTTCGTCCCGACGGCGCGATTTTTACGATTGTGGGCGATATAGACGCGCAGAGGGCGATTGATCTCGTTGCGAAACATTTCGGCGGCTGGAAAGGGAAAAGAGGAATTGCGTTTAGGATTCCCGATGCCCCGCTGGAAACGCGCGCAACGCGTGAGGATATTGGGTTGGCGGGAAAAATGCAGTCGGATGTGGTGATGGGTTATCCCGGTATCAAACGCGATGATCCCGATTTTTATATTTTGCGAACCACCGATTTGATTTTTGGACAACTCGGTTTGTCGGGGCGGCTCGGCGATACGGTGCGTGATAAAATGGGCTTGTGCTACTATGTCTATAGTTCGCTTCAGGCGGGTATCGGCGCGGGTTCGTGGATGATTGGCACGGGGGTCAATCCGCGCAATGTGGATTTAGCTATCGAGGCGATTGGGGATGAGGTGCGCCGTTTGCGCGCGGAAGGCGTTACCCAAGACGAACTCGCGCACGCGCAAGATTATTTGACGGGTTCGCTGGCGCTGTGTTTGGAAACGAATGATGGTGTGGCAGGCACACTGACGGATATGGAATTGTACGGGTTGGGGATGGATTACATTGTGCGTTACGCGGATTTGTTTCGTGGTGTGACGCGCGAACATATTTTGGCGGCGGCGCAAAAATACGCGCGGTTGGAAGAGGCGGTGATTGTGACGGCGGGACCCAAAAGAAATGCAGAATGAAAAATGCACAATGCACAATGCACAAGTGATGTAAGCGAGGTTCATTATGTTTGCAGTAGAGTTTCAAACAAAAGTTAAGGACGGAAGGATTGAGATTCCCGAAGAATATCGCGAGAGTTTTAACGATCTGGTGCGCGTGATTCTGTTGCGCGACCAATCGCTACAGACTAGATCCACGATGATTGACGAATTATTACAGCGACCGATTCGGCTGGAGCAGTTTCGCCCTTTTACGCGAGATGAAATATATGCCCGACCGTGAACCTGAACTCTGCTTTGTGGACACAAATCTTTGGCTCTATGCGTTTATCGAGTCAAATGAAAGTACGAAATCAGCCCGCGCGCGGGAATTGATTAACGATTCAAATATCGCGGTCAGTGTACAAGTCATCAATGAAGTGTGTTTCAATTTGATTCGGAAAGCCAAGTACTCGAATGAACAGATCGAAAAGCTGATCGAGTCCTTTTTCTCAAACTATGTTGTGATTGCACTCGATCGCGAAATTCTCGTTACCGCAACGCAGCTTCGTAAAAAGTATTCTTTTTCATTCTGGGATAGTATGATTGTTGCTGCCGCATTGCGAGCGAATGCAACGCTTTTGTATTCTGAAGATATGCAGGATGGTTTGATTGTCGAAAAGAGACTACGTATTGTCAATCCTTTGGCACAAAAAGAGTAAACACCATACAGTGGAGGCATCCATGAACAATTCCACACCCGATTTGGATCAAGAGTTGGACGAACCCATGCTGGACGAAATGAATGACACGGTTCACGGGCAAGTGGTGAACATTACGCAAGGCGGCGCGCAAAACATTGACGCGCAAACGGTGACGATTAAACAGGGCGGCGCGCAAAATGTCAGCGCGGAATCGGTCACGGTGAAACAAGGTGGGATCATGCAGGCGGAAGGTGGTTCCATCGAGGTCGTGCAAGGTGGGATCGTTTTGGCGCGCGGCGATCAAATCAATCTCACCGCGGGCGGCGCGGTGGTGGTCTTGGGCACTAATGTTCAGGTAGAGGCGGGCGGGGCGCAATGGATGTTTGCGCGCGAGAGTATCAGTGTGGATCAAGGCGGCGCGGGCGCGCTGATTACGCGCAATGCCGAAGTGAACAATTCGTTTGTCGGTTTGATCCTCGCGCAAAATGTGACGGGCAATGTGCGCGCATTGTTTGACACGCGCGCGGCATTGGTGTTTGGCATCGCGGCAGGCGTGGTGGGCGGACTCGTGCTTTCGATGCGGCGACGTTATCGGTAGGGGCGGGGTCATCCCGTCCTTTGATACAGGCGGGATGACCCGCCCAAAATTTTTTTCAACGGAGCAACAGCAATGGCATACGCAGTAACACTGATTCGCGGGGACGGCACCGGACCCGAGTTGATCGAAAACGCGCGGCGCGTAGTCGAGGCGACGGGCGTGCAGTTTGAATGGGAAGTTGTGGACGCGGGCGTGGACGCGATGGAACAATACGGCACGCCGCTGCCCGAAAATGTTTTGGACTCGATGAAGCGCACGCATGTCGCGTGGAAAGCGCCGATCACGACGCCGATTGGCACGGGCTTTCGCAGTGTCAATGTCGCGTTTCGCAAAGAATTTGATCTGTACGCGAACGTGCGCCCGGCGAAAACATACAAAGGCGTTCGCACGCGGTACGACAGCATTGATCTCGTGCTCATTCGCGAAAACACCGAAGACTTGTACGCGGGCATCGAGTTTGAACAAGGGTTGCCGGACACACAGGAATTGATTAGTTGGATTCGCGGCAAGCAGCCGAAAGCGGTAATCCGCGAACCTGCGGGGATTTCAATCAAACCGATTTCCGTCCCCGGCACAGAACGCATCGTAAAATTCGCGTTCGAGTACGCGGTCAAAAATAATCGCAAAAAAGTGACGGCGGTGACGAAAGCGAACATTATGAAATTTACCGACGGGCTTTTTTACGCCGTCGCGCGCGAGGTCGCCAAAAATTATCCCAACATCCAGTACGATGAAGTGTTAGTGGACAACATGTGCATGCAGCTCGTCCAAAAACCCGAACTGTATGATGTGTTGGTCATGCCGAATTTGTACGGCGATATTTTGAGCGACTTGTGCGCGGGTCTCGTCGGCGGACTCGGCGTTGCGCCCGGCGCGAACATTGGCGATCACGGCGCGATGTTTGAAGCGGTGCATGGCAGCGCGCCAAAGTACAAAGGGCAAAATAAGGTCAATCCTACCGCCGTCATTCTTTCAGGGATGTTGATGCTCAATTATCTCGGCGAACAGGATGCGGCGGCGCGGTTGGAAAAAGCAATTGCCGAAGTGATCGCCGAAGGCAAAACGGTCACGTATGATATGAAAACAGACCGCAATGATCCAAGCGCCGTTGGGACAAGCCAAATGGCGGACGCGGTGATTGCGAAATTGTAGGGAAAATAGATGATTTCAAAAATTCGTGGAACTCGCTTTCACGAATTTTTTTTGACCATTCTCCTGATTGCGTTAGAATGACACGCGATGATTCAAATTACCTTTCGCAACAAAAAATTCGAGGTCAAGGAAAATATGGCGGCGCGCGACGCGCTGAAAAAAATCGGCATTGACCCCGAAAGTGTTTTAATTACCGTCAATGGTAAATTGGTGACGGATGATTTCGTGTTGCGCGAGGGGGATGTGGTGAAATTGGTCGCGGTGATTTCTGGAGGATAGGTTGTTCGGTGGTTAGGTAGTTCGAACCACCTAACCACCTAACCACCAACTCTAAAATATGAAGTGTCGTAAATGCAGCACCCCCGCCGTCATTAACATGCGGCATCACAAACTCGCGTTGTGCGGCGAGCATTATGGCGAATGGTTTGTGCAGTCCACGCAGCGGGCGATTGAAAAATATAAAATGTTTGATCAGAACGCGCGGATTCTTGTAGCTGTTAGCGGCGGCAAAGATTCGCTGGCGTTGTGGGATGTGCTCGCTCGTCTCGGCTACAAAACGGATGGGCTGTACATTGGGTTGGGGATTCAGGGTGACATTCAGTATTCGGATCAATCGCTGGCGTTCATTCGTAAATTCGCGCAAGAGCATGTGCCGGACGCGCAATTGCATGTCGTTGACATTGAAGGAACGTATGGCAAAACGATCCCCGAAATTTCGCGCGAAAGTTTGCGCGGGCATGGCAAGCCCTGTTCCGCGTGCGGACTCACGAAACGGTACGTGATGAATCGCCTCGCGTTCGAGCGCGGCTATGATGTGTTGGCGACGGGACACAATCTCGACGATGAAGCGGCGGTGTTGATGCAAAACACTTTGCATTGGCAAACGGGCTATCTCGCGCGCCAAGCGCCTGTTTTGGAAGAAGGTGAGGGTTTCGCGCGCAAAGTAAAACCGTTTTGTCGTTTCTATGAACGCGAAACCGCGACGTACACGGTCGTGCGCGGCATTGATTACGTGTACGATGAATGTCCACACGCGGTCGGCAACCTCACCAATTTTTACAAGACGCTGTTGAATCAACTGGAAGCGGAGTCGCCCGGCGCGAAGCTTTCGTTTTACGTAGAATTCTTGAAAGCGCGCCAAGCGGGATTTTTTCAACCGCCCGCCGACAAAAATGAGCTGCACGCGTGCGAGGTATGCGGTCAGCCCACAACCGCGCCCGGACGCTGCGCGTTTTGTCGTATGTGGAAAATTACCTCTGCAAGCGGCGGCGCGTTGATCGCGCCCGACGCGATTGAGGTGCGCGGGGAAGATGCGTTTGATGATGTGGAAGCGCGCCTCGCCGAGACGGTGGATGTGTCAGGTCTATGAAAAATAATTTTCGTGGTTGCGGCGTAACCACGAAAATTATTTTTCATAAGGTTCTTTCCTCTTTCCTTTTTCTTTCCCCAATGGCTGTTGAAACTGAACAAGTAATTCTTCCCGCCTCCGAATCCCCCACGCGCGGCATTGTCGGCGCGGCGACGATTCTTGCGGCGGGGAATGTTGCGTCGCGCGTATTGGGGTTGGGACGCGAATTGGTCATTGCCGATCTGTTTGGCGCGTCGGGGTACGTGAGTGTGTTCCGTGTCGCGTCTACACTTGTTCTCACCTTGTACGATTTTTTGGTGGGTGGTTTGATCACCGCCGCGCTGGTGCCGACATTCAGCGAGTACGCGGAACGCAAACAAGAATACTGGCAACTTGTCAGTACGGTGTTGAGCGTTCTCGCCCTATTGCTCGCACTCGCGGTTTTGATTTTAGAATGGTTTGCCGAACCGTTGTTCACCCTTCTCGGCTCGGGGTATGATGAAAATTTGCGCGCGGCGGGCGTGCAAATGATCCGCTTGATTTTGCCAGCCATTTTTTTTCTGGGCGTAGCAGGCGTGTTATCTGGAATTTTGTTGTCGCTGAAAAAATTTACGCTCCCCTCCTTCACCACCGCCGCGTTCAATTTGAGCATCATCGTTTGCGCGCTCGCGTTGACGCCTGTGTTTGGGATTACGAGTGTAGTGATTGGCGTTGTGGTCGGCGCGGCGTCGCAAGTGCTTTTGCAATTGATCGGCTTGCGAAAGTCGCCGCTTAAATTTTCGCTCAATTTCAAACATCCCGCGCTGAACCAAATCGCGCGCTTGTATGTGCCTGTGTTGGGCGGATTGAGTGTAATGATCGTTGGCGTCACGATTGATCGCAATCTCGCGTCGCACACAGGCGCGCAATCGCTGGCGTGGATGCAAGCAGCGACGTACTTGGTACAATTGCCGCTGGGACTTGTCGCCACCGCGATTTCGTTTGCGATATTGCCGAACCTTTCGCGCGCGATTTCTCAAGACGATTTTCGTCACACGTTGGCGTTCGGTTTGAAATTGGTGCTGTTGTTGATCGTGCCGTGCGTTGTCGCGTTGTTTGTATTGGCGCTGCCCGTCGTCGCGCTATTGTACGAACATGGCGCGTTCACGGCGAACGATACAATGGAAACGTCGCGCGCGTTGCAATTCTATTTGTTTGGCACACTCTTTGCGGCGATTGATCAGCCACTGGTCTTTGCGTTTTATGCGCGCAAAAATACGTTGCTGCCAAATCTCGTCGCCGTCGTCGGCTTGGGCATTTACCTCGTCGTCGCGTTCGCGTTGATTCAACCTTTGGGTTATCTCGGACTTGTTCTCGCCAATTCCGCGCAATTGATCGGACACGCGCTCGTGATGTTATTGCTGACGCACACGCGTTTGGGCGGCGTTGGTGGCAAAGGGGTAGGAACGACGACATTGAAATTAGTGGGCGCGGGCGCGGTGATGGGCGCGGCGATGCTTTTTTTGCCGACGCTGAATGTGTTGGATGGATTTTTCGGTGAACTCGTGCGCGTAATTTTCCCCGCCCTGCTTGGTGGGATTATTTATGTCGTCGTTTTGAGAGTGTTGCGCGTGCGCGAATTGGAGCAGATGTGGGGGGTGGTGCGGAGGCGTGGGCGATGAGATGCCACGCACTTTCCAAGTGCGTGGCATCTCATCGCCCCGATTTTTGACCCACCGCGCGCCGCGCGTTATAATGCGCTCGGATGTCCAAACCTGACAAACCCGACGAACGCCGCGTCGCGGAACTTTCGTTGGAAGAATTGGAAGCGCTGGTCGCCGAACGCAAACGCATCGAACGCGCGCGCGCGTTTGTCGAAGCAGATGATACGCGGCGCTTTAGCCCGATCACGGTGCAGCCCAATGAAGCGCAACGCAAACCGCGGCGGCGGCGCGGCTGGCGCGATCATATTTTGTTACTCGTCGAAGTCGTTGCGGTGCTGGGCTTGATTGCCGTCATTATCGGCGCGTTGACGAATCTGCAAGCGTTGAATCAAGAAGTTGCGGCGGCGATTCGTGGAAATCAAGCGCAAGTCGACACGCAGCCTGTGACGAATGTTGCGGCGTCACCCGCACAAGCGGTGGGCGAGTTGCCGGGTTCGTCGTTTCCTCCGCCGGTCAGTGGTGAATTGCCCGGCTCGTCGTTTCCGCCCGAAGCGTTGCCCGCGTCCATTGGCGTAAATGTGCAACAGGCACCCGCGCTGCCGCCACCAACACCCGGACCGCAATCGCCAACGCGTATTGTGATTCCTGCGATTGGCGTGGATTGGCCCATTGTGCCGGGCGACGGTTGGGAGGAATTAAAACTTGGAGTGGGGCATCACGCGCGTTCGAGCAACCCCGGTGAACGCGGCAACATGATTTTGTCGGGACACAATGATGTCTTTGGCGAAGTGTTTAAAGATTTGGAAGCGTTAAAAAATGGCGATGAAGTGCAAGTGTTTGCCGGCGGAAAATTATTCAAGTACGCGGTCCGCGCGAAACGCATCGTCTCGCCTCAAGAATTGTCGGTCTTGCAGCCCACGCGCGAATCGGTCGTAACATTGATCACCTGTCACCCCTATCGCGTGGACACGCATCGCCTCGTTGTCATTGCCCAATTGATACCATGAAAATAGGGATGGAGGCGGAAGGATGAAGGATGAGGCGATGATTACATCGCGTTCATCCTTCATCGGCGATGTAGGTCATCGCATCATCCTTCAGAAACGGAGTTTCAGATGCCCCAAAAAACTCGCAGTCAAAAAGAACGCGCGGCGGCGCGACGCGAAACAGGTCAAATGAAAACGCCCATCGCCCCCGCGCCGATTGAAACGGAAGCGCCCGATTTAGACATGGGCGTACAACTCAATGTGCCGCGCGCCCCGACCCGACGCGTTGCCAATGCCGCGGTGTCAACGCGCGCAGCTGACACTGAATTTAATTACAGCTACGTGTATTCCGATTTGAGACGGATCGCGCTCTTGGCGGTTCTCTGTTTCGGAATCATGGTCGCGCTGGCGTTTGTTGTACAATAGTGTGTGTCGATTGGCAGTCTTTTGACTTGCTACGCCGTTGTCCGGGGCGAGGTAAGTCTCCTTCCCATTTGCCCAAAACACATTTCACGTAATAGTGACTGCCGTCTGCTATCACTTTGACATTCAAATTTTCTAAATCGCGCCGTTTGGTTGGAAAGTCAGGACTTTCCAACCCTGCCCGAACATCTGCCGCAAAGCTCAGCGTGTCGCTGATGGTTTGATCGGTGAACGTTCGTTGTTCGAGTTTCGCGAGAATCAATGTGTGGCGCTTCTGTAGGTCACTGTAGCGGGAATTGATCTCTTCCTGTTGCAATTCCATTTTCGCGAGCACTCTGCCCTTTGCCCTTCTCATTGATGCTGCACAGTCAGCCGCGTCTTGGTCACATTCGAGCATCAACTCTTCGACGATTTCGAGTTCGGCGCGCAGCGGGTCTTGTTCGGCGTCCTCTTGGGCTTGTGCCTCATGCAAGAGACGTTCCAATTCGGGTAAATTCTCAAAAAAGTCCACGACACCCGCCCAGATTTCGGTATCAAGCCGGTCTCCCCGAATCGCCCGCGCATAGCAGGTTCTCTCCTCAACATGAACATTGTGGCTGCAACGCCATGAGCATTCATAATAGCGGTACTCATTAGCTGGACTTTATCCAATTTGAATCAGCCATGCGTGTAGGACAGGGCTGAAGTCAGGCGTTTGATTTGGCGTTCCGCTATTTTTTGCACATTGCGCGTGCGCTTGCACATTGAAAAAAGCAAATGTTGCCAGAGCGTTTGACGCACGATGGCTAACGCATCCGAAAAGGTGGGCGCGGGCTTAGTGTACCAGGCGGCTTGACGCACGGGCAGTTTTCCACGCTGCGCGCTTTGATGCGCCAGCAAGGTGACGAACGAAAACAAACCCAACAAAGCGGGTGTCGTACGCGCAATGGCTTGGTCCGACCACTGGCGTTGCGTCTCGACACCCAGATGCGCACGGACTTCTGCCAACGTCACTTCCAATTGCCAGCGTAGAATGAACCATTGGACAATTTGTTCCGGCTTGAGGTTGGGATCGGTGCAGAGCAAGGCTTGGGCTTTGAACTTGCCTTTGGGATCCCGAA
>Ga0247727_10007274_pt1 | contig 21211 bp, 18 predicted proteins | sample WisWelCaveWW1625_FD_202498 | JGI IMG/M metagenome (GOLD analysis project Ga0247727, IMG submission 202498) | Biofilm microbial communities from Wishing Well Cave, Virginia, United States - WW16-25 | ecosystem: Environmental > Aquatic > Deep subsurface > Groundwater > Cave microbial mat | place... | reverse complement strand
GGCGTCCTGGTTGGAAACACGCACAGTTAATTTCATGTTCGGTGATTTGACCTGCGATTCGCACGCGAGCAATAGCGCGCGCCCGATGCCGCGTCGCTGACAGCGTGGATCAACTGCAATCGTCGAGATCCAAGCCCCGCCCTGGGAAGGACGCGTGTCACCGGCGACGAATCCGATCATCTTGCCGTCCTCCACCGCTTTGAAGCGAATCACATCGGGCCACGATAGCACTGCGATCAAATCAAATAAAGACCAGGCATCCTTCTCAAAGCAAGCACGCTCGAGCCTGAGCAGGGAAGTGAGATCAAGGATGGAGGTGGGCAAAATTTCCATTGGCAAAGAGATTTTATCAAATAAAAAAGTAGAAAGTGGAAATCGAACTCTCCACTTTCTACTTGTCTTCCTGTGAACCTGTTTGCTTGCTTACTTTTTCCCGCTTACGAAATTTTCAAGCATGCTTGTAAACTCCATCGGGAAGATATATTTCGTAGACGGGCTTGCGCCGATGGACTTGAGCGTTTCAAAATATTGAAGCGTCATGGTCTTCTGATCCACTTTCCCGGCGGCGGCATAAATCGCCTCCAGCGCGACGGCGAAACCTTCCGCGCGTAAAGCTTGTGATTGCTTATCACCTTCTGCACGCAAAATATTGGATTCGCGTTCACCCTGAGCCGAGAGAATTGCGGCTTGCTTGGTGCCTTCTGCGCGATTGATCGCGGCCGCCTGATCACCCATAGACTCGGTCACGAGCGCGCGGCGAATACGCTCAGCAGACATCTGGCGGTTCATTGCATCCTGCACTTCGCGCGGCGGAACGATCTCGCGGATTTCTACATTGGTGACTTTGACACCCCAGCGTTCAGTCACTTCATCAAGACGTGTACGGAGCATGTTATTGATATGCTCGCGCTCCGAAAGCACGTCATCGAGTGGAATACCGCCGATGACTGCGCGCAAGGTGGTTGCCGCGATACCAGCCGCGGCAGATTCAAAGTTCCCAACCTGCAACACCGATTCGGCAGGGTCAAGCACTTTGTAATACCACAGGAAGTCAATCGAGATCGGCGCGTTATCTTTCGTGATCGAAGTCTGATGCGGTATCTCGCGCACTTGTTCGCGCAAGTCCACGCGGACAGCCCGATCAATACCTGGAATCAACAGCGTGAGACCAGGTCCTTTTGGTCCGATACTGCGACCGAGGCGAAAGACAACAAGCCGTTGATACTCTGGCACAATCTTGATGACTTGAGTCAAGACAACAAACCCAATGACCAGGATCGCGCCAACAAAACACAGAATCCCTCCACTAAATAATTCAGCCATATCAATCTCCTTTTCTAATTTAATTAACCATTTTTTTCAACGATCAAGATGAAACCATCACGTCGGACAATACGTATCGAGCTGCCTGCCGGGATGGCTTTTTCACTGCGAGCCGACCACAACTCCGCGCCAATCTGCACGCTTCCCTCTTCGTGGACATCTGTCCTCGCTTCCCCAATCTGCCCTACCAGCCCTTCAAGATCGTGAGAAGGTCTTACAGATGCGGCTTCAATGGTTTTACGAACAGCGATCCACAAAAATCCAGCCGTCAAACCAGAACCAACAACTGCCAAAAACGGATTGACAGACGGCTGTTCCTCGGTGCGTGCAAAGAGAAAAACTGACCCGAGGACAATCAATACGATGGACAACGCCAGAAAAAGTTCGCGTTTTGGTTTTTGAATGGCGTACACAAACGGAACGATGCCCAGAACAAGAATAGCCAAAGCCCACCAGTTGAAAGACAAGTTATAGACCGCATACCCCGCCAGGACGATGCTGAAAAATGCGCCGATTTCAAAAAACCCGGTCCCCGGCGTGGCAAGCGAAAGCATTGCCAGCAGGACGCCTCCGAGCAAAAAGAGATAGGCAATATTTGGGTCGAGTAAAAAGTCCATAACGCCTCCAGTTCATTATACAACAAGAAAAGCGATTCTCAGCAGATCACGAAAAATGTAGTAACGACTCTGCGAAGCGCCCTGCGGGTTAGTCGTTCGGGCAAAAAGCGACTAAAGTCGCCACTACGAAACCCTTTCGTGAAGTACTGATTCTGATTCAATCTACGAAGATTCAACTGTTAAAGTTGCGTAAATTGGATTTCTTGCAAGGCTTTATAATGAAGCCAGCGATATATTTTCCTCCACAGGAGCACAAGTGAATTATCAAAAAATCTGCGTGCTGGGACTCGGCTACATTGGTCTTCCAACCGCCGCCACCTTTGCCACGCATGGACTCAAGGTCTTGGGCGTGGATATTAATCCAGCAGTCATTGAAACTCTGCAAAAAGGCGAAATCCATATCCACGAGCCGGGATTGCAAAGTGTTGTTGAATCCGCGATCAAGGTAGGCAACCTTACTGTATCAACAAAACCTGAGGAGGCGGACGCATTTATCATCGCGGTGCCAACCCCGTTTCAGGAAAATACACATGGCGAATACAACGGGCAACAATACAAGCTTGCGGATATGCGCGCAGTGACATCGGCAACGGAAGCCATCCTTCCATTCCTTCGCATGGGGAATTTGGTGATTCTGGAATCAACATCCCCGCCTCGGACTACCCTGGACCTGCTTGCCCCGATTTTAGAGCGATCTGGCCTGAAAGCTGGTTCCGATTTCTTCCTGTGCTATTCGCCTGAGCGCGTGCTGCCCGGGCAAATCCTACGCGAGTTAGTCGAAAACGCGCGCGTGATTGGCGGAGTCACACCAGAATCCGCGAAAGCGGGACGCGACCTGTACGCGACCTTCGTCAAAGGTGAGATCATCGAAACGGATGCAAACACCGCCGAGATGGTCAAGATCATGGAAAACACCACGCGCGATGTGAACATCGCGATTGCCAACGAATTCTCGCGCCTCGCCGAAAAATTCGGCGTGGACGTGTGGGAAGCCATCCGGCTTGCAAACTTGCACCCGCGCATCAACATCCTCAGCCCGGGACCCGGCGTTGGCGGTCACTGCATCAGCGTGGATCCGTGGTTCTTCGTCGAAGCTGCGCCAGAGCTTTCGCAACTCATTTATCAGGCCCGAAAAGTAAACGACGCACAACCTTACTTTGTTGTTGAAAAAGTAAAACAGGCTTTCATCGCGCTGAGCGGAGCGGAGCGAAGTCGAAGCGCAAGCAACGAGGGTGTCGCCGAGAGCATTCTAAAGGGAAAAAAAATCGCCGCTCTCGGCCTCGCCTACAAACCTGATGTGGACGACCTGCGCGCTAGCCCCGCAACCGAAGTTGTTCACTTGCTTCAAAAAGAAGGCGCGACTGTTAAAGTGTGGGAGCCTTTCAAGCCACATGCAACCATGAAAGACATTAATATGGCACAGAGTTTCGACTCTGCCATCGAAGATGCAGATGCGATATTACTTCTGGTCAAGCACACGGAGTTTACAAAACTACAGCCTGATGAAATCGCCACCAAAACAAAATCTCGAATCCTGATTGATTGCGTCAACGCCTGGGACACGAACATTTGGGGTGAAGCAGGCTTCAAGGTCTATCGTCTTGGCGTCAACAAATCTTCAGTCTCCAATCACTAATTACCAATTACTCAACGGATCGCCACTTGAAAATCCTCTCCGTCTTTGGAACCCGCCCCGAAGCCATCAAAATGGCTCCTATTGTAAGACTGCTCAAACAAACAGCAGGTGTCGAAGCGCGGGTATGCGTCACAGCGCAACATCGTCAGATGCTCGACCAGGCATTGGAATTGTTCGGGATCAAACCGGATTACGATCTCGATTTAATGCGCGATGGTCAATCACTGGCTCAACTCAGCGCGGGCATTTTCACGTATCTTGATCCCATCCTTGAAGAGTTCAGACCAGACTGGGTGCTGGCAGTCGGCGATACGACTACCGTCGTTACCACCTCCCTCCTTGCCTTTTACCAAAAAATCAAGTTCGGTCACGTCGAAGCCGGCTTGCGGACTCACGACAAGTGGCACCCCTTCCCAGAAGAGATCAACCGCCGCATCGCGACCGTCACCGCCGACTTGCATTTCGCCCCCACTGAACGGTCTAAGGAAAATTTATTGCACGAAGGCGTGGATGACAAAAGGATTCACGTTACAGGCAATTCTGTCATTGACGCGCTGAATTTTGTCTCAAAACAGGAAAAGCCGCGGGAGATAAAAGATTTACTAGAAAGATTAGAGACTGGGAGACTAGAGACTAAGCGACTAATCCTTGTAACCGCTCACCGCCGCGAAAATTTTGGACAGCCGATGGAAAATATTTGCGATGCGCTAAAAGAACTTGCCACACGCGAAGATGTGGAAATTGTTTACCCTGTTCATCTGAACCCAAATGTGCAGGAACCTGTGAACCGAATCTTGAAGGATGTACAACGAATCACTTTGTTACCGCCGCTCGATTATCTTCCGCTTGTACATTTGATGAAACATGCCGCGTTGATCCTCACTGATTCAGGCGGGATTCAGGAGGAAGCGCCTACGTTTGGGATTCCCGTGCTGGTGATGCGCGAGACAACCGAACGCCCGGAGGGAGTCGACGCGGGGATACTCAAAGTCGTTGGAACAGAAACAAGCCGAATTGTGAATGAGGCGAGCCGCCTGCTTGATGACGCGTCCGCATACGCGAAAATGGCGAAGGCGGCGAATCCGTATGGAGATGGTCACGCGGCAGAGCGAATCGTTGAGGCGTTGCTAAAAGAAAATGATGGTCAAGTCTAATGTGATTGTCGCCTGAATATAAGTATAATGAACCCAATGAAAGCAATTCGGCAGGTCTTTGTCTTATTTCTTGTTTTGATAATTCTGCTGGCTTCATGGGGATCAACGCAAGCACAGTCGGCGGATGTGCAATTCTTCGCCGATACCGGGCATACCGTTCGAGGCATATTTCTCAAACACTACAAGGGCGCGAGTGACCCGCAACTTCTTTTTGGTCACCCGATCACGGAACAGATCACATCACGAGACGGCAAAACAGTTCAATACTTTCAGCGCGCGCGTTTTGAATTGGTTACCGATTCGCTGGGCAGGCAATCCATCCAACTGACTTCCGTCGGACAAAGTCTTTATCAGCCGGGGGAAACACAAAACGCCTTTAACCCTGCGGCGTGTCAAACTTTTAGCACAGGCTTCCCGGTATGTTTTGAGTTTCTCGATTTTTATCGAGCCAATGGCGGCGCGGCGCAATTTGGAAACCCGATTTCGCCTCTCGAATATCGCAACAGTCTGTTTGTTCAATCCTTTGAGAAGGCGCGCTTCGAATGGCGAACGGACAGCTTCAAAGCGCGAATCGCCATCGCCGACCTGGGACGAATTTATTTCGATTGGCTTGGTGAGGATCAGGCACACCTCAACGCAGTCACCCCAACAGATGCAACCATCAACCCGGTGCTTTCGATCAAAGTTCGAGCCTTCGTTGCAAAATCCGTCACCCGCACAAGCGGCGCGCAAACGGTGTATGTGGTTGTGCAGAGTCAAACGAAGCAAGCCATTCAAAATGCAACCGGCAAAGCCATCGTCCGATTGCCCGACGGCACATCGCAGGAAATTATTTTCTCAACCAACGAACGCGGGGTTGCGCAATTCTCTTTCAATTTCAAGAATCAAAAAGCAGGGGAGCTTGTGGCAATTGAGATCACGGTGAACTATCAAGGTCTCAATAGCACAACAAAAACATCATTCAGGATTTGGTTTTAGCCCTCACCCTACCCTCTCCCGATGGGAGAGGGAAAGTCGAACAACTCAAAAACCGGACCCTCTTTACAAGCCATCTTCCAACCGGATTTCGTCGTCACCGCGCAGACGCCACATTCAGCGACTCCCCCACACGGGACAGGTGTGCGAATCAAAATCTGCGCCTCACCCACAGCCGACAACTGATTCTGTTTCCCAAGCCGTTCCATCAACACAGACAGATTCTCGCGCGCAACGTCGAACGCAAGGTAATCAGCCCACGCGATAATCTCGCTCAAGGTAGACAACGGTTGCACTTCCACTTCATCAGGCAAATTTTCTGCAATCGAATCAGTGACCAGCACGACCGCCGCGCTTTGACTCAATGCAGGTTGAATCAATCCACGCAAACGCGAGGGAGAATCGTCAAACGCGACTAATGCAATCTTTCTTGCAAAGGCAGGCAAAGTAAACCCACGCCCCAGCGGACCGCGCAAATGGATTTCATCGCCGGGTTTCCACGAGTCAGGCGCGAGCGCGGCAATAAAACCTTGAGGGGAAGAATCCGTATAATAAACAGGAACAGGCAACGGCGAGTCTGAATCGTCGCTGGCGAGTAAGTATTGACCCGCGGATGGAGTCAGAGTCATGGGGCAGGAAATCCGCGCGTGACGGAGTCCATCCTGAAGGATCAATTCAACAACCTGTCCTGTACCTGTGTGCATATCGCTATGCTATCATGGCGGTATAATAAATTCAACTTAAAACTGGAGGAACCATGAATATTGTTGATGTCATTCGTTCGTTAGCCGGCTTTGCGTGGCTTGCCGCAATCGGCTTGGGAGTTCTGGCGGCGCTCCGCGCGGGCCGCAACCAAAGCGCGAAAGGGTCAAGTTCTTCTGCCCTGATCGTGGTAATCATCGCGATTGTTCTTACTGTGCTTGGCTCCGGGCTGGTCTTTGTGGAAGCCAGCGAACGCGGCGTGGTGAGAACGATTCAAGCAGGAGGCGTTCGTCAAGAGCCACTGGGACCCGGTTTACATTGGATCGTGCCCGTGGTCGAACAAGTAGTGACCTATTCCATCTCAAACCAGTCTTACACCATGTCTGCTGTGGCGCTGGAGGGACAGATACAAGGCGACGACTCGATCCGCGCCCGCACGAAAGATGGGCAGGAAGTGATCATTGACGCTTCGGTGATTTACCAGATTGACCCAGCCAAAGTTGTCAACCTTCACATCATCTGGCAAAACCGTTATGAGGATGGAATCGTACGTCCTGAAGCGCGCGGCATTATCCGCGACGCGGTTTCGCAATATGGCGTGGAGGAAGTCGTCTCCACCAAACGCGTTGAAATGGTCAGCATCATTACGGAAGAACTGTCTGAGCGCCTCGCTGACAATAATTTGATCCTGCTGGATTTCATCCTGCGCGACATACACTTCAGCGAAGCGTATGCGGTGGCAGTGGAACAAAAACAGATCGCCGAACAACAGGCACAGCAAGCCGAGTTGACCGTTGAACAAAAGAAGCAGGAAGCCGAGCAAGCCAGGCAGGTGGCGCAAGGGGCGGCAGACGCGGTAGTGATCGCGGCACAAGGCGCGGCAGAGGCGCGTTTGATTGAGGCGGAAGCAGAAGCGCGCGCATTGCAATTAATTGCAGACGCGTTGAAGAGCAACCCGGAACTCCTTCAATATCAGTACATTCTCAAACTGGCGCCGGGCGTGCAAACTATTTTCATCCCAACGGGCAATCAATTCATTTTGCCGTTGCCTGGGTCGCCGGTTGCGCCGCAATAAATAGTACCTCACCAAAAATCTTTAGCCACGGATTACACGAATTTTCGCGGATTGTTTTAATAAATTCGTGCAAATCTGTGAAATCCGTGGCAATGGTTGATGAGTTATTCACGATAAACAAATGCCCATCCCACAAACAGGACGCGAAATCCGCCTCACGACTCTTTCGACGTGCGCGGGTTGAGCGTCTAAATTAAGCGCCGACGCGCTGACGCAGGTTCTGCGTCCTATTAAAGACATCTTCGATGCCGCCTCTTATCCGGACCTTTTGATTGGTCTGCGCGAACCGGATGACGCGGCTGTTTGGCGTTTGGACGACGACCGCGCGCTCGTCGTCACCACAGATTTTTTCACCCCCGTTGTTGATAACGCGTATGATTACGGCGCGATTGCCGCGGCAAACAGCATGTCTGATGTGTACGCCATGGGCGGGCAACCTTTCCTTGCGTTGAATGTCGCCGCGTTGCCAGATGATTTACCCAGCGAAATTTCGAGTGAGATCATACGCGGCGGCGCAGAAAAAGCGCGCGAAGCCGGGGTTGTCATTGCGGGCGGGCATACCGTGAAAGACAAGGAACCGAAATACGGACTCGTTGTTATTGGTTTCGTTGACCCGCGCAAGATGTTGAGCAAAGGCGGACTCAAAGTCGGAGACGCGCTGGTGCTGACAAAGCCGCTGGGATTCGGAGTCACAACTACTGCGCTAAAACGCGAGTTGGCGGAAGTGAAGGATGTGCAAGAAGCCGTGGATTGGATGAAGACTTTGAACAAATCCGCGAGTCAAATTGCAGTTGAATTTGGGTTGAGCGGTGGAACAGATGTCACCGGCTACAGTTTGTTAGGTCACGGTTTGGAAATGGCTGAGGCTTCGGGCGTTTCATTGAAATTTGAGTTTGCTAAAATTCCATTCATTTCCTGCGCGCGCAAGTATGCTGAAAAAGGTTGCTTCGCGGGCGGCGCGTTCGATAACAAGTCGCACTTCGAGTCAAAAGTAAATTTTGCTGATTCGATTGATGAAGAGAATCAAATGTTGTTGTTCGATCCGCAGACGAGCGGGGGCTTGTTGCTGGGTGTCCCGCGAGAGAAACTTGATTCGTTCGTGACGCGCGCGGGGGAATTGAATCAACCCGTCTGGGTGATCGGGCGCGTCGAAGCAGGAGCAGGCATCAGGGTGGAGTGAAGCGGAGTATCCATAGTACAATATGGGGAGAGCAGAGAAGTTCACAGGAACATGTCCGAAATCCCCATAGAAAGTAATACGTCTGGAAACAAATTGTCTCAACGTCGGCGTTGGCTGGCGACTCTGCCGGGTATGGTTAAGCCCGGGCAGGTTTCAACGCGTTTCACTGCTTAGGTAAATCAAAATATTTTCAATGAACATAGCCTCCGAAATATTAATTGTCCTATTGTTTATCCTGATTAATTCTATTTTCGTTTTATCCGAGATGTCTGTCGCGTCCTCACGCAAAGCTCGCCTCCAACAACGCGTCAATGAAGGAGATAAACGCGCAAACACCGCGCTTAAGTTGTTACAGAACCCAAACCTGTTCCTCGCAACCGTCCAGATTGGCATCACACTGGTGAGCGTGCTGGTCGGCGCGGTGGGCGGCGCAACGCTATCAGAGCCACTGAGCGCGCTCTTGGCGCGTGTCCCGCAACTTGCGGAGTATGCCGAGCCGCTGGCGCTTGGAATTGTAGTTGTCATCATCACATTTTTCTCGATTATTCTAGGCGAACTGGTTCCCAAGCGCATTGCCCTACATAACCCCGAACGGATCGCTTCAACTCTCGCGGGTCCAATGGTTTTAGTTTCCAAACTGTTCGCGCCGTTTGTCTGGCTTCTTGGGCGAATCACAGATTTTGTCCTACGCGTTTTGGGCGTCAAGCCGGGGAATGAACCTCCGGTAACAGAAGAAGAGATTCAATTGCTGATTGATCAGGGTACGCAGGCAGGCGTCTTTGAAGAAGCGGAACACGACATGGTCGAAGGTGTGTTCAGCCTCGGCGACCAGCGCGTGTATTCATTGATGACGCCGCGCACGGATGTCGTGTGGTTGGATATCAATGACACAACCGAAGAGATTCGAGAGAAGATCGCGGGATGCGAGTTTTCGCGCTTCCCGGTCCGTCAGGGCACGCTGGATGTGATGTTGGGAATTGTCAAAGCGAGAGACCTGCTTGTGCCAAGCCTGAGCGGCGAGGAAATCAAATTAAAGGACCTTCTCAAGCCGGCTTTCTTCATCCCGGAAACCATGTTCGCCTCGCGCGCGCTTGAAATTTTCAAGGAAAAAGGCACTGAGATATTGCTGGTCATTGATGAATTTGGGGGGTTGCAAGGATTAATGACTATCAACGACATCCTCGAAGAGATCGTTGGGCAGGTGGAAATTGACGAGCCGCAAGCCACCCAGCGGCAGGACGGCTCGTGGTTACTGGACGGCATGTTGGAAGTGGATGAGTTCAAAGAGATATTCAGCCTGCCCGGGTTACCTCACGAAGATGAATATGAAACATTGAGCGGGTTTGTAATGATGTCGCTTGGGCGGGTGCCGCAAACCGCAGATCACTTCGAGTGGCACGGCTTGCGCTTTGAGGTCATTGACATGGATAGCCGCCGCGTGGACAAGGTGCTTGTCACCACCCTGCCGCATCGCCCGTTGACTCAAGAGCCGCGCGTAAATTAGTCGAAGTCAATTATTCGTCATGGCACAAATAACAAGGCGCGAAAAGAATCCGCAGTTATTTATCATTGCACTGTTGTTTCTGCTCTCCGGTGCGGCGGGCTTGATCTACGAGATCGTCTGGGAACGCCTGCTCGAAGTCTATTTCGGGGTGACGATGACAGCGATTACCTTGATCGTCGCCGCCTATATGGCGGGACTCGGTCTTGGATCATTGCTTGGCGGACGCATTGCCCACCGAATCAAACGCGTCGTTCTAACCTATGGTTTGGTCGAGGTGGCTATCGCCATCTTCGGTTTCTTCAGCCCCAGCCTCATCAACACGATCGGTCAACGCACAGCGGGGAGCCCCTACCCCGTTGTTTTTCTCCTCAGTTTCGCACTCCTGATTATCCCCACGCTCCTCATGGGTATGACATTACCCTTGCTCACTCAATCCCTCGTAAAGCGCGTGGAGACGTCTGGTCATGTGATTGGGTTGCTGTACGGGATCAACACCCTCGGCGCGGCATTCGGCGCGTTGATTGGCGGATACGTTCTCATCGGATGGCTGGGATTCGAAGGCACAATACAGGTTGCCGTCCTGTTAAATCTCGGTGTAGGAGTTGGGGCAATTCTATTTCTCGGTAATCAAGAACCAGCGACACAAGACGAAAGACAAATTCCAAGTTCTGTTGAGCCATCAACTCTCTCGTATCGCGCCGTTTTGTTTGCGGCATTTCTTGTCGGGTTCATCAATCTTGGGTTTGAAATGCTTTGGTTCCGCGTGCTTGGCATTTGGAACAAAGCGACTGCTTATGGCTTCCCCAGTGTGTTGTTTGTTTTTCTCGCGGGGCTGGCAATCGGCGGATTCATTTGGGGGCGCAAGGCAGACCAAAGCAAGGATCGCGTTGCCCTGTTTTGGAAATTACAAGTGGGGAGCGGAATTGTCACAATCCTCTCCTTTCTATTATTTTGGGGAGCGCTTCACATCCCGGCGTTTCAACCCTCGATCATGGAGACATTCGAAAATTTCCAACAGCCTACCCCCGCTTTTGTAGAATCAGAAAATGGACTCGTATTTTCGCGCCGCTTGATGATTTCAAGTTTATTCGAATATTTTCTACCAATCCTTGTGCTCGTCCTGCCAGCCAGCCTGCTGATGGGCGGCGGGTTGCCGCTCCTGGATCGAATCGCAATCACAAGCGCGAACGTCTCTGGCAAACGCGTGGGCGATATTCACCTCGCAAACATATTCGGCTCCGTGATGGGATCGCTGGCGATCAGTTTTATATTCCTTTCGTCGTTGGGAACGGAATTAACCTTGAAAGTTCTGGCGTTATTCAGCCTGACGTTTATGAGTCTTGTTTGGGGAATGCGGCAAAAGATGGGAAGTAAAATGTACTACCTCCCATTTTGCCTTATCGTCCTTGTGCTGGTGTCCCCGTGGCGGGGGACATTTTACGAAAAACTGTATCATACTGCCGCAGATATCCCAGTGCTTGTCCATGAATCTGGTGAAAGCGTACTTGCACTAGGTTATTACTCAACGCCGTCCTCTCCCGCCAAGCTGTGGATCGGCGGGATTCAAAACAGTTACTTTCCCACGTACGGGGATTATGAGCGGTCCGCGTTTACCTGCGCCAGCGCAAGCCGCCCAAAAAGAATATTGATCATCGGGTTGGGAGGGTCGAACACCGCGTATTTCCTGACCCAGATGCCGGGCGTCGAAGAAATTGTCATCGTGGAGTTGATGGAAGACCTTAGTACGTTACTGAATCAATATGTGCCTGCGGCGCAAAAAACGCTCGCGGATTCCCGCGTCCAATATATTGCCGACGACGGGCGACGTTATTTATATGCCCATCCCGACGAAACGTACGATATGATCTTCATTGATCCTTTGAATAGTTTCACAGCGGGTCATAACAACTTGTACTCACGAGAGGCGATGCAGTTATACCAATCCCATCTCGCCAGCGGAGGTGTGTTTTGCGCCTGGATGAATGAAAGGCACGTGATCCCCAAAACTGCGGCAAGCGTATTTCCGTACCTTGAGCAGTTCCGCGACTGGGTCATAGCAGGCAACGAAGAGATTGCATTCGATCGAGAATACATGGCGATTGGATTCGCAACATATATCGAAAACGGTGAGGCAATATTCTCAGACGCCGTGTATACTTCGCTTGAACCCGATGTAATTTTCGAAAAATATGTTGGCAACCGCGAATGTATAATGGAAAAAGAAAAAGATATCCCAGTTCTGACCGACTCGAGTCCACGGCTTGAATATTATTACTTTTCCAGCCCAACAGGACGTTCGATCCACTGCAATTAAACAACAACTTCCCGAATACCCATGCCTCGCAATATTCTTCGCTCAGTAATTTTTGACCTCGGCGGAACGCTCATGTATGAGCGCGATTCCTGGCATTCCATTAACGCGCACGCGGACGAAGCCCTGACTCTCTACCTCCGCGAGCAGGGCATGGAGCTCAACCTGTCATCTTTCCCCGTTGAATTCCGCCGCAGGTTGGATGATTACTTCAAACAGCGCGAGAAAGACCTGTTCGAAACATCCTATTCCTTTGTCTTGCGCGATGTATTGACCGACAAAGGCTACGGCGATGTGTCTGACGATATACTTCGCGACGCGCTGGATTGTCTCTTTGCGATCACGCAGACGAATTGGATCCTTGAAGACGACGCCCTGCCAACTTTGAAAAAACTGGAGTCAGACGGGTACAAGATAGGGTTGATCTCAAACGCAGGCGACGACAAGGATGTGCAACAACTCGTCCAGGGATTTGGAATAGCACCCTACTTCGATTTCATTCTCACGTCTGCCGCGTGCAGTTATCGAAAGCCGCATCCGCGCATCTTCGAGATCGCGCTTTCCAAATGGTATTTTCTTGCCTCCGAAGCCGTGATGGTCGGTGACAATTTGGATGCTGACATACGCGGCGCGCAAAACGCGGGCTTGTATGGAATCTGGATTAGCCGCCGCGCCGGCTCGAGAACGGAGGACCAGCTTCCGGTCCAGCCTGATGCGAGTGTGTCCACGTTATCCGAACTTCCATCCCTGCTCGACCGTCTTCAAGTCCGATAAAATATGACTCAAAATAAATCCGTTCTGGCATATCTCGCCCTGGGCGCGGGTGTGCTTGCATTAAGTTTTTCTGCGATGTTCGTTCACTGGGCAGACGCGCCGGGACCCGTGACCGCGTTCTATCGTTTATTTTTCTCCATCTTTTTGTTGTTTCCATTTTTTTTGCCGCGCGCAAGAAAAAGCATTGCGATAAAAACGAGATCGGTTTGGTTCCCGCTTCTTGCGGGGGTATTCACCGCCTGCGATCTCGCACTTTGGACATCATCGCTCTCATACACCACCGCCGCCAACGCCACATTGCTCGGCAACACCGCCCCACTGTGGGTTGCGCTGGGAGCGTGGCTGATCTTGAAACAACGATTGAGCAATATATTTTGGCGCGGGCTTGCGATCACACTGGCTGGCGCGGCGCTCATCATGGCGACTGACTTCATGCTTCAACCGCGATTCGGCATCGGCGATTTGATGGCAACTTTCACCGGATTCTTTTATGGCGGATATTATCTGATTACCGAAAAAAGCCGTGTTCACTTTGATTCGGTGATTCACATCTGGTTTGTGGGGGTTGGAGCAAGCCTAAGCATGTTCGTCATCAATCTTGCGCTCGGTTATTCACTCACCGGCTACGACACTCAAACCTGGCTGGTCTTTCTTGCATCGGCTGTCGTATCCCAACTGATTGGCTACATGGCGCTTGCCTATGCGCTTGGACATCTCCCCGCTTCGATTGTCGCGCCGACGATGGTGTTACAACCCGTGGTGACCGCCGTTCTTGCCATTCCTCTCCTTCAGGAAATCCCGACCATTTGGCAGGGAATCGGCGGAGCCATCGCGCTCGTCGGAATCTATATTGTCAACCTTTCGCATCAACAAGTTTCAGTGGAAACTCCCAATGGATAGGGCTTGTAATTTATCCTACTCTTCTATATACTATCCTTGTCGGTGAAATTATCAAATCATGCAGTGAGGAGAATTGTATGGAAATCAAAGTCTTTACCGAAAACGGACGAGTTCCAGTCACCGTCATGCACGTGGACGGCAATATCGATTCCTCCACCTATGGAGCATTCCAAGAGCAGGCAGATCTGGCGATCAAAGGCGGCACACGCCACATCCTGGTTGATCTCGCGCATACAAAATTTGTCAGCAGCGCCGGTCTGCGAACCCTGAATAACATCTTCAACCAGCTTCGCGCCATTGATCCCGAGTCCAAATTGACCGATGCAGAGGTTCAAAAGGGAATCAGCGCGGGGACGTACAAATCTCCGCAACTGAAAATCCTCAATTTATCTTCCGATGTGCGGACTGCTTTTGAACTGGCTGGCTTCGATATGTTCATTGAAACATTCACAGACATGCAAACCGCCATCGCTTCGTTCTAAGCCGATAACTGATTCTGTTTCAAAGGGCGTCGCGCGGCGCCCTTTTTGTTTAATTCTTCCTGCTATAATAACCAAAATAGTAATCTATCTTTATCATATGAAATTAAACCGAAGTATACGCCGCCATGTCAAATAGTGATCTGGACAAACATAAAAAAGATAAAAGCTGGCCACATTCTGATATTTATGCCAGACCGAGCGCGAGTATTAGCCAGGCTCCTCGCACTTCTATTTTTCAATTTGGCACATTTGGAGATTTTATAAGTACCGCCGGAAAATTTCTTGGTCAAAACATTGTCTTCTATATGATATTCTTCATGGTAGGAATACCCCTCATCTTCGGCCCCAGAGAATTGGGTGGCGATCAATTCTTTCTGGCTTTTACTGAAATCGTTAGACTTATATGTTATACAATCTCTGTAGCCTTCGTTGTCAAGGTGTTTGATAGCGGTGAAATTGCAGATTTGGGGTTAAAACTCAACCGGCGCGCTTTTCATGATTTTCTCGCCGGCTTGACAATCGTTTTCATCGTATTGTCCATGGACTTCTTGCTGTGGCTGGGAGCGGGATGGATAGTTATCCAAGATGTCGTATGGCAACACATGTCTTTTGCAGGCATACTTGGAAATATTCTGATAACGTTTATTATCTTTTGCTTTCTTGGCTGGAGCGAGGAGCTTCTCTCTCGGGGTTTTCACTTACGGGTAATTTCAAAAGGCCTAAACCTTCCCCTGGGAGTGATACTATCATCCCTGTATTTCGCGTATATGCATCGCGATAACCCTGGGGCAAGTTTTGACTATCTTCTGTTTGTCTTTGTAGGCGGTTTAATGTTTTCATGCGCGTTTTTGCGTACGGGTCAGCTCTGGCTGGCGATGGGCTTGCATGCAGGCTGGGATTTCTTCGCAACCGTAATATTCTCCAAAGGCAGCCTTGGTGGCCTGAAAATATTCTCGTTGATGGATATCAGATATGTGAATTTTCCGACGCAATATATCATAATTCAGTTATTTCTGGTGGCGGTAACAATTGTTTTGATCTATTTCTATACCATAAACCGTAAGCCTGAACCTTTAGAGTGGTAAATATGTCTGATCTCTTTGACCATGCCATGCAAGAACGAATGAAATCCGAAGCCCCACTCGCCGCGCGGATGCGTCCACGCACTCTCGATGAATACATCGGACAGGAACATATCGTCGGTGAAGGCAAACTCCTCCGCCGCGCCATCGAATCGGACAGAATGTTTTCTTCCATCATTTTGTGGGGACCGCCCGGCACAGGCAAGACAACTCTTGCACAGGTTATTGCAAACACAACCAAGAGTTATTTCGTTACGATCTCTGCCATTCTCGCAGGCAAAGCGGATTTGCGCATTATCATTGATGAAGCCCAGGAACGCCGCAGGCTGAACAACATCCGCACAATCCTCTTCGTAGACGAAGTCCATCGCTGGAACAAGGCACAGCAGGACGCGTTGCTTCCCCACGTCGAAGCGGGGGCAGTGACGCTCATCGGCGCGACGACCGAGAATCCATACTTTGAAGTCAACAAAGCGTTGATCTCGCGTTCACGAGTCTTTCAATTGCGGAATTTGAATCAAAAAGAGACGGGCATCCTGATTGACCGCGCTATTACCGACAATGAACGCGGTTATGGGGATAAAAGTATAAAACTCGATGATAATGCCCGCAACCATTTAATCGAAACCGCCAGCGGAGATGCCCGTAACGCGCTGAACGCCATCGAACTCGCAGTCGAATCCACATCACCAAACAATGAGAGCGTCATCCACATCACACTCGATGTTGCGCAGGAATCCATTCAACGCCGCGCTGTTCTGTATGATAAAGACGGTGACGCGCACTACGACACGATCTCCGCTTTCATAAAATCAGTTCGCGGCTCAGACCCGGACGCGGCTTTGTATTGGCTTGCAAAGATGATTTACGCCGGTGAAGACCCCAAGTTCATCATTCGCCGATTGATTATTCTGGCGGGTGAGGATATTGGTCTGGCAGACCCTATGGGACTCGTTGTTGCATCCTCCGCCGCGCAAGCCTTCGACTTTATCGGCTTGCCCGAAGGCATCTACCCCATCGTCGAAGCGACGTTGTATCTCGCCACCGCTCCCAAATCAAACAGCGCAGGCGCGTACTTCAAGGCGATGAAGAAAATCGAGGATGAGGGACAAGTCTCTGTACCGCGCCATTTACAAGACGGCAATCGCGATGCCGCCGCAACGGGTCAGGGAAAAGATTATGTGTATCCACACGAGCAGGAAGGTCATTTCACGCCACAGCAATATTTGCCAAAAAGATTATTAGGCACGTATTTCTACGCGCCCTCACAAGAAGGATACGAATCACAAGTGACCGCGCGGCTGGAAATGTGGCGCGACGCGCAAAGAAGAGCATTGGGCATCGAGCGGCGGGAGGATGTCCCTGCGTTGAGTGAAGAACAGATTCAGGATATGAAGAGGAAGATTCGATAAATAGTCACAGGTTGAAGGTTGAAGGTTACAGATCTTCTCAACCTTCAAAATTAAACCTTCAACTTTCAACTTTTGAACATGCCAACTTTATTACTCATCCGTCACGGCGAAAACGATTATGTCAAGACCGGCAAGATGGCGGGACGTCTGCCCGGGGTGCATTTAAATGATAAGGGACAGAAGCAGGCTCAGGCGTTGAGTGAAGCGTTGACGCAGGTCCCGATCAAAGCCATTTATTCGAGTCCGCTGGAGAGGGCGATGGAAACGGCGAGTCCGATTGCCGAGTCGCATAAATTGAAGATCATTCAGGACCCTGATTTGATGGACACCGACATCGGCAAGTGGCAGGGAAAATCGTGGAAAATTTTGCGATTATTGAAAGTATGGAAGATTGTGCAGAACTCCCCTTCTCGTTTTCGTTTTCCAGATGGAGAGTCGTTCCCCGAAATGCAAGCACGGATCGCCAATGCGCTTGAGGGGATCATTAAGAAATACAATAAACCGCAGGATATTATTGCGGTTGTCTTTCACGCCGACCCGATCAAGCTGGCGGTGTCACATTTCCTCGGCTTGCCGCTCGATCACTTTCAACGCTTAGGCTGTGATACGGGTTCTCTGACGGCGATTCATGCCAGCGATTCAGGCGCAAACTTGATGAAGTTAAATCAACGTCCGCCGTTTGAATTTTTGCCAAGCGAAAAGAAAAAGTAATGGCAAAACTCAAACTTGACCTGCATGAAATATACAATCGTGGCGCGCAAATTGACGTGGAGTTGAATCGTATCGTGGAGGAAGCGATTGACAAGAAAATCGAACTCGTCGAGATCATCCCCGGCAAAGGGAGTGGACAACTCAAGAAAAAGGTCTTACGCTTTCTTAATCAGGGACATATCAAGAAACTCTATCACCGCGTCGAGAAGGACGACAAGAATTTCGGACGAATATTTATCCATTTCAAGTTTTAGATATTCAAACAACTTATCAGGGCAAGCAGGTTTTTATTGGTAGAACTTATGAATAACATCCTCCCTCCGGCACTGTCACCTTCCTCTTCACCGACATCGAAGGCAGTACCAAACTCGCACAGGAACATCCTGATAAATGGGAGCCTTTACGCGAACACCATCATGCCATTCTGCAAACCGCAATGGATGTGCACAATGGATATGTCTTCCAAATCATTGGCGATGCATTCTGTGTGGCATTCCATACGGCGGATGATGGACTCAAAGCGGCGCTACAAATACAACGTGATCTAAAGACCTCCGAGTTTTTAAAAAACTCAGAGGTCTCTTTGCGCGTCCGCATGGGATTGCATACTGGTTCGGCTGAACTGCAAGAGGACGATTATCGCGGTTATCTAACGATGGCAAAGGTTCAGCGTGTCATGTCTGTGGCGTATGGCGGACAAGTCTTGTTGTCCAATGCGAGCGCTGAATTGCTACATGGCGAACTTCAAAATGGAATCTCGTTGCGTGATATGAAGGAGCATAGGCTGAAAGGACTGGCTGACCCTGAGCATCTTTGGCAATTGGTCGCGCCTGATTTACAAAATGATTTTCCGCCTCTGCAATCGCTCAAGGAAACTCCAAACAACCTGCCTGTCCAATTGACCAGTTTCATCGGGCGCGAAAAAGAAGTGGGACAGATCAAGCAACGGCTGGAGAAGAATCGTCTTGTCACGTTGACAGGCTCGGGCGGAATCGGAAAGACGCGGCTCTCGATTCAAGTCGCATCGGAATTATTGGATGATTATCCTCATGGTGTGTGGCTTGTGGAACTAGCGGCGCTCGCTGATCCTGCGCTCGTGACTCAAACTGTCTGCGCCGCGCTGGATGTGACTCCGCAGGGCAACACATCTCCGTTGAGTGTGCTGACCGATTATTTGAAGCCCAAGAAAATTTTGTTGGTGGTGGATAACTGCGAGCATCTCATTGATGCGTCGGCGCAACTGTGCGAAGCGCTTTTGCATGCCTGCCCCAATGTGCGGATCATTGCCAGCAGTCGCGAAGCCTTGGGCATTGACGGGGAGAATGCTTATCGTGTGCCGTCGCTTTCGTTGCCGAATCCAAATGATGGCTTGGGGACGATTGAAAAATCGGAAGCCGTGACGCTGTTCATCGAACGCGCGACTGCGACATTGCCGGAGTTTGAAATGACGGAAGCCAACGCCTCTGCCGTTGCTCAAATCTGCCAACGACTCGACGGCATTGCTCTGGCGATTGAACTCGCCGCTTCGCGTGTGAAGTTGTTGAAAGTCGAACAAATCGCATCGCGCTTGGATGATGCTTTCCGTCTGCTCACGGGCGGAAGTCGCACCGCCCTGCCGCGCCAACAGACTCTACGTGCCTTAATTGATTGGAGTTACAACCTGCTCTCAGGCGAAGAAAAAACTGTATTACGGAGATTGTCAGTTTTTGTTGGCGGCTGGACTCTTGAAGCGGCGGAATATGTTTGTGAGAACCCAAACATGCTCGACCTGTTCACGCATCTCGTGGACAAATCGCTTGTCGTTGTAGATCGCGAATATGGCGATGAGGCGCGCTATTATTTGCTCGAAACGATTCGTCAATATGCGCGGGAGAAGTTGACGGATAGCGGCGAAGGGGAAGCTGTAAGAGAACTGCATACGCGATGCTATGTAGAACTGGCTGAACGCGCCGAACCAAAACTCCGTTGGCATAACCAAACTGTATGGTTGGATCGAATAGAGCACGAACACGACAACCTACGGATTGCATTGGAATGGTCAATCAATAATAACGTTGATCTGGGGTTGCGAATCGCGAATTCGCTGATCTGGTTTTGGGATACACGCGATCATTTCCTTGAAGGTCTTCAAAGCATGGAGAGATTGCTCGCAGCTGGTCCACTTGATCCATCGAATCTGCATGCCAATGCGCTCGCAAGAGCTGGTTGGTTAGCAATGATCGCATATGATGAAGAGCGTTTGGCTACTTTTTCAGATGCGGGAATATTTATGTCCCGCGAAGTGGGAGAAGTAGAGGGTTTGGCTCTTTCACTCAGCCTATCTGCGCTTGTGCCCTTCTGGCATGGTAACTTTGATCAGGCGCTTCAACTGGCAGAAGAGGGCCTCGCTTTATTTGAAGAAGCGGGCATCAAATGGGGCAAACAATTTACGCTCAGTCAGATAGGCTATATTTCGCAAGCCTTGGGTAATTATGAGCGAGCACTCTCCGCTTATCAAGAATCTCTCGTTCTAAGTCGCGAGGCTGATGATGTTAGCTTTATTGCATATTTGATATCCTGTCTTGGACTCCTGGCGTTTGAACAAAGCCATTATGCCCGGGCTTTAGGCTTGTTTCAAGAAAGCCTTTCGTTGGCGCGAGAAGTGAAAAACAGGAATATGATTGCCGAAGACCTTCAAAGCATGGGAGAAGTAAATATCGCGTTGAAACAATATCCGCAAGCGAAGGTGCTTTTGGAAGAAAGTATTGCCGTTGATCGCGAGGTTGGCAATTATCGAAGGCAGGCGTTGGTTCTCAATTTACTGGGCCGTGTAGCCTGTTTACAGGGCGATTATCAACAAGCGGTCAGATTAAATAGAGAAAGCCTGCGAATGGCTCAGAGAAATGGCAGACATCAAACGTTGGCTTGGTGTCTGGTCAGTTTGGCCGAATTAGCAACCTTGCTCAATCACCCCAAAAAGGCTGCGCGCTTATTCGGCGCAGCAGAATCCATGCCTGAACTTTACATTGCCTTCTGGCCACATGAGCGCCTCGAACTGGAACAGACATCAATCAAGATTCATGCCAACTTGGATAATGCGATTTTCAAAGCCGAATACGAGGCAGGAAAGCAAATGACTCTTGATGAAGCCGTCGCTTTTGCGTTGCAGGAGAATTTATAATGACTCTCCCCACCGGCACAGTCACCTTCCTCTTTACAGACATCGAAGGCTCGACCAAACTTGCACAGGGACATCCCGATGCAATGCCGACCCTGCTTGCGCGCCACAACGAAATTCTGAATCAGGCAATTGAAAGACACAACGGTTTTGTCTTCCGAGTCGTCGGCGATTCGTTTTCCGCCTCATTTCATACCGCCAGCGACGCGTTGAATG
>Ga0247727_10007273_pt1 | contig 21214 bp, 17 predicted proteins | sample WisWelCaveWW1625_FD_202498 | JGI IMG/M metagenome (GOLD analysis project Ga0247727, IMG submission 202498) | Biofilm microbial communities from Wishing Well Cave, Virginia, United States - WW16-25 | ecosystem: Environmental > Aquatic > Deep subsurface > Groundwater > Cave microbial mat | place... | reverse complement strand
CACCGGTATCGAGCCGACCCCCGAGCAACTACAGCATCTTCGCCTGCGCCCGCACCAGATCCTGCCTCACTGGAATTACACCATCCAGCCCAATTTGTGAAGTTGTTTTTGCGTCGGCCCTAAGGGGTGGCCCAAGTGGCAGATCACGCTGGACTCCGGCAAACAGCACACGGAAACCCTGGGGCTCTTGGTCTGGCATTTACGTAACGCGATCTCTCACGGCGCACTAATGTTCACCTCGGACGACCAACATTTGGAGAACGTTGCAATCCGGGTTGAAGACAAGCCGAGTAAAGGAGCAGATCCAAATTGGCGAGCCGAGGTTAGCGGGACGAACCTTCGCGAATTCTGTATGCGATTCGCTAAGCTGATCGATGACATTGTTGGCTGATAACGATTCGCGCGCTGATTGGCTCCTCGCTCTGAGTTCCGGGCAGGTGACCGCTTATGTTAGAGGAGGATCGTCGGCCCGGTGGCGACGCGGCTCTTCCGGGCGGCGCCCATGCGCAGCACCGGCGAGGCGCTCGGTTTTGCGTGGAAACGGAGGACTTCGTTGCGTGATCTCCGAAGGAGGCAATCTCCAAAGCGCGGCAACCTCGCGCCCCTCGGCCCACGACTGCGCTGTGACTGCGCTGTGACGTCGGCCCTTCGTAGCGGTGTTTCGGAGCATCCTGGAATACCAACTGGACTGAAAACACAACTACTTAGACCCAACTGAACTGAACTGGCAGCCGTCGGGTTCGATTCCCGTTAGCGCTACCAATTCCTCAATCTCATTAGCATTCGGTTCGGCCTTCTCGCTTCATTGTCAACTCCACGACCTCGCCGCCCCTGAGGCTTCCGTCATCCGCGACGACGTAGGGATAATAGTGAGCGACCTTCTGTGTGATGACCAGTACCGTTGGATTCGGAATCACGAGGGACCACTGGGGCAGGCTAACCTCGCAACCTATGAAGAACTGCATGTTGACGGTGATGTTTTCCGGCATCGCGAGGGTGGTAAGAACGTGACCAGGGGGGCCGTTCGTGGTCGGCGTCTTGTCGAGGCGATGGAGAAACCGATTAGGCTCTCCGGTCCCGTGCCGAACGAACTCTCGCAGCGCAACGAACTCCGGTTCGCTGCCGACTATGGTCGGAATGTGCGTCAGGGCGTAGTGAAAACCGATTTTCGCTAATACTCGAAAGTGCGCGAGGGTGACTTCGCCCTAAACATCTGGGGACCGGGAACCGGGCCCGGTTTCCCTTTGGTGAGTTCGACCGTCCGTCCCCAATCGGCCAACATAGCCTTGATTCTGTCCTCGTCTTCGGTAGCAGCCTTCAAATAGACGCTCGCAACTGGAAACTTGATTTGGTGCGCTTCGAAGAGCTTCGCTAGCTCACGTCCAGTGTGGATGCCGGTCGGGATCGGTACGAGACCGATCTGACTGCGCCCTTCGTCCAGAATCACGAACTGCGACAGAGGCTTGACGCTGCCCGGTATCGTGTCCGGCTGCCAGAGAAGGTCGTAGCCCGACTCGGGGTCACGCGCGTAAAACCAGAGATGTTTTCCGCCGATCTTCTGCGGCTCGAAGGAACTCGGACCCCCGCGAGGCTTTCTACCGCCACGCTTCACCCACTTTGTGCTTCTCAAGACCGCCTCGGGGCTCAGCCGTGCGAACTCCTGTTCGACTTTGCTGATCTCTTCGTTGCACGGCTGGCAGATTCGGTCACGAAGGGGCTCGTAGTTGAGAAAACCGCCTAACGACTGCGGGAGAGGATGCTCGCGTGCGTCGGCTGGGCGTTCGCTGCAGTAGATACAGAGCATGAGTGCACTCTTTATTCTTTCACCCGCGTAGCGCCTCTGGTCGCGAATAACCGCAACCGCTCTGCACCTTGCTCTCGACGATGGAATCCCAAACATGGCCACGATTCACAGCAGAGCAACGAATTCGTCCACCGACATCCCCGCCGCGCGGATCAATGCGCGCAGCGTTCCCGGAGCTACTTCGCGATGTTGTGGCACTGATAAGCTCGCCGCGTGTCCCGGCTTGATGAGAATGACGTGGCTTCCGCGCTGGCGGTCCTTGATCCAACCCGCCTTCTGGAAAACGCGCACGGCCCGCTCCCCCGAGACGGAGGGCAAAGCTGGCGTCTACGCAGGAACCTCAACCTCTCGGACTTCAATTGTCAGAGGCATGCCATGAGCCGCGCGTGTTTCGAGACACGCAGCGATGGCCTCGCGGATGTTATCCAGGGCCTCGGCCTCCGTGCGTCCCTGGGAGATGCAGCCAGGAATAGAAGGGCATTCCGCAACGAGCATGCCGGTCTCGTCGGGCTCCAGCGTCACGAGCAGCTTCATACTTGGATTCTACTGCACCTTGCTCCCGACGATGGAGTCCCAGACATCGGCGGCGCGCTGGTCGCCCGCGCCCGTCTGTCCACGAATGCGCTGTGATTGCGCTGTGACGTCGGCGGTTCGTGGCGGTGTTTCGGAGCATCCCGGAATACCAGCCGCACTGAAAACCCAACCACTTAGACCCAGCCAGACTGAGCTGAACTGGCAGCCGTCGGGTTCGATTCCCGTTAGCGCTACCATCCATTTATTTGATTCCTTTGGCGTTGTGAGTCGGAAGCAAGGCCGCCAAGACATCCCATGACGTCCGACCGACTGGCGCCTAGACCCCTGCTCGGGTAAGAATCTTACGTATGAACGTTGGACGAATGAAGCCGGGCGCGCTGCTGCCCATGCTCCTCCTCGAGGGCGCCGCCTGGCTCCACGGCCAGAACCGCAACATGTTCCGCTTCCCGCGCACCGGAGGCGACCGCATCCGAACGGAGGCCCATCTACTCCCCGAGGTCTCCACCGGCCCGATGGATCCGTCCTGGAGTCCCGACGGCAAGTGGATCGCCTTCTCGATGCGCGGCGACATCTGGAAGGTCCCGGTCGAAGGCGGCGTGGCCATCGCGCTGACCACGGGGCCGGGCTATCACTTCGAGCCCGCCTGGAGCCCGGACGGCCGCTCGATCGCACTAACGGTCGACCGAGGCCGCAACCTCGATATCGGCGTTGTGCCGGCCACTGGCGGCGAGGTGCGCCTCATCGCCTCCGATCCCCAGGTCGACATCGAACCGGCCTGGACGCCGGACGGCAAAGGCCTGTACTTCGCTTCGGCGCGCACCGGCAATTTCAACATCCACTACGCGCCGCTCGACACGGGCGTGGCGGTCCCGGTCGGCAAGGGCCTCCCCGGACTCCAGCCGGCGCCGGCGCCGGACGGAAAGTCGCTGGCCTACACCGCGCCGGTGCGCGGGCGGATGGGCACGGGCGGCATCTGGGTTCGGCCGCTCCCCGACGGCACGCCGCGCCTCATCTATCACGAGGAAGCAGAGTTCCGCACCCGGCCGAGATGGTCGCCCGACGGCTCGGCATTGCTCTTTGTCTCGGACGCGGCCGGGTCCAACGACATCGCCGCCGTCCCCGCGCAGGGCGGGTCGGTCGCGCGACTGACCTTTGACGACGCCGATGAGTACTCGCCGTCGTACTCGCCCGACGGCGCTCGGATCGCCTTCACCAGCAACCGCGGCGGACCGGCGCGGCTGGTCACGATGCCCGTCGGCGGATCGCGCCGCGAGGGCTGGACCGAGACCGCCATTCGCGCGCGTGAGAGCGTGCGGCCGACGGGCCGCGTCCGCATACGCGTGCTCGGGCCGGACGGTCGCGTCATGCCGGCGCGCATCACCGTCGATGCCGCCGACGGCCGCGGTTACGCGCCCCACGGCGGGTTCCATCGCGTGAGCCCGGTGATCGACACCCATTACTTCCCCAGCTCCGGCTCCTCCGAGGTCGATGTCCCGGCCGGCGATACGCGGATCTTCGCGATGCGCGGTCCTGAATACGGGCCCGCCACGGTCCAGGCGAAGGTGACCGCCGACAGGACGGTGGATGCCGAGCTGCGGCTGCGGCGCGTGATTGATGCGCCCGCGCTTGGCTGGTACTCGGGTGATACGCATACGCACGACCTGCACCAGGGCCGCTTTGGTCTCACCCACGAGCAGTACTTCGAGATGCTGCTCGCCGAGGACCTGCACCTGACCAACGCGCTGATCCACATGGACGGTACCCGCTGGATGGGCCGGCCCGGCGACCTCACCGGCAAACCACATCCGTTGTCGACCGCCACCCACATCCTGCAATACGGCGAGGAGTTCCGGGGCGGGCTCGGGCATATCGGGCTGATCGGCATCCGGGAGTTCGTGATGCCCCTGGTCTCTGGCGGGGGCTCGACGGTGTACGGCGTCACTCGGCCCAACTACTCCTACGTGGATGCGGCGCATGCCCAGGGTGGGCTGGCCGGCTACATGCATCCTTACACGCGAATCCTCCGGCAGCCGGCCGATGGCGCCAACAGCGAAATCGCGCTCGACGTCGCGCTCGGCAAGGGCGATTTCTATGACGTCACCAATATCCCCTACGACGATCTCGCCAACGCCGACATGTACTACCGCTATCTGAACGCGGGCTTCCGCCTGCCGGCGACCGGGGGCTCGGACGATTTCGGGAATTCGTCGAACGGCGCGCCTCCTGGAACCAGCCGTACCTACGCCCGTGTCGAGGGCGCGTTCTCGATGCGTTCGTGGCTCGATGCAATCAAAGCCGGACGAACGTTCGGTACTACCGGGCCGCTGCTGCTGCTGACCCTCAACGGCAAGCCAGTGGGCAGCGAGATCCGGACGTCGGGTCCGGTCGAGCTTTCGGTGCGCTGCGAGGTCGCCTCGATCGCGCCGCTCGATCGTGTGGAAGTGATCGTCAATGGTGCGGTCGCGCACACGTTCCCGGTTGGCGGACGCGAGGGCCGCCACGCGCTGACCGGCACGGTGCGGCTGGAGGGCAGCGGATGGGTGGCCGCGCGCGCGCTCGGTCCATCCAGCCCGATGGTGGCCGACGATTACGCCTTCGCGCAAACCAGTCCGGTGTACGTTGTCCGCGACGGTAAGCCGTTCATCTCCGCCAAGGACGCCACGTTCCTCGACGCCATGGTGGCCGCCATCTGGGCGCGGCTCGAATCGCGCCGCTTTTCTTCTCCGGCCGCGCGCGAGGAATTCCGCGCGTCGGTCGAGCGGGCGCGCCGGGTCTATCAAGAGCGCGCCAGGAGCGCTCCGACTGAATAGCGTCCACTCCGGCTGAAGTACAATGACAAGCCATATGAAACCGTCACGCATTCGGATCGGACGGCTGGCCTTGGCCGGCGCTATTATCGCGGCGATTCCCGGTTATGCAAAGAAGGCGCCGCCGTTGGAGATCGCCGGAGCAAGCTGCCACACCCCGCCCGCTGAGCACTGTCCCGACGCGAACTGCCCGCGTGAACTGGTCGTCAGCCCTGGGAGCGTGGTCGAGCCGAAGACCGGCCGCAAATTCTTCCTCGATTATCCCTGCGATTTGAAGCGGGGCGAAAAGGTCACCTTCATCCTGAGCCTTCATGGCGGCGGGTCGTATGGAAACTGGCAACGCCACTACTTCCCGATCATGGACTACAAGGGAAAATACCGACTCGTCATCGCCACCCCGAACGCTCCGGCGAGGGTGTGGACCGAGGCGGACGACGCCTACCTGCAAAACATCGTCAATCTGGTGTACGAGCAGATTGGCGAGAACAATATCAAAGTCTTCTGGCTGGTCGGGCACTCTCAGGGCGGCATGACCTCCAACCGTATCTTGCGCACAGACTTCTTCAAGGGGAAGGTCGATGGATGGGTCAGCCTGTCCGGCGGGCGCCTCGGCGGCAACCCCGGCCGCGCCGCCAATTTCGGCCCCGGTCGCGCCGCAACAGCTCCTGGCGCTCCCGCGGCCGGCACGCCCGGCGGCGGTGGACGGGGCCCAGGTTTCGCCGCCGCTTTGGCAGCCTTGCGCGAACTCCCGGCCAACGATTTCTCGTTCATCTACGAGACGGGGCAGCTCGAAATCGATGACAAAAGTATTCCCGAGACCTCGGCCTTGGCCGCGAAATACGGCTGTGGTGCGCGGGTTCGCCGTCCGGATGTGATCGACACCAAAGCCGGCTACGTCTATGACGGCACGCGGCAGAACCCGCCGAATCCGTCCTGGGGACTCCTGCCGAGACCGGGCAAAGCGGAGGTGTATCAATACCCTAAATGTAGAGACGGCCGCGTCGTTGCCGATATCGTTCGTCTCGACAAAGGTCACACCGAGGGACTCGAGCCCAAAGTCACCGAGAGGATCGTCAAGTTGATGCTCTCGGCGACCAAGTAGCCCTTTGACCGGCGAATTGCTTCGCAACGAGAATTCCCGTTGTAGACGCAAGAGCATCACCAACGTCATTCGAGTGATCGGGTGGAAAGCGGTGTCATGACGGATTGTTTCCGCGCGCCGCAAACAAACCAGCCTCGGGCAGGCATCTTCTTGAGCGGCCGGTTATGCGGTAACGTTGACGAAGGAACGGGGCAAAAACAGTTGCCCGGGTGGAAGTCTCATTGCCGGTGAGCGAGCAGGAGGCGATTGACCGTTTTCTGGGTGCTCCCGGCGAGGAGTCGTTCCGCGATCTCTTCCGGACGATCGTTCCGCGCCTGGTTCGCTATTTCCGCACCCGTGGATGTGACCGCGAGCTGGCCGAGGACCTGACGCAGGAAGTGATGGTGACGGTGTACCACCAGAGCGGCCGGCTCCGCAAGAAAGAGCTATTTCGGCCGTGGCTCTTCAAGATCGTGAAAAACACCTTGCTCCAGCACGTCCGCCGCACCGGCAGGAAGGTCGCCACGGTTGCCCTGACCCCCGGGGTCCACGAGCCCGGCGGCGTTATCGTCGACCCATTGGCGGCTTCACGATTTAATGAATGGATGGCGTGGCTGGAACCCGACGAACGGCAGATCATGACGCTGCGGTACGTGGAAGAACTCGAGTATCACGAGATTGCCGACGTGCTCGAGATGCCGACCGGCACGGTCCAATGGAAGGTGTTTCACTCGAAAAGGAAGCTGGCGGCGCGATTCGGAAAGAATTCAGCTTGATGAACAGTGAGCACGGATTCTCGGAGCGGCAGTGGCTCGAGTTCCTCGACGGAACCATCGAGCCCGCCGAGCAGGCCCAGGTTCTCGAGCACCTGGCGGGATGCGCGGACTGCGCGACGCTGGCATCCGAGCTGGTCGTCTGGCGGACACGGCTGCTCGAGGAAGGTCAAGGACTGCGGGAGGCGTTTTCTGTTCCCGAAGAGGCGTTCCAGTCGATGCTGTCGTCCTCGATCGAGCGGATCCGGTCGGCGGAACCGGCCGGCGTGCGCTCGAGCTTCGGCTGGACGGCTGCCGAGGGCATCATCGTGCTGCGTTTTCTTATGGAGCCGATTTGCGGGCCTGGAACGGCCCGGGCGACCATCGAGCTGGCGGTGCAGCGATCCGCCGGTGAAGGAAGCCGGGTCACCGGGAGCAACTGGCGCCTCTTCGTCGGCAATCTCAGCGACGCGGCCGCCTGGATTTGCGGCTCGGCGTTCGGCCGGCTCGTTTACCGCGCCGGCCTCGGCCTGGCGATCGAGGAAGGGTGAGCGTGCATTCGCACTTCACGGCGGCCCGGTTGTGGGGCGCCCTGGGGATCGCCGCCATCGCCGGAACGGCTTACGGTGCGCTGCTGGTGGCGTCTCCCGGGAGCCTGACGGTGCGCTGGCTGCAACTGTCGCTCCACCTGCTGACGGCGTTTGCCTATGCCTGGTCCACGCCTCTTTGCGTGAAGATCGCCAACGACTATCGGGAACGCTCGACGATGCGACTGGCCTGGCGTCTGATCGCCGCCAGTGCCGCCATCGCCGTCATCCGGCACTTGTTTGAATCGCTGGCGGTGGCCGCCGGCTGGATCGATACCAGGCTGACGACGCTGGTGAGCCTGCGGCAGATCCCGATCGTGGTATCGTTGATTCTCCTCACGGCCGGCCTGGTCGCCGTGTGGTCCTCGTTTACCTCGATTGGCATGGGACTTCGGTTCCGCCGAGCCGATGCCCTCTTCATTGCAATCATACTCGCTTTCGTGCCGTCCATTCTCTCCCTCCGCGATGAGATGTTCGATCGGCAGTCGGTCTACCCGATCATCCGCCACTTGCAAGTCGCCAGTCCGATGCTGCTGGCGGCGCCGGCATTGGTCAGCCTGGTGCTTCACCGCATCACCCAGGAGATGGGCGGGGGCCCGCTGGCGACATCCCTGCGCTGCCTGGTTGCCTTTCTCGTGATGCGGCTGCTGGCCCTTTTTCTTGGCCTTTCTCCCGGCATCCCCGTGTTTACGGTAGCCTCCCGGACGGTCTGGTGGGCGGCCGCGTGGCTTTTCGCTCTGGCGGTCTTCCACCGGTGGCAGGTCACACTAGCCGCGTCGGAATTGGCCGATCGCTATGAGGCCGACCCGGACGCCGAGCTTGCCGGCGTCACCCATGCTCTGGCGCTCCGATCGGCCCAGCCGGCGGCGAAGAACTGATTAAATCTCGCTCCCTGCAAACAAACCGCCGCCATTCGTCATCTTCTCTCTCCAAGAGTCTCGTCTCAACCCGGCTTAACTTAGGAAGGGGAAAGGTCATGTCTCGATCAATTCGTCTGGCAATGTGCCTGGTGATGCCGCTCAGCCTCGCCGTGTTCGCCCAGGAAGAAACGCGCTCCACGCTCTCGGGCCTGGTTCTCGACGCCCAAGGCGGCGCCGTTGTCAACGCCACCGTGGTGGTCCGGAACGCCGACACCGGTGTGAAGCTCACTCTCAGGACCAACGACACCGGTTACTACGAGGCCGTTCTTCTGCTGCCAGGCAACTATGAGCTGACCGCGGAGATGGCCGGGTTCAAGAAACTGCTCCGGAAGGGCGTCGTCTTGGCGGTGGCCTCCCGCATCTCGCTGGACCTCCATCTGGAAGTCGGCGGGGTCACTGAAACCGTATCGGTGACCGCCGAAACGCCGCTGGTCGAGACCGACGCGGTGACTTCCGGACGGGTGATCACCAACAGGACCCTGATGGATCTGCCGGTGATGGGCAACAACGCCGTCACCCAGGTCCGCTTTACTCCAGGAATTCAAGCCAACGGCGCGAACCTCTACCTGGCCCCTCATTCCAACATCGGAGGCTCCGACTACAACGCCTCCGGCGCCCCCAATTCCTGGACACTCGACGGCGCTCCCAACGCCGGCCCCAGCCGCCGCATCGCGTATCTTCCGTACACCGATGCGGTGTCGGAATTCAAGGTGGAGACCAGCAATTTTGACGCCCAGGGAGTGGGCGGCGCCGCCATCACCATGATCTCCAAGTCCGGGGCCAATGACTTCCATGGAACGGCCACCTGGCAGCACTGGCAGCAGCGCTGGCAGGGACGGCCGTTCTTCGCGAAGAAGAACTACTTCCAGAGCATCGCCGCGGCGGAGGCGGCCGGGAACACCACCCGCGCCAACCAACTGCGCAACTCCGAGCCGATCCCTCCGGGCCGCTCCCACAACTGGGGCGCTTCCGGCGGCGGGCCCGTGATCATACCCAAAGTGCTCCACGGCCGCAACAAACTGTTCTGGTTTTTCTCCTACAACGCCCTCAAGGAAGTGAAGGGTGAGGAAGCGAGCACCTTTAACCGCACAGTGCCCACCGCCAACGCCCGCAACGGCGATTTCCGCGAGATGCTGAGCCTCCCCAACCCGGCGCAGTACATCGTCTACGACCCGCTTACCAGCGTTCGCGACCCGGCCCGGCCCAACAACTACGTGCGCACCCAGTTTCCCGACAACATCATTCCGAGGAGCCGGTTCGTGAATCCGGCCTACGCCATCATCAACGGTTTCTATCCCAACCAAAACAACCCCCAGCCCGCGGGCCAGCAGCCGGTGAATAACTATCTTGCTGTTGGCGCCCCTTACAACTGGGACTACAAGGCGTTGTCCAATCGCTTGGATTATCAGATGAGCGACAACCTTCGCATGTTCGGCCGCTGGTCGTTCAACAATTTCGCCCCCGAACAGCGCGGCGACTGGACCTACGAAAGTGCGCCGGGTCTCAACATCGGCGGGTTGGTCCGCAACAACAAAGGCGGCAATATCGACCTGGTGTACACGCAGAGCTCCTCGACGGTGTGGGATTTCAACGTGGCCCTGAACCAGTTCCGCGAGGGCAACCTTAGGCCCAAGCTGTATTCCTTCAAGCCCAGCGATCTCGGTCTGCCGGGTTACCTCGATCAGCGGGCTGGAGACCTGCACGTTTTGCCGTTGATGAACGTGAACGGCTACACGCAGATCAGCCCGTCCGGATACTCCACCTGGACCCGCTACCGGATCGCCACGTTCAAGGCGCAAGTGAGCCACGTCCGCGGCAACCATACCCTGCGCGCGGCCTTCGACACCCGGGCCCGGTTCCGCACCGGGGGCGGCGGCGGCAACACCAGCGGCGAGTTCGTGTTTTCCAGTCTGTACACCCGAAAACACGACGACACCTTTGCGCCCTCCAACAACCTGGGACTGGGCTGGGCGGCGTTCATCCTGGGGATTCCCAACAGCCTGACCCTGGCCACCAATGACACCTTCGCTTACGCTACGCCGGTGTACAGCGGGTTCGTGCAGGATAGCTGGCGCCTCTCCCCGAAGCTGACGTTGAACGTCGGCCTGCGCATCGATTACGAGCAAGGGTCCACCGAGCGGTACAACCGCATGATCACCGGCTTCGATCCCACGCTGACGTTGCCGATAACCGCGGCCGCTCAAACCGCCTACGCGGCCAACCCCATCGCCGAGCTGCCCGCCGCGCAGTTCAGCGTTCTAGGAGGAACTTTGTATGCGGGAACCGGCGGCCAGCCGCGGAATCTGATAAAGAACCAGGCGACCTGGCAGCCCCGCGTGGGCGTGGCCTACCAGTGGAATAACAAGACTGTCATCCGCGGTGGTTACGGCATCTACTTCGACACCTTGAACGTGCTCAATTTCTCCCCCGACCAGTTCGGCTTCAGCCGCAACACCGGCACCACCGTGACCAATGATTTTGGAGCGAGCTGGAATTTTCCGGCCGCCGCCAATCCGGCCCAGCTCAAGAGTCCGCTGGTCGATCCCTTCCCGGTGCGCGCCGACGGGACGCGCTTTGACACGCCCACCCGCGAAGCCTTGGGGGCCATGACCCGGGCGGGGAGCGGCTTCGGGTTCACCGATTTCGACCAGCCCCGCTCGCGGCAGCAGCGATGGCGATTCGGCGTCCAGCGCCAGTTCGGGGCGAATTGGGTGGTCGAAGCGGCTTACGCCGGATCCTACGCGGACCGCCTCTCCATTGCGAAGAGATTGGACATCCTGCCTGAGCAATACTGGGCCAACGGCACCGTGCGCAACGATGCCATCGCCAGCCGCATGAACGCCAACGTTACCAATCCCTTCCGGCTGGCCAACTTCGCGGCGCTCCAGCAATCGAATCCGTTGATCTACCAGGACATCAGCACCAAAGGGTTGTTTACTTCCGGGACCGTCCGTGTGAACCAGTTGCTGCGGCCGTTTTCGCACATGTTCAACAACGCGGCCGGGACGAACCTGACCGACAACACCGTGCCGGACGGCACGGCCCGGACCCACGAGTTCCAGTTGAGCCTGGACAAGCGCTTCGCGAAGGGCTTCACCATGAACTTCGGCTATACCGCGATGAAGACCACCGAATCCAATTTCTATTTCAACGAATTCGACGCCCTACCCGGCACGCGAACCTCGAATACCGGCCGCCCGCACCGCGTGGTGGGCTCGGCCGTGTTTGAGTTTCCGTTCGGCAGAGGCAAGCGTTTCGGCGCCGGCGCGAACAGGGCGGTGGACCTGCTGATCGGCGGCTGGCAGACGGCCGCAACGTATGAGTTCACGCTAGGACCGCTGCTCGATTGGGGCAGTGATGTCTTCTACTACGGCAGCGACATCGCCGATATCAACAAGGTCAACCGCACCTTCGACACCTGGTTCAACACGGCGAACTTCGAGATCAACCCGAACCGGGGTCCCAATTCCTATCATCGCCGGGTATTCCCCGTCCGCGTCCCCGACCTGCGGGCGGACAGGACCAGCCAGTGGAACGCGAACATGGCGAAGAATATTCCCATCACCGAGCGCACCAACCTCCAGCTTAGGCTGGACGTGCTGAACGTGCAAAACCGCTCGCAGATGCAGGGTCCGGTGACCAATCCCTACAACACCAACTTCGGCAAGGTGATCGCGCAGACCCAGGGCGTCAACCGCTGGCTCCAGGTGCAGGCGCGGCTGACTTTCTAACCAGTAGCGTCGGCTTTAGCCGGCGAGCGATCGACAAGCTGAAGCTTGTCCCACCGGTAGCGTCGGCTTTAGCCGGCGAACTGCCGCCGTGCGCAGGAGGTTGACTACCGCGGCGGCTCGCTGAGGGTATTGATGAGCCGGAATGCGCCCCGGCCGTGGGTAACCGCGACGACGCGTCCCCCGGCGGCCTGAATGTCGAATACCGCAACATTCGGCATGCCGCTCCGCGGCCCCATGAACGACCAGCTCGCGCCCGCGTTGACGCTCCGCCACACACCCACATCCGCTCCGACATACACAATGTTGGGGTTCCTTGGGTCGAGCGCGACCGTCCAACCGTGACGGAGGTTGGAAAATCGGTACGTCCACTATTTTAAAATGTTCACGTAACGTGTACAATAGGTATGTATGAACAGAGGCCGCGGTCTCGAAAGGTAGACCCGATCATGAAGAACCAGGAAACGCGCGTCCTCAATGCAGCCATTGCTGCCTTGCACCGGACCACCGGACTTGGGGCCAGGCTCCTCACCCGGCAGCCGCCCGCCCGAGGAGGCCGGGCAGATGCTCTACTGGAAATCAAGGCAGATCGCCGCGCGTATCGCTTTTTCGCCGAGGTGAAAACGGTCGACCGGTTCGAGACCCCAGCCCAGGTCAAGGCACGGTTGACCCGCCTGAATGACGCTGCAATCCTGGTGGCGCCCTTCATCACCCGCGAGATCGCCGAACGTTGTAGAGAACTGCGCCTTGCTTTCATGGACACTGCAGGCAATGCCTACCTCGAAGGCCCTGGACTCCTGGTCTGGGTTGTCGGCCAACAGCGCCCGGTCGAGCTGGGGCAACGGCGTTTTCGGGCGCTCAACCCGGCGGGACTCCAAGTGACCTTCGCGCTGCTCTGCCGGCCGAACCTGATTCAAACCAACTATCGGGAGATGGCCCGAGCGGCCAACGTTGCACTGGGAACAGTCGGACCTGCGATCAAAGACTTAGAGGCTCGGCATTTCATTCGGTTTGAGGGCCGTGGAGAACGTCGTTTGCTCGATCCTCACCGGCTGTTGGAGGAATGGGTTACGCACTACCACACGGCCCTGCGCACAAAACTCAATCCACGACGCTTCGAGGGAGATACGGATGCCCTGCAACGAGCGGATCTCAAGAACTACGATGCGTATTGGGGAGGGGAGGTCGCCGCAGACAAGCTCACGGGCATGTTGAAGCCCGCCACGTTCACGATCTACGCCCGTGAGCCCATTGCCCGGCTGGTCGCTGCTCATCGCCTGCGAGCACGCCCAGGAGGGCCGATCGAGGTCCTTGAAGTATTCTGGAATTTCCCGCCGGAGCCAGATCATCCAGGCTTGGTGCCGCCACAGTTGGCGTATGCGGATCTTCTCGCGACGCGGGATGGCCGCAATATCGACGCTGCAAAGATCATCTATGACCGACTCATCGAACCCGCGTTACATCCAGCCGGTTAAGCCAGTCGACCCGCTCACCTGCCGGGTGCTTCGTCTGGTCGATCACGCCGTGACGGCGCTCGGTTCGAGATATTTCGTGGCCTCATGGCGCGGGACCTGATGTTGGTCAACGCCTTCGGGCTGCCGCCAGGCCGGGCTACACGCGACATCGACTTCGGGGTCGCGGTCGAGAACTGGGAGCAGTTCCAGGCGCTCAAGGGCACTCTGATGGAAAGCGGTCAATTCGACGCCACGCAGAACGACATCCAGCGACTGTTTTGGAAAGACCCGGACACGGGGTCCAGCACTCCCATCGACGTCATTCCGTTTGGCGGTGTCACGTCTGAGAGCAAGATGCTTGCCTGGCCTCCGGACAAGGACATCGTCATGAATGTAGCCGGCTTCGAGGAAGCCTTAGAGTCGTCAGTCCAACTCAGAATTGAAGAGGACTTGGTCGTCCGCGTCGCCTCGATTCCAGGTCTCGCCGTTCTGAAGTTGATTGCCTGGCAAGATCGCCGGAACGAGAACGACAAGGACGCGGCAGATCTCCTCCTGCTCTTCACGCACTATGCGGATGCGGGCAATCTGGATCGGATCTACCCCGAGGAACCGGCTCTACTTGAGGCAGCGCAATTTGATCTGGAACTGGTGGGAGCCGAGTTGCTCGGCCGAGACACTGCCCGGATCTGTCAAGAGGAGACCCAACGTCAAATCGAGACCGTTCTAGGCTCGGAACGACTCGTCGATCAAGTGGCGATTCGAATGAACCAGACTGCATTCATCGACGAGGTGCAATCCGAACGAGCCGCGGACCTCCTGCACAGATTTCGTCGGGGCTTCCCTGGCCCGTAATCGCCTTGTTTGACATCGTTCGGACCTCGCGTAGGAACGGCCGGAGTAATGTCTTATTAGGGCAACAATATAGTTGACAACTCATCGATTCTGATGTAAACTTGAAGCATGGAAGCCGTCTACGAACCGAACACACTTCAGGAAGCGATCCTCTACTTCGCAAGCCCAGACAACTGCCGTGAATACCTGGTTGCGCACCGTTGGTCCGATGGCGTGACCTGTCCGCGCTGTGGTAGCAAGAACGTCCTCCTCCAGCCGAAGTACAATCGCTGGCAGTGCAGCAGCAGGCACGACCTGAGGCAGTTCACGTCGAAGACCGGAACCATCTTCGAGGATTCTCCGCTCGGTCTCGACAAGTGGCTCTGTGCGATGTGGCAGGTTGTGAACTGCAAGAACGGCGTTAGCTCCTACGAGATTCACCGGGCCATCGGCGTGACGCAAAAAACGGCGTGGTTCATGGATCACCGGATTCGGCTCGCGCTACATTCCGGCTCGTTTGAAAAACTCACTGGCGAAGTGGAAGCTGATGAGACTTTCATCGGCGGCAAGGCGCGAAACATGCACAAGGACGTGAAGGCCCGGAAGATCACCGGCACAGGCGGCAAGGATAAGGCCGCTGTCATGGGCATCCTGGAGCGCGGCGGAAAGGTTCATGCCACCGTTGTTCCGAACCGCAAGAAGAGTGCGCTCCAGGCCGAAGTCAAGAAGCACGTTGAAGCGGGTTCGGCGCTGTACACTGACGCGCTGAAATCGTATGAGGGGTTGAGCGAGTTCGAGCATCAGGTGATCGACCATGCCGTGAAGTACGTGGATGGCAAGGTTCACACGAACGGTCTGGAAAACTTCTGGAGTCTTTTGAAGCGTGGCCTCGGCGGAACCTACGTGAGCGTTGAGCCGTTCCATTTGTTCCGGTACTTGGATGAACAGGCGTACCGCTACAACAACCGCAAGATGACCGACGCGGAGCGGTTCAGCGCGGCTGTATCTGGCATCGTAGGAAAACGCGTTACATACGAATCCCTGACTGGCACAAGTGGAACCGAGGAAACGCAAACGCAATCGTAAACGACAAGGACGCGGGAAGCGAAAGACAGTTCGGTGTTAGACTAGCGGCAATATGACCAGCTTGATCTTTTCGAGACAACCCTGAAGGTACACTACGTCCGCTTGCCTAAATGAGCCACTAGTGCGCTCGTAGCGGGCATTGCGGCTGAAGTCCTGCAATTCTCGGTAGTCATCATAGATCCCGCGAATGATTTGGTCTCTTGCGATAGCAGCATTTCGCCTTTCATGCATTCCATGCCGCAGCCCGCGTTGGGAAAAATACGATCCAACGTAATGCACAGCGGAGTAGAAAAGAAATGTAAGGCTCCAATCAACGCAGACTGGATTGGACAAGTCTTGTGTGTCTACTAGATTCTCGTTGTCCCTGGCTTTCGTAAGATGCTCGGCTTTAGTCAGCAAGGCGATGGCACCCCAGATTAGAGTTTCTTGTAGACAAGCTCTAGCAGATCAACTGATTCGTGCGACGCCACGATTCCAAAGTCGAACTCGAAAACCTCAAAGGCATCGATGATTTCCTTTTCCTTGGCGTAGACCTTCCTCCGAAGATCGGGATTCGACTGCGGAAGGACCACACGGACATAGACAACTTCCTCACGGGGGCGCCGCAGAGTGTACACCCGTTCTACGTTTTCGATGGACGCAAAACCAGAAGCGATGAACTCTTTTAGCGTGGAAATCAGAGCCATCTTGATTTCCTCGGCTCGGCGGAAGTGCGCATTGCTTGCCATCGGAGCAGCGGGAGCAGACCGGCCCTTCTCGGTTTGAAAAACCACGGCATCCTCGCCAGTTGATATGACGAACCAGCCCGGTGCTTGGCTTGCGGCATTGAGCATGGGCTTTACGCTTTGGATTTGCATAGGTCCTTTAAGTCTCCCCTTGGTTCTTTTTCAGGCTGTCCGGGATATCGGTGTTCAGAACGTTCGATGCCTGTACAAGGTAGATTGGTTCCCCGTCAGGCTTGTACATCTCCAACCGTACAATCTGGGCCACTATCGACTTCGTTTTAAGTTTTGTGCCATCATGGAGAATATAAATGTTCCATCCTTCCCGTTCGGTCTCGAACTCTACCTCTTCTCCCCAGACTTGTTGCCCGTTGAAGTTGTACTGTTTTCTCAAGGTTCACCTTCCCAGGTCCTTATCGACCAGTGGCGCGCCTAGGTCCTAGGTCCTACACGTCGAATCTTATCATACCTGCGCAAGTCGGCAAGTTGGGCACATCGTACTGGTGGCTGTCAAACTGTTGAAAACAAAAGCAATAATGCTGTCTACCTGGGTTTCACCGATATTCTTAGCTCGGTTGGGATCGATTCGGCGTTACGATGGGGGAGGGCAGGATGAAGCCTTTACCAGCACCGAACGTGCCCGGTGACACGCCAGGGGAGCGGCTAAGCAACGCGCTCCGAACGGTGCTCACCGTATCAAAGGCTGACCTGCTGAAAGCTGAGCAGCACTGGAAGCGGGCGCAAGCAAAGAAGAAAAGGGCGAGGAAGGCTGCGTAGCCCCCATCAGCCGAAGAGATCTTCGAGTCTCAGCGGCTTCAGGCTAGATCGGCCAAGTTCGGTGAGTTCCCAGATGCCGTGCCCAGAGTGCTGCTTCAGATATCCCTGATCGATGAGATGCTGCCTTGTCCAAGAAGCGTTGTTCCTCCAAACTTCTTCTCCCGTACTTTCCCGTCCCTCGCGGTCTTCCGGCGTCAACTCATGCCCGTGACGCCTTTCGATCCACTCCAGAACGGCTTCGCGTCGCGCTGCACCGCCCAGGCCAACGAGAGCTTCCCAGATCCAAAACTGAAGGGCACCCTCACGCGTTACAGCCACTCGTTGGATTCTACCAATAGCGGCATGAGTTGTCAACTATATTGTTGCCCTTATTAGCCTCCGGGGCCACCGTATGGCTGTCAGTTCTACGACGGGATCGCCAGTCATTTCTGGGAACGCAAGTCCGCTTCGCTCAAGCGTCGATCACCGCTTCCGCAACGCGCTGTGGGTGGGGTGGGGGCGGCGGGCGGCCCTGGGCGGGCTACATCGCGACAACGTGAAACTGGAAGCGCTCCGGCCGCAGCGAAGAGACCGGTTCCGGACTCAGCGTGGCCCACTTCTGAAAGGCCGACGAGGCGACCGTCGAGTTCAGGTACAACAGGAACTGGTTGGAGAAGCAGCTCGCGTCGACCTACGAATATCAACCCGGTCCGCTGCTCGATTTCGGCGGCAACATTTTCTACTACGGAAACGACCTCAACGGAATCAACAACGTCAGCCGGACGTGGGACACCTGGTTCAACACCGCGAACTTCGCGGAACACGGCGCTGGGCCCGAACTCGTTCCATCGCCGCACCTTCCCGACCCGCATCGACGACCTGCGCCGCGACTCCACCCGCCAGTGGAACGCCAACGTCGCCAAGAACTTTCCGTTCACCGAACGCGTGAACATGCAGGTCAGGCTCGAGGCGCTCAACCTTCAGAACCGCTCGCAGATGGATCAGCCCAGCCGCGATTCCTACTCCACCAACTTCGGCCGCATCACCAACCAGACGGCGGCGACGAACCGATGGATTCAGCTCCAGGCTCGCCTTACCTTCTAGTGCCAGGCCGCCGTTGCGCAGGAGGTTAGCTACCGCGGCGGCTCGCTGAGGGTATTGATGAGCCGGAATGCGCCCCGGCCGTGGGTAAACGCGACGACGCGTCCCCCGGCGGCCTGAATGTCGAATACCGCAACGTTCGGCATGCCGGTCGCCGGCCCCATGAACGACCAGCTCGCGCCCGCGTTGACGCTCCGCCACACACCCACATCCGCTCCGACATACACAATGTTGGGGTTCCTTGGGTCGACCGCGACCGTGTTGAAAGGCAAGTCCACCGGTGGGCTCACATTGGTCCAATTGAGCACGCCGCTAATGAAAGCATTGGTCGCCTTGAAAACGTGGCCCGGCCCGCCTGGAGTTTGGGCATTGAACCCGGACAACGTTACGTACAGCGTATTTCTGTTGGTCGGGTGAAAGGCGAAATCGGTGATCGTGCGGGCCGGCACTAGACTGTCAAAATCCAAGTCGTTGACAAAACGGCCGGTGACCTTAGCCATTAAACCGCCTGTCATCCCGAAGATGTAGTCGCTGCAAGCGCTGGCGGGCGTAAACGCCAGCACGGTGATTGGGGGCCAGATCCCAACATTATTGTCGGTCCAGGTCGCCGAAGCGCCGCTGAAGAAATTGTTGCTGCGCCAGACCCTCCCTGTGCCGGCGAGAAACACGTCATCGTTAGTGGGGCATTTCTCGAAGCGGGTGGGAATCGAGCCCCCGATGCCTTGTATCCCGGAATCTGCCAACTCGAAGGAAGCGCCGCCGTTGGTGGTCCGGAAGATCCTCCCTCGGAGGGATACCGCCCAGTCGTTTGAGGGGTCGGTTCCGGAGATGGCGCTGACGCCGCCGTGGCCGCCAAGAATCTGAGGCCAAGAGTTCGTGCCGGTCCACTTCACGGTTCCGTTATCCTGGCTGCCGCCGAGAATCAGCATGCCTCCATTCGGATGAATCGATCCATAGTTGAACTGCGTCAGCACGAGGTTCGTGTTGTGATCCGCCCAGACGGCTCCCCCGTCGGTGGAACTCCAGACCCCGCCGCCGTTGCCGACAATCAGGCGGTTGCCGGCCCAGGTCATGGCGTGCTGCTCGACGTGAATGCCGCCAGCGGGGTTGGAAACCGTATGGCTGATTTCGGCCCAGGTGTCGGTGGCGAGGTCATATTTCCAGAGCTCGATGCCACCAGCGTACAGGATGTTCGGGTTGCCGGGATCGACGCTGAGGACGTGATTGTACCAGCACTGATTGGCGGCGAGGTTCAATGCGAGATTGTAGCCGCAGAAGCCGAGTGTACCCGAAGGCTCGATCTGGGTCATCGAGATAGCGGTCCAGACCGGCGTCGTCGCCCAGGCGTTGTCGGTGAAAAACAGGCCGATCATGACGCCGGTGTAGGTCGCGACACTCACGAAAACGCGGTTCGGGTTCGACGGCGCGATCGCCAGCTCGATGCGTCCCGCGCCGGGCGGTGCGCCCACCCATGGACCGGCGATCAGGCTCCAGGCGTTACCGGCGTCCATCGAACGGTAGGCGCCGTTGAGCGTACCACCACCATCGCCGATGGCGGCGTACTGGCGGTTGAAGGCAGCGGGATCGGCCGCCAGTGCAGAGGCCGACTGATTCCCGTCTGATAGTTTCAAGCTCCATGTGGCTCCGCCATCAGTCGATTTGTGGACGCCAAAGAGGGGACGGTTCGGGGGGTAAGGGACATCTCCCCGGCCGAAAACGCAACGGCCGACAGACGCCAGAACTACGTTCGCGTTGGATGGGTCGACGATGATATCGCTGAAAGCTCCTCGGCTGAGTTTCGCCCCAGCCGGCCGAGTCCAGGTGAGGCCGCCGTCCACCGATTTCAGGATTCCCGCGCCGCAATAGGAATCCGAGGAAAAATTGCTCTCACCCGTGCCCGCGTAGATGATCATCGGATTGCTCTTCGCATAGGCGATCGCACCCATGGCGAGCGACTGCTTGTTATCCGTTCTCGGCGCCCAGATGGCGCCGGCGTTCATCGTCTCCCAGACGCCGCCCTGCGCTCCGCCCGCCAGCCAGCGGTTCGGATCGTTGGGGTGCGCGGCAAGCGTCGCCACGCGGCCGCTCATGGGCCTGGTTCCGAGCGTGACGCCGATCTGGCCCCCGGTGATCGGCGAGGGCCCGATGCTGACCCATCGCAGGGCCTCGACGCCGGGCTCGAGCGTTTGTGCGAGACCAACGGCGCCCGTCGCGAGGACGAGTGCGGGAAGCCCGATTCCAAACACGAAGAACTGACGCATGGGACCTCCTTATCATGAGTCGGTTCCACGATATCGTGTTTTTATTGCCTCTGGGATCGCCGTAATGGCAACGATTTCCTGCTGACTTGGGAGCGGGAGGGTCCTCGCTCACCATACGCCGCGCGGGGTGGGGGCGGTCAGGCGGCCCTGGGCGGGCTACATCGCCACAACCTGAAACTCGAAGCGCTCCGGCGGCAGGGAAGAAACCGGTTCCGGACTCATCGTCGCCCACTTCTGGTAGGCCGACGATGCGACCGTCGAGTTCAGGTAAAACAGGAACTGGTTCGAGAAGCACGAGATCGGCGGCGGGTGGCGGAACGTGAGCCGCAGGCCGACCGCTTTGTCGATCGCGACGCCGTCGGTGGGGACCGCTTTGTCCTCCAGCAGCGTCACGAAGCTGCTTCGGCCGGCGTGCGGCCAGACGTCGGGATGGAGCAGCAGGCGCAGTTCGCTGCGCCGCTCGAAAGTGATTTCACACTGCCGAATCCATTCCAGGATGCTGTCGCCCCATTTCCAGTGGTCGAGCAAGGAGAGGTATTGATCCACCATCCCAATCGCCAGATCGAACCGGCGTCGTTCCAACTCCCGCGAGCCGGCCGGCTCCTGAGTCAACGACGGTTTCACCGTTGACTGGTTCCAGCGATGGGCCCCCGATCCGCCAGCGGCGGAATGCGGGCGGCCCGCCGGCCGCTCCTCGAAGCCGGCACACGGCAGCAAGTCCTCCGATTCAATGATCTCGGTCGCCATTTCGACGACCTTCTCCATCCGGCGGGGGTGCGGGAGCGCGCGA
>Ga0247727_10007272_pt1 | contig 21218 bp, 17 predicted proteins | sample WisWelCaveWW1625_FD_202498 | JGI IMG/M metagenome (GOLD analysis project Ga0247727, IMG submission 202498) | Biofilm microbial communities from Wishing Well Cave, Virginia, United States - WW16-25 | ecosystem: Environmental > Aquatic > Deep subsurface > Groundwater > Cave microbial mat | place... | reverse complement strand
GAGCCTCCTGCTCGTCGCTGAGATCGGGAACTCCGGCGAGATACGCGCGGTCCATCATTTGAAGAAGGCGCCCGCGGCCCGAGCCGTCACCGATTTGAGTCAAGGCCACGGCGGCGTTCCACGCGACGTCGAGCACGGGATCGTTGAGCGCTGCCTGGAGCGTCTCGCGGGCGGATTCGGCTTTGAGTGCGCCCAACCCGTAAACCGCCATCTTCCGAACGGACCCGTCGTCGTGCGAGACGAGGGCGGTCACGGGCTCGATGGCGCTCGGGTCGCCGATCGATCCCAGCGCCCAAATCGCGTAAATCTGGGTCTCCGCGTCGCCATCCGAAAGCGCGGGAATCAGCACCGGGACGCCGCGCGAATCTTTGAGATGTCCGAGACAGAGGGTCAAGTAGCGCCGGACGCGCGGGTCGTCGTTTTGCGACGAACGGTACGCCTCGACCATCGCCGGGGCGAGCGCGGCCGCTTCTTCGGTGCCCTGGTGATGGGTCAGCCACTTCGAGAGCTCGAAGGCGGCCTGCCACCTTCGGCTCGAGCTTCCCGTCTTGACCTCGCGCAAGTAGTCGAGGCCGCCTTTCTCGTCGGCCACCATCCACCCAAAGAAGAGGAAGACTCCCACGCACATGGCGACGACCAGCGCCGGAATGATGAAAAACTGGAGGAGCGAGGCACCGAAGGTGAATGACTGAATGGGGCCGCCTTCGCCCTCGCCTTTTCCGAAGGCTTCGGCGGGCCGGGGACCCTGGGTTTCTTCTCTCATTCTGGGCTCATACGCGCGCGAATCCTATCACCCGCTCCGCGACGGAATCAAAGAGCCGGACGTGCCGGCTTCCTGCTCCTTGTACTGGAGCTGGTAGAGCCGGTAGTAAATGCCGCGGGCGGCGAGGAGTTCTTGATGGCTCCCGACCTCGCGAATCCGGCCCTTGTGGAGGACGACGATGCGATCGGCCTTCTGGATCGTCGAGAGCCGGTGAGCGATCACAATGCTCGTGCGCCCGATGAGGAGCCGCTCGAGCGCGCCGCGGATGAGCATCTCGGTGTCCGTGTCCACGCTCGACGTGGCTTCGTCCAGGATGAGAATCCGCGGGTCGTGCGCGAGCGCGCGGGCGAAGGAGACGAGCTGCCGTTCCCCGGCAGAAAGCGTGACGCCGCGCTCTTTGACCTCTTCGTCTAGACCGCGAGCGAGCTTCCGGAGTATGGGCTCGAGGTTGACGCGCCGCGCGGCTTCGGCCACGGCCTCGTCCGTAATCGACCGGTCGCCGAGCCGTATATTGGACGCAATCGTTCCCGAGAACAGGTGAACGTCCTGTAAGACGACCGCGAACTGGCAGCGTAGCTCGACGAGATTCCAATCCCTCACGTTCCGCCCATCGACTCGAAGGGCGCCTCGCGACACGTCGTAAAACCGAAGAAGGAGGCTCGTGAGCGTCGTCTTTCCGGCACCCGTATGCCCCACGATCGCAATGCGCTCGCCGGGGGCGATGCGCAGGTCGATTTCACGGAGCACCCAGTCTTCCCCGTGGTACGCGAACCAAACACCCTCGAAGTCGATTCGGCCGGCGGCGACGCGAGGCGCTTCGCCCGGAGCGCCTTCGGAGCCGATCGTGACGGGCGTATCCAGGAGCTTGAAGATGCGCTCGGACGAAGCCATGGCACCTTGCAGGATGTTGAACTTCTCGGTGAGGTCGCTGATCGGTTTGTAGAACTTTTCGGCGTACTGGATGAACGCCACCAGGGCGCCGAGCGTGAGCGCGCCTTCAAAGATTTGCCCGCCGCCGTACCAAAGCATGAGCCCGACCGCCACCGCGCTCAGGATTTCTACCGCGGGGTAAAAGAGCGCGTAATAAAAGACGGACTCGAGGTTGGCCTCCATGTGCGCGCGGTTCGAGCCGTCGAACTCAGAGACCTTGCGCCTCTCTTGGAGGAAGAGCTGGATCACGCGCATTCCCGTGATGCTTTCCTGGAGAAAGGCGTTGATGCGCGCGACGCGCGTTCTCACCTTTCGGTAAGAGTCCCGAACCCGGAGCTTGAAGACGAGAGTGACGAGGAAGAGCGCCGGAAGGACCGAAAAGCTCACAAGCGCGAGCTTCCAGTTGATGACGAGGAGCACCACCATGATGCCCGCGAGCGTGAAGACGTCGCCGAAGACAGCGACGACCCCCGATGTGAAGAGCTCGTTGAGCGCGTCGACGTCCGTCGTCACGCGCGTCAAGAGCCGCCCGACCGGGTTCTTGTCAAAAAACGCCGGCTGGAGCGCTTGGAGGTGACCGAAGATCTGGCGCCGCATGTCGAACATGACGCGCTGGCCGGTCACGTTCATCAGATAGATTTGGTAGTACGAGAGAACGAACTGGGCGACGAGCGCGAAAACGTAGAACGCCGAGATCCACGCCAGACCGGAGACGTCTCCCCGCGCGATGTGGTCGTCGATGGCCACTTTCGTCAAATAAGGACCGACGAGCTTGAGCGCCGAGATAACGAAAATGAGGAAGAGCGATATCGCGACGGAGCGTCGATACGGTTTCAGATAGGTGAGAAGGCGTCCCATCAAGACGCGGTCGTACGCCTTGCCGAGGATTTCTTCTTCGTGATGTGAAGACACTCTAAATCCGCTCGAGCTCTTCTTCGAGAAGCTGTTTCCGGTGAAGCCCCGCGTAAATGCCGTCGAGCGCCAGGAGGTCTTCGTGCCGGCCGCGCTCGACGATGCGACCCTCGTCGAGAACGACGATGTGGTCGGCGTCCTTGACGGTGCTAACGCGGTGGGAGACCACGATGGCGGTGCGCTTTCGGAGGACGCCCCGTAGCTCGCTTAGAATACGCTCTTCGGTTTCCGTGTCGACGCTACTGAGCGAGTCGTCGAGGATGAGTATTTTGGGGTCCATCAGCAAGGCGCGCGCGAGTGTTGCTCTTTGCTTTTGACCGCCCGAAAGCGTAATGCCCCGTTCGCCGACGAGCGTGTCGAAGCCTTGTGGAAACTCCTCGACGTCCCCCGAAAGCCCTGCCACGGCCGCCGCGGAGGGGACGTCCTCGAGCGCCGCGTCGGGCCGCCCGAAGGCGATGTTGTGGGCGAGCGTGTCCGAAAAGAGGAAGGTCTCCTGCGGGACGAAGCCGACGGCGCCGCGCAGGTGAGCCAGCGGAAGCCGGCGCACGTCGATGCCGTCGACGAGAAGCTCTCCTTGAGTCACGTCGTAAAGACGCGGGATGAGGCCGACGAGCGTCGACTTGCCCGACCCCGTCCGTCCGACGATGGCCACGGTCTCGCCGGGGGCAACCTCTAGGTCGATGTTTTGGAGGACGGTCTTGCCGTCGTAACGAAAGCTCACGTTCTTGAACTGAACGCGTCCTTCGACTTCCGGCAGCGGCCCGGGCGCCGGAGCGTCCGTGAGATCGGGCGTTTCGTCGAGTATCCCGGCGAGCCGCTTCATCGACGCGGCTCCCCTCTGGTAGATGTTCACGACCCAGCCGAACGCCACCATGGGCCACGTGAGCATCGAGAGGTAGGCGAAGAACGCGACGAGCTGCCCGAGCGTCAACTCGCCGCGCGTCACGCGGAGGCCTCCCCGAAAGAGCACCAGCACCGCGGCGAGCCCAATGAGCACCGTCAGCAGCGGAAAAAAAAGACCCCAGATCTTCACGAGCCCCACGTTCATCCGGAGATACTCCTGGTTTTCGCGGGCGAACTTCTCTTCCTCGGCTTTTTCCTGGGCGTACGCTTTGACGACGCGAATTCCGGAAAGGTTCTCCTGGACCAAAACCGACACGTCGCTCATTTTGGCCTGGATGGCTTCGAACCGCGCGTGAATCGCGGCGCCGAATTTTTTCACCGCAATCGAGACGGCCGGCATGAGGGCGAGTGAAACGAGCGTAAGCTCGAGGTCGATCGCGATCATGAAAGCAATCGAGGCGACGGTCACCACGATTGTTTCGGCCGGATACATGATGCCGGGCCCGAGCACCATCCGGACGGCGCCCACGTCGTTCGTGGCGCGCGACATCAAGTCCCCCGTGCGCCACCGGTTGTAGAAGCTCGGGCTCATCCGGACCAGATGGGAGAACAAGTCGTTTCGAAGCTCGAGCTCGACGTGGCGCGAGACGCCGATGAGGAGCCGCCTCATCCAGAAGCGAAAGAACCCTTCGACCGAGGCGATGAGGACGATGAGCGCGCCGTAGACGGCGAACTTCTCCGCCGACGCGGAAACCGTGAGGTCGTCGACGGCGAAACGGAGCACTTGCGGGCCGAGAACGGAGACGCCCTGCGCCGCCAGGACGGCGAGCATGCCCAGCGCGATCGGGGTCTTATGATGCGCCAGGTACGGGAGTAGTCGGCGAAGCTCGTTCACGCTCTCTAGCGCACGGCGCCCGTTTCGAGAGCGCGCAGCTTCTCGTCGACGAGAGCCTGGTACGGCGCGTCCCCGATGGACCTTAGAAGATCCATCGCCTTTTTTCGGTCGCCGAGCTCTTGATGCACGCGGGCCACGTTGTACCTCACGTCGATTTCGTCGTAAGGGGCCTCGGGGTCGATGGCCTTGGCCGCGGCCTCGAATGCGGCGAGCGCTTCTTTGTATTTGCCCTGGCGAAAGGCCGCAAGCCCCTGATCGAGTCGCGTAGGGGTAAAGACGACTCCTTTGTCGCTCGCGGCGCCGCGCCGCCACGCGGCGGGGCCACCGCCCGGCACCGGATCGACGAGCGCGGCAACTTCCTCGACCACGCCCGACTCCTTCTCAATTCGGGCGGGCACGCCTTCGTAGACGGCTCCCGAGTCGGAGGCGAGACGCAAGCCGCCGCGGCCGTCCTTCTCGAAGAGGAACCAGGCGCCGGCGGCGCTCAATCGAACGCCCTTCGGCTCTCCACTCTCGACGCCGGCCCACGTGACTTCGAGAGCGTCGCCGCGCTCCGAGAGGATGAAGTTGAAGTGGCGTAACGCCTTCGACTGGAGAAACGAGCGCTGCAGGAGGATCTCGCGCTTGCCGCGCGCCGCCCCGGTGGCGACCCGGTAGCAACCCTCGTCACGTGAGGCTTCCCGCTCGATGGAAGCGTCGAGCGCCTGTGCGGCGGCCAGGAGCTTTCGCGGAAGCTCGCCGTCGAGGGCGGACAGGAGGCTAGCCTTCGACCGCCCTGCCCCGGCGAGGGTCGAGAAGCGCGTGAGCATCTCGTAGAGCTCTTCGCGCGCGGAGGCCTTCGCGACGATCTGCAGGACGAGCTGGTCCATTCGATCGCCGAGCTGGGCGAGCGGCAAGGGCCCGGCTTCGATACCGCGCGCGAGCTCGACGTAAGAAAAGAGCGCTCCGAGCTCGCCCTGGCGCGTCGTGACCGCGGCGACCTTGGCGTCGACGGCGTCGGTGCCCGGCGGAACGTTCTCCTGGTTCACGAGCTCGAAGAGCTCGGAAAGGTCGCGCCTGATTTCGGCGCTTCGCGGCTCCGGAGCGAGATCGCGCTCGAAGTGCACGCGACCTCGCCGCCCGACGACGGCGACGGCGGGACCCTGGGGTCGCCACGGCGCGGGCAGTCGATCGATCCGGCCCACTTGAATGCGCATCGCGAGCGTTCTCAGGATCCGCCGGGTGGAGTCGAGGTCCTTCTCGCCGACGAAAACCGCGGCCGAGAGCTTCCGCTCGCTCCGGAGCTCGTCGGCCACCGCGCGGCCGATCCCGTCGAGCTCCTCGCCGCACCGGTTACAGCCCGCCGCCGGAAAGTACATCACGAGCGCCTGGCCGTTCGAGAACACGTCCGACGCGACCAGCGTCCCCGCGTCGGTCAGCACGCGAAAGTCAGGAAGCAACGCGAGGCGCGGCCGGACGCTCGCGAGCCGTCCGCCGAGCTTGCGGCGGAAGCGCTCGACGTCGAGGAGCGCCTCGAGATCCTCCCGGCGACGGAACCCTCCCGTGTCGAGAAGAGCGTCGACGACCTTGGGCCCGCCGTCCGGCGCAAAGAAGGCGTCGGTGAGGAGACGAATCCTCTCGGCCGGGTCGAAATCGGGCTGGGACGCCATGCGGAGCTGGACGGCCGCCGACGGCTCGAGCCCGACAGAGCGCCCGAAGGCCTTCCGTGCTTCGACGAAGCGTTTTTGCCCTTCGAGGGCGCGACCGAGCGTCTCGAAGTAACGCGCGCGGCGCGACCGATACGTGTCGCGCGCCGCGGCAATCGCGTCCTCGAAAAGAAGTCTCTTCTCGGGCGCCGTCGCCATTTCAATCTCGGGTACGAAGCGGGACGAGCCGTCGAGCGCACGCCGCACCGCCGCCTCGGCGCCGGGTGCGTCGCCCGAGTCGAGAAGGGCGAGCGCCTGGGCGTGAGCTTTTTCGGCGGGCTCGATGGAAGGCGCCCCGGGAGGTTGGACTCGAAGGACGAGCGCGAAGAGAAGAAAACTCATGCGCCCCGAGTCAGCTCCATGCGAGAAAGTTTCTCTTTGGCGCGCGCGAGAGTCTCCTCGCGCTTACAGAACGTGAACCGAAGCCTTTGCGATCCCCCCGCGGGGGCTCGATAGAAGCTCGAGCCGGGAACCGCCGCCACGCCCACGTTCTCGACGAGGTGGCGCGCGAAGGTCACGTCGTCCGAAAAGCCGAAGGCCGAGATGTCGGTCATGATGTAGTACGCGCCCTCGGGCTTGAACGCCCGAAAGCCCGCCGACGCGAGCGCTTCCAGCATGAAGTCGCGACGAGCTTGATAGTCGGACGCGAGCTTCTGATAGTAAGCGTCGGGGAGGACGAGCGCCGTCGCACCCGCTTCTTGAAGGGGAGCCGCCGCGCCGACGGTGAGAAAATCGTGGACCTTCCGGATGGCGCCCGTGAGCGCTTCCGGCGCGATCGCGAAGCCCACACGCCAGCCGGTCACGCTGTACGTCTTCGAGAGACTGTTGATGGTGACCGTCCGTTCCCGCATGCCGTCGAGAGTCGCCATCGGGACGTGCGTCTTCCCGTCGTAGAGGATGTGCTCGTAAATCTCGTCGGTCACCGCGACGACGCCCCACTCTTGGCAGAGCTCCGCGATGAGAGAGAGCTCCTCTCGCGTGAAGACCTTCCCGGTCGGATTATTGGGAGTGTTGATGATGATGGCCCGCGTCCGGTTCGTAAACGCCGCGCGCAGCTCGTCGGGATCGAAGCGCCAGTCGGGCTCGTGAAGACCGACGAAGCGCGGGCGCGCGCCCGACAAAATCGCGTCCGGACCGTAGTTCTCGTAAAAGGGCTCGAAGACCACGACCTCGTCGTCGGGGTCGACGATCGCCATGAGCGTTGCGATCATGGCTTCGGTCGAGCCGCAGCACACCGTTAACTCGCGCTCGGGATCGATCTCCATACCGTACGTGCGGCGGTACTTTTGAACGATGGCGTCTCGAAACGGCTTCGCGCCCCATGTAATCGCGTACTGGTTGACGTCTTTCCGAATGGCGTCGACCGCCGCTTCTTTGATGGGTTCGGGCGCGCCGAAATCCGGAAAGCCTTGCGCCAGGTTGATTCCGCCGTGCAGCTGGCAGAGCCGCGTCATCTCACGGATGACGGACTCCGTGAACTGGCCGGCTTTCTTGGAAACGGTAGGAAGCTTCGCGATCTTGCCCGGCATTTCCGACATTGGGGGGCTCATACTACCCCAAAAACGCGCTACTGGCTCGCAGGAGCGTTCGCGTACAGGCGGCGGTAGACGGCTTCGTTCCGCAAAACGGCCTTCACGTAGTCGCGAGTTTCCGAAAACGGAATCTCTTCGATGAACTCCTCGGAGTCGAGCATGAGGTTCATTCCCGTCCACTTCACGACCCGGTGCGGCCCGGCGTTATACCCCGCGAGCGCGTAGTCGACGCGGCCGCCGAAGCGGTCAATCATTTGCTTGAGATAGCTCGTGCCCCACCGGATGTTGGTGTCCGGATCGTAAAGGAGATTTCGCTTGAAGGTCTTTCGCTCCGCGCGCGCCAACGCGCGCCCCGTGTACGGCATGATTTGCATCAAGCCGTTGGCGCCGGCGCTGGACCGGACGCCCGCCTGAAACGTCGACTCCTGGCGGATCACCGCAGCCACGAGAAACGGGTTGACTCCTTGCGCCCGCGAGTAGCGTTCGAGTAGCTCCCAGTATTTGAGTGGATAGAGAATGCGCCACACGTCGTCGGGCAACAGGTCGCCCGTCGCCGCCACGTGGAACGGGAACGCGCGCCGCATGGCGCTGATGGCGAGACCGTAACGACCCTGCTGAAATTGAAGCCACGCGAAGACCGCTCGAAACGCGGCGTCGTCCTCGTGCCCGGAAACGCCGAGCTCGGCTTCGAGCTCGGCCTCATCGTTCAGTCCGAGAACGAGAAGCTGGCCGATCCGGGCGAGGCGCTCCTGCCGGGCGACGCGAATCGCTGCCGATAAGTCGACGCCGTCCCGCGGACCATCAATGACGCTCCCGGGCGACAAGAGCACCAAGTGCAGTTGCGCTTGCTGGCCGTAGTAGCTGTTCTTGTAGCCCAAGACGACCTGACGATAGAGGGCGTCGGCTTCGCCGGTGCCCGACGCTTTTTCGAGCGACCGCGCGGCCCAAAACAGAAATCGCGCGTGCTCGGGCGAGCCCGGTCGCTCGCGCGCCGCTTTCTCGAAGGCGGACGCCGCGTCCTGGTATTTCCCCTGGCGATAAAGCGACCAGAGGACCCGCCACCGTGCTTCGTCGGCGTACGGGCCCGTAGGAAACTCCGTGGCGAGCCGCTCGTAGTAGCCGAGCGCCTCCGCCATCTCGTCCTCGATGAGGTGATGACGCGCAAGGCTCAGAAGCGCTTGCTCCGCGAAGGGGCCCCCTTCGCCAAGGCTTCGGGGGCCAGGGCGCTCGGGTGCGAGTTTGAGCGCTTGATTCATCAACGACCGATAGGAATCCCGCTTTCCCAGACGCCGCGCGAGGAGGGCCCGGTAGTAAACGGCTTCCGCACCGCTCAGGCGGGCGAGCGTTTTCCCGGCAATGACCGTCTGGCGGAGCTCGTACTGGCATACACCCTGCCTTAGCGTGAGGCGTTCCACGTCAGCGAGCTTCGCGTACTTTTGAAGGACGGCCGTGTAGCTTGCGAGAGCTTCGCGGTACCGTTCGGCGTCGTACAGGCCATCGGCGCGCTTGAGCGCGAGCTCGTACGCTTCCCGGGGCGTTCGCTTTGGAGCGAGCGCCGCGAGCTTGCGCCCGGCGTCGCCCGAAAGCCGAACGCCCGGCCGGCCGTAGTAGAGCGCTTCGAGGAGCGGCACGGCTTCGCCCGAGCGACCGAGGGCGATTAGAGTTTCAGCCGCTTCGAGCGTGGCTTCGCTTCGAAGCTCGCTCGCGTCGTTCTCCGAGACGGCCTTTAGCAAGGCGAGAGCGTCCTCGCGTCGACCTTGTTTGACGAGCAAGCGACCGAGGGCGAGCTGCACTTCGTCGCGGTGGACGTAGTCGGGGTGTTCCTCGATCGTCCGTGTCAAGACCTCCCGGGCCAGCGCCGGGTTTCGCTCGAGCAGCAGAGCTCCCGCGCGATGGAGCCCGTAGGCGCCGAGCGCGGCGCCGGAAACCGCCTCTGAAAGGTAGTGCGCGGCAGCCTCTTGGACGAGCCCCTCCCTCGCAAGGAGCATCGCCGTCCCGAATTCCGCTACGCCCCGCGCGAGCGGTTCGGACGAACCGTTGGCGATTTGCGCCAGCTCACCGAGCCTTTCACGGGTCGGTCGGTTCCGGCGAAGAATCTCCGAGACCCGGCGAAGCTCTTCCCCGGGGTTGGTCAAGCTCTCCCAGGGGAGGCCCTCGGCGAGAACGTCGCTAGCGGTCAGGCTGACGAGGGCGACGACGAATGCAGCTCCAGCGATACGGTTCATGGCGCGCTTTTCCGTCCCGGGTAAACGTCGGGTGTTATTAGTGCGAGAGCGCTTGGCCGAGCGCGCTGGAATCGCCGTCGGCCAGAATCCGAACCAACTCTTCATTGAAGTAATTACTATTACCGCGCACGGCGGTAGGAACGCGCTCGAGGTAGAGCTGGCGGCTGCGGTCGATGTCGTCTTTCAGTCGAGCGTATAAATCGTGATGTTTGCGGCCCTGTTGCACTTCCGATTCGCGGTAAAGCTTGATCTCGGAAACGAGTAGCTTCGCGAATCGCTTGGCGTCCTCGTGCTGCTTGCGAGTCTCGATGTCCATCGGGGCCGTCGTACGACCGGCCTGGGGCGCCGGTGCGGGAGCCGGTGCCGGACGGCTGGCCGGGGCCGGCGAGGCCACCGGTGTCCGTGATGGCGCGCCCTGGTTTACCGGCGTGGCAGCCGGTGGCCTGAACATGACCGTGCTCCCACCGGACTCTTCGAGGCCCGGAATATTCGACGCCGGCGCTTGCGCGAACGGGACCTCGCGCGGTCGTTCGGACGGGGTTTCCGACGTCTTGGCCCCGCTCTTCGACGTCGAGAGCAAGTCGATGACTTTGGCGGCGTACGACACCAGGATCTCGAGGGCTTCCGATCCCTCGAGCTGACCGCGTGCGTCGCCGTTGTCGGCGTAAAAGACCGCGGCGATCTTGTCTCGAAGCACGAGCGGCGTGGCAAAAATCGTCGACGGCAGCACGTTCCCGATCCGGGATAGAAGTTGGACGTTGTCCTTGTGCGCCGTGCTTTCTCCCACGAAGCTTTGCCGCGAGTTGATGACCGCGCGAAACACCGTGTCGGCCGTAGCCGGAACCGAGATCTTCTTCACCGCTTCGTTGTTGAAGCCCGGACTCTGATCGAACCCTTGCGCGTACCAACCGACGCAATTGCCGCTCTTGAGGATGAACATCGCGGCGCGTGGTGCGACTTGCGCCGCTTCTTGAACGAGCTCGGTGAGCACTTCGGTCAAGGACGTTCCGCGGTCGAGCAGCTCCATCGCGCGCCGGACCTGCGACAGCATGGCGGCGCCACTTCCGGCCCCCCCCGTCGCCCCCGACGCGCTCGTCATTTTGGACAAGTCCTCCGCGAAGGCGACGATCGCACTTTCTTCCATGGTCTCTTCATAACGCGAGAGCTTTTCCTGAAGCGAGTCGAGCTGCAAGACGAGCCCATCCTGTATTTGAGTCATGTCTTTGCGAATCTCGTTCGCCCAGTTGGAGACGAGACTGTGGAAGAGAGCTAGCGTCCTTGCCCGCAGTTGTTCGTGATTGCTCATCGGCCGAAAATGCTCTGACCCAACGGGATCTCACCCGTGCCGGAAGTCGCCCAGGTCGCTACCGGATTGTACTCACGAGCTACGCCATTATCCGACACGACCTGGGGCAAGTCAATATGGCTCAAGGAGCTAGTGCCCCATCCAAACCGCCCATCGAGTGCGCGCGCGATTTGCGCCAAGCCCCACGCGGCTATATTATACTAAAGGTAGACGTAGGAAAGGGGGCGCACAGGATTCGACGGGGATAACTGAGCTCGTAGCTGCATGCCGAGGCCCATCTCTCGTAAAAAGGGTGGAAATAACCATAACTGCCAACACTGAGTTGGCTCTAGCCGCCTAAGAACGGCTACGTCCTCCCTGCTCTCGCCTGCGTGGGTGGGGAAGGACGCCGACAGAGCAGGCTGGCTGGAGCGTCTGGCCCGGACGCTCGAGCGAGACAAAGGGCTGGCTCCTCCCGGCTCCTGGCCGGCTCCTAACCGGGCGGGGTGAGATCAAACGGAACCGGATACGCATGTAGACGCTGCGGGTGAAGATCTTCGGACGTGGGTTCGATTCCCACCGCCTCCACCAACCTTCGCCCCGTATTCGGTAAAGGCTACGGTTGGCAGGCCAACCTTCGGTCTGCATTTTCTAAAGGCTACGGTTGGCAGGCCAACCATCGAAGCGGAGGGCGAAGGTTGCCCACCGTAGCGTTTACCGGAATGCGGCGCGAAGGTGGGCCTCCATCACCGCACTGCAGAGTAGATCGATCAAGCCAATCCCGTCCGCCGTAGCACCTGCCTACATTTCCCTAAAAGCGAAAGCGAAACGGCGGCCCTGTTGAACAAACGTCGTCTCTTTCCCCGGGGAGAGGAAAACCAACGTGAAGACCGTCTACATTCTCCGCAGTTTGCCTTTCCCGGCTAACCGCTACATCGGTACTACTTCCGATGTGGCGCGCCGTCTGCTTGAGCACAACCACGGTGAATCCCCGCACACGGCGAGATTTCGCCCATGGAGCCTCCTCGTCTCAATCCATTTCGACGACGACCGGCGCGCTCAAGAATTCGAGCGCTACCTGAAAACCGGGTCCGGCCAAGCATTCGCCAAGAAGCACCTCGGCTAGACACGCGCTCGAAGGCCGTCACACCCCCCTCAAGTCCTCACCCCCACATTGAAAGTCCCACTGTACCCATTCCCCGCCGCGGCCAACGGAAACAAGAGCTGGCTGCCGCCGCCCAAATAGATCCCGTCGCCTGAGTTCGTCGTGCTGCGACGTCCTTTGGAGTTGTACGGGGATTGAGCGTGCACCACGTCCGTCAGCGACTCATCGAAGAACATTTGAGACGTGAACTCGAGGCCGCTCGAGCTTCCCGGATTCGTTCGCACCTTGAAATGAACGTGGACGGCGCGGCCCGGATACCAGCCCGGATAGATCGTGACGAACTGCGCCATTCCGTTCGCGTCCGTGATTTGGTAGCCGCGGAGGAACCTCTGGCCAACGCTTTGTTGCGCGGATATGTCGGAATACACGCCTAAACCGTCGCAATGCCAAACGTCGACGAGAGCGCCCGCGAGCGGCGAGCACGCGCCAGCCGACGAGATCTGAGAGAGATTGACGGCGAGAGAAAGTTGCACGCCGGCCTTCACCGCGCCGGTCGTTGGGTCTGAGCGAATGTCCGAGCGGTTCAGACGCTCGTCGATGAAATAGGGTCCTTCCGTGACCGCCGGGGTCACGACGCAGGACCGATTCGTAGAAGTGCTCCCGGACCCAGACGACGTCCCCGACGAAGAAGTGGGTGAACCGGAGTCCCCTCCACAACCGAAGACTCCGAGCGCGACGACCGACCCGAGAGAGTACAAGACGTCGCGGCGACCCAGCTCAAGGGCATGCTTGACGTTTTTCATGCTTCGCTCCTCGATTCTCCTGGTGATGCCACTCGTTGCCGCAGCCGCGGTGCCAACCTAAAGCAAGCGATGAACGAGCTGTAAGAGCATTTTAGCGCGCCGTCCGCCTTCGTTCGCCGTCCGCCGTCGCCTTTGCACGCACGATTTGGTAATCTCCCGCCGTGCGCAAAGAAGTCGTTCTCATCACGGGCGCCAACGGTGAGGTCGGCCACGGTCTCATCAGCTACCTCGGCGAGCGCAACCGCGTGCGGGTCGTGGCGATGGACATATCGCCCGCCGACCCCAAGCTCGAGCCGCACTGCCATCAGTTCATCCTGGGCGACATCTTGGACTCGATGCTCCTCGGCCGCCTCGTCCTCGAGTACGAGATCCGCACGATCTACCACCTGGCGTCCATCCTCTCGACGCGCGCCGAGTACCATCCGGAAACCGCTCACCGGGTGAACGTCGAAGGAACGCTCAACCTCCTCCGCCTCGCGATCGAGCAGTCGCAGTGGCAGGGTCGAGCGGTCAAGTTCATTTACCCGAGCTCGATTGCGGCGTACGGTCTTCCGGATCTCAAGACGAAAGCGCGGGCGGGGCGGGTCAAAGAGCACGAGTGGGCGACGCCGACGACGATGTACGGCTGCAACAAGCTCTATTGCGAGCGACTCGGAAGCTACTACGGCCGGCACTACCGGCAGCTCGCGGCCGACAAGCAGCCGCACGCCGTCGATTTTCGCGCGGTTCGGTTTCCGGGACTCATCAGTGCGGCCACGACGCCCACGGGCGGGACGAGCGACTACGGGCCGGAAATGCTTCACCATGCGGCCCAGCGGCTTCCGTATCACGCGTTCGTGCGGCCCGACGCGCGGCTTCCGTTCATGGCGATGCCCGACGCGGTGAAAGCGCTCGTGAGCCTCGAGGCCGCTCCGCAAAAAAAACTCACGCAGGACGTCTATAACGTCACGAGCTTCAGCCTCTCCGCCCTGGAGATTCGCACGCTCGTGAAGAAAGCGTTTCCGCGGGCTGAAATCACGTTCAAGCCGGACCCCAAGCGTCAAGCCATCGTCGACAGCTGGCCGGCGGACGTGGACGACTCCGCCGCGCGAAAAGACTGGAAGTGGAAGCCCGACTTCGACGTCAAGCGCGCCTTCGAGGATTACCTCGTGCCGCGGATTGCCGAGCGTTACGGAGTTCCCCTCGAAAGCAACGAGCGAACGCGCGCGAGGGAAAGAAAGCGCTGAGGGTCGTGGCTCGCTCCTCAGATACGCCTTCCAATTCGTGCTAGGCTCCGCGGGACGAGATGATCCCGCTCACGGGAAGCGTCTCCGCACGCGTCGCCAAGAGGCCGCTCACGTGATGACCGATCCGGCCCGCTACGGTCGCCGCGTGGGGAAGGTTCAGCGGCACTTCGAAGTGAGGGATCGACATCGCAAAAGTGTACCATTCCCCTCGCGGTCGTCGTTCACAGCGGTAATAGCTTGTCGCGCCTTCGAAGTACCAGAGGAAGTCGACGTAGCGCGAGAGGTGCTTCGGGCGGTGCTCTCGATAGATCAGGGTAGGCATGCGACCTTCACTCGTCGAGGCGGCCGTGGCTCGCAGATATGGGATCGCCCGTGCTACTTGTCGAGCGAGCTGATGTCGAACGACGCGTCCTCGATCGCGAAACGGGTCACTTTCGTTCCCTTGGGGATACGGAACGAGAAGCTGCAAGAGTACGCGGGTCGTGCGTTCATTTCGCCGAAGGACTGCGCGGTTTTGTACCCGTTTCCGGCCGCGTCGTAGAGCACGGGTTTCGTCAACGAAACCGGTGCGAATGTGGGGAGAACTTTCACGTCCAGCGTCACCGTCGCGAACTCGTTCTCCTCACTCGGCCGGATGACGCCTCTCACGATGTTCTCTCCCGGCGGGCAATCCTGCAGGCTGACGTTCATGGCGCGCCCCAAGCTCTTCGTCGTGATTTCCAGGCCCTTGTGCGTCCGCGAGGTCGAGCCGGCGCCCGGGGACTGTGGCGCGCCCAGCAGGTCGACACCCACCAGCGTGGCGCATCCGAGCACGACGAAACCGAGGCGGCGGGCTTTGTTTGTCACGGCATCCTTCTCCGGACGGCGTGGGCGACGTGCCCTGAGGGCACGTCGCCGCCACGCTCGAGCGCTAAACTCTTACAGGGGTCGATCCGGCCACATCATCGTCCGCCACATGTGGGACGACGGCGAGTTGTCCCAACCGAGCCCTTCCGCGGGCTGCTTGAAGTGGCGCCCGACGATGTCGACGAAGGGATCGATCGACACGACGGCATTCCGGTCGAACGAGTAGAGGTCGTTCACCGTCACGAGACGTGGATGCTCGTAGTACTTGTGGTTCTTGAGCCACTCGTACGTTTTCTTGAGGTACGGTTCCGGCACGTAGTCCTCGCCGAACATCCGGAAGTAGCTCTCCGGGTACTCGTAACCGAACTCTGTATCCGGATAGAACCGCAGCGTCTGGTGGTACTTGATCGCGAACGTCGTGATCTCCGGCACGTACGGCTCGTACAGCTGCGCGCCCCACCAGCCGTGATCCGGATGGATCATGTTGAGAACGGTGTCGTGGAGAAGGCAGGCGAGGACGATTTCTTCTCGCATGCCGGTCTTGAGCGCGCGATTGGCACTCTGTAGAACGTGGCTGGCCGGCGCGAAGCGGTACTTGAAGAAGTCGAGGAGCGTCGGTTTCTCCGGCATCTTCTCGAGCTGACGGAGCTTGCCGTCACGGCCCGCGACGAACAGGTTACCCGCGCCGCGGCGACCGGGCCGGCTGAGATCGAGATTGCCCGCTTCGATCTCCGCGACCGTGGGAAACTTGTCCGCTCCCCCGGCGGGCGCGCCATTCAGTTGCTGCTCCATGTAATGCTCGAGCGCGTCGGCTTTCTGATCCGGTGTCATGAGGGCCACCGCGGCAGCCCCGCCCACGCTCGAAATGAAAGCCCGACGATCGATATCCATAGGCCACCTCGTCTCTCTGGGTTCGAGAAGCTTCTCGCCGCATACCGGCGCAGCCGGTCTCGTTCGGACTGGCACCGCCACAGCGTCCCGAGAGAATACGCTTCTGCTACCCCCGGAGTCAAAAGCGAAAGACTTCAAGAGACATCCTGTGCAAACACCTTGACCTCCTCCGCGTCTTCGGACAAACGTGCCATGCGCTCGAAACGAAAGCCGAGCTTCGTCAGAAGACCGATCGAGGACGCATTATCCCGAGAAGTGACCGCCAGGATCCGCTTTAGAGCGAAAGCGTCACGCGCCTGGGTGAGGACGGCCGCGGCCGACTCGAATGCGTACCCCCTCGACCGGAACCGGGGTAAAAACGCGAAGCCGACGTCCACGTGCTCGAGCGAGTCTCTTCTCACGAGACCGCAGATGCCCGTGGGTTCTTTGGTGTCCTTCGACTCGACCAAGTAAAGTCCAAAACCGAAGCGCGCGTAACTGTCCATCGGTCCGGTCGAGATGTACCGGCACGCGTCGGCGCGGGTGCGAACTCCTTTGTCTCCGATGTATCGGAGGAATGACGGGTCGTTCAATAGCTCGAGGATGAAATCGGCGTCGTCGGTCGAAAGGTGCCGAAGCGTCAGACGGGCGGTCGCGAGAACGGGGACGGACGCGGAGCTCAGTTGGCGGTCCGGACGGCCACGCTCAAGCACGTCGCGACGTTGAGGGTCGCGTGGATCAGCCACGGTCCGAGGATCGAGCCCGACCGGATCCGCACCCAGCCCGTGAAGAGAGCGCCAGCCAAAACCGCCAGAAGCAGAATCCACATCTCGGGCATGACGACGACCACGAGCACGTGCGGAATGAGGAAGAGGATCGCCTGTAAGAGGTTCGCCCAGAGGAGAGGAAGTCGGCGTGAAAGACTACCCGCGATCAGGCCGCGAAAGAGGATCTCCTCGCTGAGCCCCGTCTTGACTACGCCGTAGAGGAACGCCATGAGAATCGAAGGGCCGCCGAGGCCGAGGCCGACGAACCACCGCTGCGGCGATCCTTCCCGGATGAAGGGCTCCACGGGCGGCGACCACAACAAGAAGACGGCCACCGAGACTAGCGTGAGCGCCGCGGTGTAGCCCAGATAGCGGAGCTCACCGAGCTGAAGTCCAACGCGCTGCAAGATCTCTGCGAGCCCACGCTGGAAGCGCCACTTGTGGTAGACGACGTAGAAGACCAACGGAAGGCCGGCGAGAAGGATGAGATTGGCGAGCGCCGATAGGGCCGCGTTCGCTAGCGAAATCGTTTGCATCTCTCGGACGGGCCCGCGCGGAAAGACTCGAAACCGACCTGGATGCTATCACGAAGCGGTTTGCATCTTTGTGACATAATCTGGCGTCATGATTCCCTCTCCGACCCCGCCCAAGACGAAGTGAGCGGAGCGAAGACCACCGGCGTCTACGTAGCTCTTTTGCGTGGAGTTAACGTCGGCGGCAAGCACGTGCTGCCGATGAAGCACCTCCTCGCGATGTTCGTCGACCTCGGGTGCGCGAACGTCAGGACCTACATCCAGAGTGGCAACGTCGTCTTCCAGGCGAGGCCGGGGCTCGCCGGTCGCATTCCGGCCGTCATCGCCGAGACCGTTTCGGATCGCTTTGGGTTCAAAGCCTCCGTGGCGACCCGCACGGCAGCAGAGCTCGGCGAGATCGTGCGTGCCAACCCGTTCTTGCGCGCCGGCGCGCACGAGCAGGCGCTCCACGTCGGCTTTCTCGTGGATCGGCCGAGCGCGGCCCAGGTGGCCGCGCTCGATTCCAACCGCGGCGCGCCCGACGCGTTCGAAGTGCGGGGTCGCGAGATTTACCTCCACTTGCCCAACGGTGTCGCGCGTTCCAAGCTCACGAACGCGTACTTCGACGCGAAGCTCGGGACGACGTGCACCGTGCGCAACTGGAGGACCGTCCTCAAGCTTCTGGAAATCGCGACCGCGACCTCTACCGGCGGTTGACCGCGGCAGCGGCTCCGTCGTGTCGAGTCTTGGGTGGCCTACGCTCGCTCGCCCGCAGTCCAAATGCGGGGGAATCTCTCGCTGTCGAGGGGATCGCCGTGCGCCAATCCGGGATCTGAAGTCGGGATGGCCACTTCGCCCGGGCGGCGGCAATACCGAGCGTCCTCGCCGGTCCAGCGCGTGGCGAGCGCGCGCCGTCGACCCACGCTCGGGTTCCCTGGAGCCCCGTGGACGATCATCGCCTGGAACACCAGGCAGTCGCCGGGCGCCATCGGGAACTTCAGGATTCGATAACGGTCCCGCTCGGCCTCGATGTCCGGAAGCGGAGGAAGGCCGGTGTTGCGATAGGGCGATCCGTCGGCGAAGTGGTAAGGACTGAACTCGGGCCAGAGGTGGCTGCCGGCGACGTACTCGACCGCCACGGGATCGGGCACCGGATCGAGTGGAAGCCAGACCGAGCACACCTGACGTCCGCTCACGGCCCAGTACGGTTGATCTTGATGCCACGGCGTACGCTCGGCGGTTCCCGGCTCTTTCACCAATAACTGGTCGTAGAAGAAGTTCACGTGAGTCGCGCCCATGACGCGTCCGGCAATCTCGGCTGCCGGAGACTCGAGCGCGAAACGGCGAAACAGGGGAAGTCGCTCGGCGAGCTCCAGGTCTCCAAAGAAGCGTCCGGCGCCGCCCTTCCGCGTGTACTCATCGGCGTGTGGACCGGGCTCGGCCATCGCTTCTTCGATCGCGTCCGCCAGGAAGGTCAACCACTCCAAAGGGAAAATCGCCCTCAGGCAGGAGACGCCGTCCTTCTCGTAAGCTTCGCGCTCGTCGGATGTGATGGATCTCAAAGGTCGCGAAGAAATCATAGACCTCGAACCCTGCCGCGAAAGGCCAACGGTTCGGCTCCCGAGTCGACGCTTGGGCGCGTATGCCGGATCCACCCTTCCGCAACTCCGAGCGTCAGGAGCCAACCCGTCCAGATCGCGAGGACGAAGATCTCCCGCGACCGAAACCCCGAGGGCGTGAGCGTGAAATCGAGCGCGGCGTCGAACGCTCGAACGGTGGATATGCCGAGAGCGACCGCGAACGCGCGAATCATCCACTCCCGATGGAGAGCCACGTGTCCTCTTCGGATGGCCAAAACCGCGCGGCACGCGGCAACGATGAAGAGAGCGCCGAATAGCGCGATCGCTATCGCCTCGCCCGTTCCGCCGAACGGCATGAGCAAGCCGAAGTAGAGCCCGGCCACGCTCGCGGAGACGCCAGCAAGCACGAGGACGCGACCGGACCAGCGATGAAGGTGAATGTAACGGCTTCGAATCCGCGATGAGAACTGGAAGGGTGCAAGGATGAGAAAGACCCCGCCAGGAAGGATGTGAAGCAACGTCATCACGGGATGGGCCGCGAAGCGGCGGTCGAACTGACGCACCTCCTCCACCCGCTCGGACGCAAAAGGATCGTCTCGTTCCATGTAGCTCAGAAACCGCTCCCTGAGCGGGTTCGCGCGCGTGACGAAGTCGTCGAGGAAAAGGGCTCGGCCGGTGACCGCCGCTACCCCGATGAAGACCAGGAAGAGGACGGCACACCACAGAACCGCTTTTGTCATTTCTGCTTTCCCTGGCTTGGCACCGGACCAGGATTAGCGTATCAAAGGTCGGCGAGCGCCGGTGGTACGATGAGTCGACTCACGTGATTCATCCGGTCGACTACGGCGACGTGCGGTACTTTCGCATGGCGCGGACGTACTGGGGACGCGCGTTCTACTGGACGGGTGTCTACTACCTTGACGGCCTCCTCATCGACTCAGGGCCACCGAATCTCGCACGGAGCATCGCGCAGCTGATTCGCGAGCTCGGCGTGCGGGACGCCGTGACGACCCACCATCACGAGGATCATTCAGGGAACAACCGCCTCCTTCAAGACTCCTTCGGTATCCTGCCTCTCGCGCACGCCGCGAGTCTTCCCCTTCTTGCCCGGCCGGACGTCACGCCTCTCGCGTACCGCCGTGCAATTTGGGGCGTGCCGAGGTCCTCTGAAGCGCGCCTCGTCGGGAGCAGCATCGAAACGCCCCGGTTCCGCTTCGAGGTGATTGAAACGCCAGGGCACGCGCTCGATCACATCGCTCTCTTCGAGTCGAGCCGCGGGTGGATGTTCACGGGAGATCTTTACCTCGCACCCCGGCTGAAGGTGCTTCGAGCGGATGAAGACGTGCACGCTCTCATCGGCTCCCTCCGTCGCCTCGCGGCATTCGACCCCGAAGTGATCTTCTGTCAGCACCGAGGGCGCGTCGAAAAAGGAGGCGCCGCCCTTCGCCAAAAGCTCGACTTTCTCACCGAGCTTGGCGAGCGCGTTCGCAGCCTCCATCAACGAGGCTTGCCCGAGGCCGAGATCGCAAAAAGGCTCGGCGGCAGCGATTTCTTTTGGCGCCTCGGTACCGCGGGAGACTTTTCGAAGCAGAACTTCGTTCGGTCTTTCTTGAGGGGCGGTGCCGTTCCGCCGCTTCACGGCTCGGCGATACTGTAGAGATAGCGGTAGCCCCGCAAGAAAATTTCGCGATCGACGAGTGCCGGCGACGCGTCGAAGCCGTCGTCGAGCGTGTTTTGGGCCAGCACCTCGAAGCTCGTTCCGTGCTTGAGAACGACCGTGGTTCCGTCGCGGCCGGCGACGTAGACGCGACCCGCCGCACCCACAGGTGACGCGAAAACGTTCGGCGCCCGCTCGAGCCGCTGCACCTGATAGTGGGGCGCGCCGGTCTTGGCGTCGAACGCCGAGAGCAGTCCATTATTGGACTTGAGCAAGTACAAGATCCCGTCGTAAAGAAGAGGCGACGGCACGTACGGCGTGTCGCGGTCGAGCGTCCAGACGATGTTCGCGGAGCTCGTGAGGTCGCCTTTGGCTCCGGTCAGACGAATGGCCTTCAGGCTGTTCCCTCGAAAACCGCTCGTGAGGAACACCAGTCCGTCGCCGGCGACGGGGGACGGTATCGGGTTCATCGTCGTTCCGGCGCACTCCCACACGGTCTCGCCGGTTTCGAGGTCGTAGCTCCGAAGCTTCTTCATACCGCCCGTCACGACCTGCAGGCGTCCGTCCTCCTCGAGAATGAGAGGCGTCGCCCAGCTATCGATCTCATCGCGCTTCTGGCGCCACAGCTCCTTCCCCGTACGCTTGTCGAGCGTGACGACGAACGACTCCCCTTGGTGATCCCAAACCACGACGAGATGGTTACCGTGGAGCGCCGGCGTCGAGCCCTCACCGAACTCGTTGCGCATTTTTTTGTCGCCCAGGTCCTTCTGCCACGAGAGCGT
>Ga0247727_10007271_pt1 | contig 21221 bp, 16 predicted proteins | sample WisWelCaveWW1625_FD_202498 | JGI IMG/M metagenome (GOLD analysis project Ga0247727, IMG submission 202498) | Biofilm microbial communities from Wishing Well Cave, Virginia, United States - WW16-25 | ecosystem: Environmental > Aquatic > Deep subsurface > Groundwater > Cave microbial mat | place... | reverse complement strand
TACATCAATAGTCCATTCCACTTTTCTTTTTTGTGCATTTATTTGTTGCAATAAGCTGTACTTTTCTTTAAGATAACTTGTTTCGTTTTCTGGTAGCGAACTTCCATCTTCCAATGTGTTCTTTATTGTTGATAGCCTTTCATGATTTCCTATTTCAGATTGTAGCAGCTTGTTAGTCACATCAATAGTCCATTCTATTTTCCTTTTATAATTAATTGTCCGTTGTAATTTTTCATATTTTGTATTAAGAAAATTAACATCATTATCTGATGCATTTTTACCCTCTTGTAATGTAATTTTTATTTTGTTTAATCTTTCATAATTTTGCATTTCTGATTGCTGTAACTTTTTAATTGCGTTTAGAGCAAATTCAGCTTTGTCTTTATTATCAGTTATCTGTTGTAGTAGTTTTGACTTTTCTTCCAGATAATGCATTTCGCCTTGATAGATTATTTTTTCATTTTCTAATGAATGTTTTATAGAATCTAATCTTTCAAAGTCGCCGATATTTGCTTCTCGTAATTTTTTGATAAGATCCAAGGTCCATTCTACTTTTTTTTGATGAGCAATTGCATCTTGTAGTTGTTTTGATTTTTCCTTTATGTATCGCGTATCAATTTTATAGCTGGTATTTTCCTTTACAAGAGATTTTTTGAGATCCTCTAGAGCTTTGGAATCGCCAATGCCAGAGCCGTGTAATTTTTCGACAAACTCTAGTGCCCACTCTACTTTTTTCTGGTGATCGGCTACCTGTTGTAATCGTTTTGACTTTTCTTCCACATACTCCATGTCGCTTTCATAAACTGATTTTCCGCGTTCTAGGGCTGTTTTGATATAGCTTAGCCTCATAGGATCGCCTATTTTTGCTTCCTGTAGTCTAGTAACAAGGTCTAGAGCCCGGTGCGCTTTATCGTAGGTCATAAATTAGACACCCTTCCATTCAGTATCAGTCTCTTTTAATTCTAGTTGTTTGTCAGTATCAGATACACCCTGGTCAGTCTTGGGCAAAGTGTGCTCTTTTGAGGCTCGCTTTTTTCTTACTGCCAAATTGATTATAATGATAATAACTAAAAGTAAGACAAAAACTCCAACTATTACAAGTAATGTTTTGTCTGACTGTAGATTTATACTCCAGTTGACGTCTTGTTTTCCAGCTGCAAGATTCCTGTTGTTCAGTGCGTCTGTATCATTTGGATTAATTGCTAGAACTCGGTCATAGTATGTGACTGCCTCGCTATATCTACCAGTACGGTCTAGAGCAAAACCCTTATGGTATAATGCATCAACATCATTTGGATCAAGTGCGAGAACTTTGTTATAGTATAAAATAGCTTTATCAAGTTGTCCAAGGTTGTCTAGTGCAAGAGCTTTGTTGTATAATGTTTCAGTATCTGTAGGATCTATTTCTAGAACTTTGTCATAGTATGAAATAGCTTCATCATTTTTACCAACGCTTTGAAGTAAAAACCCTTTTCGATACAGTGTAACAGGGTGGGTCGGATCAATATCTAGTACTTTGTTATACAACACTAACGCTTCATCACTTTTTCCAAGGTTGTTTAGTGTAAATGCTTTGCTGCTTAATGTGGAAATATCTGTTGGATCAATCTGTAAAATTTTTTCATACAATGTTAGAGCTTCATCATATTTACCAAGATTATTTAGTGCACGAGCCTTGTTATACAATACATCTATGTCAGTAGGATCGATGGAAAGTGCTTTGTCATAATAAATTATTGCATCCTCATACTTGCCCTCGTCAAAAAATTCATCTCCTTGGGCAAAATATTCTTCTAATAAATCAAAATCTGGTTCATCGTCAATATCATCAGGTGAATCTGTTGTTTGGGCATTGATGCTAATTGGAATTATTAGTAACGATACTAGGCATAGTAACGCAACTAAGCTACGCATACTCATAGGAATGACAATGCTGGTATCGTATTGAAAAGTTTTTACATTATCTTGGTTGTCATAGAGCCTGCAACAGGGAAATTATTTTAAAATACTATTCAAATCAGTCGCTATTGCAGTGCTTGTTTTTCTTGTATTTTCCCTGCGGGTTTGGGTCACATCGTTTACCGGGGTCTTTCTTTTCTTTCTTGTCTTTCTTGTCTTTTGATTTTCCATTGCCGTTATCATGGTCTGCAAAAGCGTCAAGAGCCGGGATAACTGTTACAGATGCTATTAACAATACTGCTGTTAGCATTGCTAACGGAAGATATATTCTCCTTTTTTCTGTCGATAACATCTGAGACATCTGATTGTGGATCAAATATTTGCTATTAAAGCACTAGTAAGGGGTGACATGTTACATACACCTATAGGAATCTGTTTGTTTGCAATTTTTATGCCTAAAAAAATGGAACCATACAGCCTGATTAAGAAATTTCTGTAAGTAGCGTGTCATATTCTTTGTAAATTTCTTGCTCTTCTATATTTTCAGTCTTATTTTTGTCAAATTCACCTTTTGACTAGATCCTAAGTCAATATAGGCATCTCCTCTCCCATAATTCAAATACCCTTCCACACCCCATCGTCAAACTTTTCTTCTTTTTCTTTGTCCTTAAATTGATTTTCTGTAGAAGGTTGTGTCTGCACTAAAGTTTTAGCAACTATTTTACCTCGTCTTTTGTTTGCTGCCAAATCAATTATAATGATACTGATTATGAGTAAGACAAAAATGCCAACTGCTACAAGTAGTGTTGCATCTGAGGGCAGACTTATGTTCCAGTTGACATCTTGTTTGCCAGCTGCAAGATTCCTGTTGTTCAGTGCGTCTGCATCATTTGGATTAATTGCTAGAACTCGGTCATAGTATGTGACTGCCTCGCTATATCTGCCAGTACGGTCTAGAGCAAAACCCTTATGGTATAACGCACCGACATCATTAGGATCTATTGCTAGAACTTTGTCATAGTATGATATAGCTTCATCAAGTTTGCCAAGGTTGTCAAGTATTAGGCCTTTGTTGTATAATGCGTCAGTATCTGTAGGATCTATTTCTAGGACTTTGTCATAGTATGATATAGCTTCATCAAGTTTTCCAAGGTTGTCAAGTATTAGGCCTTTGTTGTATAATGCGTCAGTATCTGTAGGATCTATTTCTAGGACTTTGTCATAGTATGATATAGCTTCATCAAGTTTTCCAAGGTTGTCAAGTGCAAGAGCTTTGTTGTATAACGCAAAAATATCCGTCGGATCGATTGCTATAACTTTGTCATAGTATAAAATAGCTTCATCGATTTTTCCAAGATCATCTAGCGCAAGGCCTTTTCTCAACAATGCATCCAAATCAGTAGGATCGATAGCCAATACTTTATCATAATAAACGATGGCCTCTTCGTATTTGCCCGCATCACGAAGTTCGTCACCAACCAAAAGAAATTCTTCTATTGAGCTGAGATCTGTAGGTGAAGGATTAGCTAATTCTCCTGTCTGCGCATGGCTATTTGTAGGATGTAATAATAATACTGCTAGAAAAAATAAGGCTGTAAAAGCATATTTTTTCATGTAAAGAGCATTGTTTTCATCATATTGAAAAGCATTACTTATCATTGATGTGTCGCAAGTCCATATAATAGGGAATTTCGTTTAGGATGCAAAAGATAGTGCAAGTATTAAGAAGACCAGACCAAGTAAAAATTTGACACCGTCCGAATAGATATAGCTAAAAGCCATATACAAAGAGGCAAAATTATTAGAGAACCATTAAATTTTTTCTTCATGTAAGTCAGCGCAATTGCAGCCGGTATTTGAAAGGGAATGTCATATAGTGTTCTGGATTGAATTACCTCATCACCAAGTAAGAGTGGCAGAACTCCTACCGATAGAAAAATAGCAAGAAAAACACCTGGTAGGGTTTGTGAATGGGCACGGAAAAGCCAGTATATTCCTAATGCAAAGATTATGAAGTTGCTGTATTGACCACCAGCATAATTTTGTATTGTTTCTGTCAAGTTGCTTGATAACAGGGCAAGCTGTGCTATTCCAGCACCACCTTCACTTGCACGAAGAATGTCGCTTTCTATTCCCCCAGCAACTCCTGTCAAAACAGATCTTATTACATCAATTATAATGGACGAAACTATAACAACCGAAAGAACGGCGATGTTCCTTCTTGTATAACGATTTAGCTTAAACATCGCAACAAGAAAAATACACGTAACCAGTGTTAGGATAGTCCAGGTGTATACGTGGCTGAACAACAAAATTATCAGAAGCACGGAGTAACAAGCAAGGTTAACCTTGTTTGGCACTTTGAGGAATCTAATTAGAAATACAAATAACAGATAGCCGATTATTAGGGCAATCCAGTTTGCGTAAATGCCAGAATAGATGCCATTTAAGGTATGAAATGAAACAGCTGTCAGAAACGATGCTAGTAGGGAGGTAGTATCATTTGTGGTCAATTCACGCGTAAGAAAAAAAACAACCAAAACGAGTGCTGGACCTAATATTATTGGCACATGGTCGACGGTATTAAAAAGATTAGTTGGTAAGATTTTTGCAATCGTGTGTAAAAAAAGGATTGTGAATGGTCTGTCGCCAGAAAAGTTGACAGTAAATACTTGTTTTATGAATTCTTCAGATGTTTTTGACTGTGCCAATTTGTTTAATACATTGACATAATCTAAGCTGTCTGCACCTACCTGATGGTTATTGCTATTAATAGTAGGATAATGCGGTATGAGTGCCAAGGCTACAGCCAAAGACATAAAGAGTAAGAGGAAAAGAACTTTTGTTCCGTTTTTAATTTGTGTATTTGAATATGTATCTGTCTCATTAATCTTTGTTTTAATTGTGAATTTTTTTATCAAAAGTTTGACAGGAGAAAAAAGTATTAGAAAAAATACCAAAGCTGGCGAAATACTTGAAATTAAAGGGAAAATATCATACATATAATCTCGTACACCACTTGACTGTAGTGAAACAAAAAAAAGTGTGGCTATTGATATAATGAAGCTGATAATACCTATTCCGATAGCAAATATTGCAATGTAATTTAGACTTAAATTGATAGAGTAGTTAAGAATTTTTTTGGATGCAAATCTGTTGTAAATTAAAAATGAAATTATGATTGGAATGGAAAGTAATGCAACAATGTCAAGAAGAGTGGAGTCATACAGAACAGCTATTAGTGTAGTTCCACCATAAATTGCTGATATAACAATTCTTTCCTTTCCTGTTATTGAGAGAGCAAGCCATAGGATTGTTCCAATTGCAATAATTACATGATCAGTATATTGGTCAACAACATATGCATCAAATGGTGTAGCATACGTTACACGATTTTCTAGACTATAGACATCAACTTGAAAGTGCGAACCGACTGTGTAAATGTAGAAAAATAAAGTTAGTGCAAATACTGCACAAGATATGATCAGTGCATTAGTATTTCCATGACCCAGAAGCTTTGCCATATTAAAACTAGGAATCGTTTCTGGTTCCATGAAATGGCAGGGTATGGCAGATTATAAAATCCATGTTAGAGACATCCTAAAGATGAGAAATTCTTCGCACTAGCTCTCATAATGAGAAGTGTGTGTAATTTGAATTACAGATTAATCGTTATAATGTATAGATATGAGTCAGTAATAATGCTGCTTGATTTATCCACCTTAAATAGATACGACCCTAGTGGGATGCATAAAATTTATGATAAATGGGCTGAGATGGCAGGAGAATCTTATGAATCAGAAATTGACGCTGTTAATTTCCATGGCATAGATCACATAGTGTTTGCTGGAATGGGTGGTTCTGGAGCTATTGGAGATATTTTTTCGTCCATATTATCGAAAACTAGTATTCATGTTAGTGTTGTGAAAGGATACGTTCTTCCAAAAACAGTCGATTCCAATACTTTGGTTGTGGCAACAAGTGTCTCTGGAAATACCGCAGAAACTCTTGCGGTTTTGGATTCTGCATATGATAAGAACTGCAGAACAATTGCCTTTTCTTCTGGTGGGAAGATGCAAGAGTATTGCATGAGAAATAGGATCGAACACCGAAGTTTTCTACAGACGCATTCTCCTAGGGCATCATTTCCCATCTTTTTATATGGCATATTGAAAACATTAGGGACTATTATTCCTATCAGAAAATCTGAGGTTTTAGAATCGATCAGATTTTTAGTTGAATTACAAAAAAAAATCAACTCATCAAATCTAGACGATGAAAATCCAGCCTTAGAACTCGCTGCTTGGATTTCAGGCATTCCTCTTATTTACTACCCATTTGGATTGCAATCGGCGGCCATACGATTTAAGAGCTCACTTCATGAAAATGCAAAGGCTCATGTCTTTTTAGAAGAAATAAGTGAGGCATGTCATAACGAAATTGTCTCTTGGGAAAGACCATCTAATGTCAGACCAATTATGCTAGAAGGACAAGATGATCATATCACAACCAAGGAAAAATGGCGAATACTAATAGAATACTTTGAAACAAAGAATATAGAGTATAAGGAAGTTTTTTCAGCTCCAGGAAACATTCTAACCAAATTAATTAATTTAATTTATCTGCTTGATTACGCTTCCATCTATTTGGCCATCAAGAAAGGGGTAGACCCATCTCCTGTACGCTCTATTAACTTTGTAAAAGAGAGACTGCGTATGAATAGTATAGAACTTATCAACGCATAATCTTCAAGAGGATATCTATAGAACTAGATCAACCACGTATAGATATAGAAGAATGAAATCAGTCCTACTCTATTTTAAATACGTGAGACAAATCTAGTAGGTAATGTTCGTATTTTTAAATTGTGAAGTTTGGAGTTTACAATTACTTACTGATCTTTAAATGTGGCATTCAATTTTTTAAGTATAATGAAATACGCACATGAATCTTCGTCCTCACCACAGGTAGGTTTGACACTTGTTACTGGTGGTGCAGGATTCATAGGAAGCCATGTTGTTGACAGGCTAATAGCTGACGGCGTTGAAGTTAGGGTTCTAGACAATCTCTCAGCTGGAAATCTTTTAAATCTCTCCACTCATAAAAACAATAAAAATTTCCATTTTATTAAAAAAGATTTAAACGATTCTGAAAGCGTTAAAGAAGCTCTTAACGATGTACAAACCGTTTTTCATATTGCTGCAGATCCGGAGGTTAGGACAGGATTTGAGCACCCACAGATATCATACAGAGAAAATATAGAAAATACTTTTAATCTGCTTGAGCAGATACGAAAGTCTGACGTAGAAACTATCTTGTTTACTTCGTCTTCTACAGTTTATGGAGAGCCAGACATTATTCCTACTCCAGAAAAATACGGCCCACTTGTTCCAATTTCGCCATATGGTGCATCGAAACTTGCCTGTGAGGCTCTAATTTCATCATACTGCCATACTTATGGAATAAAAGGACAGATTTTCAGACTTGCAAATGTGGTAGGGTCTAGAAGTAAACACGGAGTGTTGTGGGACTTTATAGGTAAGCTGAGAATCAATAGCAAGAGATTAGAAGTTTTAGGAGATGGCAAACAGTCCAAATCTTATCTGCATGTAAGTGACTGCATAGATTGTTTCTTTTTTTGTCTTTCCATACAGAAATTGCCAACAGAGATATTTAATGTAGGTAATGATGACAGAATTGATGTAATTTCTATAGCTAATATAGTATCCAATGAAATGAATCTAAAAAACGTAGAGATAGTGGCTGCTGGAGGAACAAGCGATGGAAGAGGTTGGATAGGCGATGTTAAGACTATGCATTTAGATATATCAAAGTTGAAAAAACTGGGCTGGAGGCCAAAGTTGTCTAGCTCAGAGGCCATAAAGCTAGCATCAGATGAGCTGTTGAAAGACCAATTGGTGAGAATTGTTGGTGGTTGAAGAGCAAATAAACGACACCTATGACATCGTTGTGGTAATACCCACTCTAAACGAAGAGAACGGAATAGCCCCAACAATTAGTTCCATAAAAGAGGCTTTGGGAGCAAGATATAGCTATAAGATCGTGGTAGTTGACGGTCTTTCCAGTGATAAGACAGTGGAGATTGCAAAATCAATGGGAGCCAAAGTGATTAGACAGCGTCGCAGAGGATATGGTGATGCCTTGCAGGCAGGCTTCTGCTTTGTTGACACAAGAATGAAAGCTTCCATCATGGTCATGATGGATTCTGATGGAACATACGACCCAGAGGACATTGTGAACATGGCTGACATTATCAACAGCGGTGAAGCAGATTTTGTCATAGGAAATAGATTTGCAAAAATGGATAAAAAGGCAATGACTACAACAAACCGAATTGGCAATAAAATGCTGTCAGCAATTGCAAGAAAATCGCTCAATATCAAGATAAGTGATACGCAATGTGGTATTCGTGCTTTCAGATCTGATTTAGCAAGTATATTCTACAACACTTCTGTTGGAATGCCTTTTGCAACGGAGATGTTGGCGTTATCACATCAATATCATATCAAGATCAAGGAAATTCCTGTATCATATCATGAACGTATCGGAGACACTAAACTTAATCCAATTCAAGATGGAGCCAGGATACTTGGCACTACACTCAGACTAATGCGTGATACCAGACCACTTTCGTTCTTCTGTTCAATTGGGGTTGCAATGATATTGTTGGGAACATTGTTTGGCATAGAAATTTTGATCGAATATTTATCGACAGGGTCTGTAGTAAGAATACCGACAACTATTTTATCAGTTTTACTTATAGTACTAGGCGTACAAACAATATCACTGGGACTGATATCAGATATGATAAAAAATAAAAATAATGATAGACGTGTATTTTTTAGCGAATAAGATTATTGTTTTATAAAATCAACATACATTTTCAGAATACTATCTAACATATTCTGAATGTTATATTTTTTTTCTAATGTTTCTCTTGCAACGATTCCCATTTTTTGTGCTTTCTGTGAATCAGCAATTAAGTCCATCAGTACTTTTGCCCATTGTGTTTCGTCATGGGGTGAAATTACAAATCCTGTATGATTATTTTCAACTATGTCTGATGATGGTCGTACATTAGAGACTAAAACTGGCTTTCTATGTGCAAATGCTTCAAGTATCACTAAACCAAATCCCTCACAAAGACTTGGGAACACCATAGCTTGCGAGGAAGACAATAATTCATTTTTTTCTTCATCAGATACATGTCCTTTGAATTTAACGTTGTCCTGCAAATTTAGAGCGTTGACAAGTTGTTCTAATGAATTTTTATTTGGGCCTCCACCGACAATAATCAGAGTAATTCTTGGATAGGTTTGTTTTACTATATTTATTGACTTTATAACAACTTCAAGATTTTTGTAAAATATCAATCTGCCAATATAAATAAACTGAGAATGTATGGTTTCTGAATTATTAGTATTGTTGATAGCAATTGCATTATGAATTACATAAATTGGTTTTTTTGTTCCAAATTTTATTAAATCATCCTTGCTAGCTTCACTCACGGTATGTATGGCAGAGCATTTTAACCTGATTATCAATTTCTCAAAAATTGGTCCTAATAATACACTCAATCTTGAGACTCCTTCCTGTTTGCCCCACTGATCCCAAAAATTGTCAAATAATGAAAATACATCGTGGATTACAGTAATGTGTGGTTTTGATGTTAAAAGTGACAGTACCGAACCAGATAATGCTGGCGCAAAATTATTTGAATGAATTATTTCTATTTTTTCTTTTTTTATTATTGAAAAACCTTTTATGATTGCACACAAGCTGTATATCATATTATCTTTAAACGTAGGTGGATGTCCACCACGAAAATCTAATGATGGTGAAACAAAAATAATCTTAATATTTTTGTGAGTGGGATACATCTCACCTTTTATCTTATTGGTAATAATCCATACATTATTACCACTATCTGCCAACAACTGTGCCATCAAACTAAATACATATTCACCCCCGCCTTTTGTGGTTGAAAAAAACTGAGATAGCAACAAGATGTTCATAGTTTGATTAAAATACTATGTATTGTTAGCCAGCAGTTTCTGATAACAATTGTCGTACGCTGCGTATATATCTTGCCAGCCGTAATTTGATGTCACAAAATCTAAGCCATTTATGGCCATATTCTCCAAGTAATCAGGGTTTTTCAATAGCTCAATTATTGCGTCAGCCAATTCTTTTACATTTCCAGCTTTAACCAAATAACCTGTTTTGCTATGAGTGATGATATCTGATGTACCTGCAACATCAGTAGCAATAACAGGCAGACCAGCTGCCATTGCTTCCAAAATCCCATATGGCATTCCATCAACAAGAGAGGGCCTGACGTATATATCGCTCGCTTTCATCATATCTCTTATTTCTGCTATTTTCCCCAGAATTGTGATGTTTTTTGTGAGGTTATTTTTTTTTACATATTCTTCTATTTTTTTTTTCAAAGGACCATCTCCGACAATATTAAACTTTACATCGGGTATTTTTTCAGATACCACTTTAGCTGATCTGATTAATATATCCGGTCCTTTTGCAGAGATAAGTCTACCAATAAAAACTACATTACGCGGCTTTGCAGAATACGTTCGTATCATTTTGAAATATGAAAGGTCCACAGCATTTGGGATTATAGTACTTTTTGCTGGATCAATTCCAATTTTTATGCCATTTTCTTTAAGATTCTTACTACCGGCAATCACAATGTCAGAATTATTATTTATTATTCTGCCCATCATTCTTTCTATTTTTCTAATTACAATTCCTTTAAATCCAAATATAAAATCAATTGAACCCAAATGAAGTGTGGTGACAGTAGGGATATGATGTCTTTTTTTTAATAACATTCCAATTAATGTTGTGAAGAAAAATTGGTGATGCGCGTGAATAATATCTGGTTTAAAATCTTCTATGGTTTTTTGTAACTTGAACCAAGCCTTAAATGAGAATGCACTCTGAAAACCAGTAATGGGAGTCAATTCCCATGCATTTACTCGCATGATCTTAATATTGTTAAAGACTTCCTCTTCTTTTGTTTTTGGTATATTTAATGTAAATACACAAACTTCATGTCCGTTCAATACTAAATTGTGGCATAGATCAAGCACCACCTTTTCTGTACCACCAACATGAGGATAAAAATAATCAGTAAGCATTAAAATTCTCATCAGTATTGGATAATCTTCACAATATTTGAATTTGTGTTAAGATAAAAAAGAACAACGTATTATAACAATCTTGTTGCAACAGAATTATGACTTTATATGATATATAGAGTGATTCATATTTTAATAAATTAGTATAAAAACAGTTGCAATTCACTTCGATTTTATACCAATTACATTTATTCAGGAATATGAATTGGTTTAATAAGATACTTAAAATTTTTGGATTAGATAAAGGTCTTGTTGACGTAGCTGCTGGAAATGCCATAGCGTCAATAACAGGTGCAATTTTTTGGTTGTTTGTTGCTACGTTGATGACACCTGAAGACTATGGTCATCTAAATTATTATTTGTCAGTTGCATTTTTGTTTGGATCTCTTTCAATGGTTGGGCTAGGAACAACTGTTACTACTTTCCTTTCAAAAGGAGAAGAAGATGTCCGATATCAAGCAAATTTGCTAGTCATTTTCTCAAATTGTATTATTTCTGTGTTTTTACTACTATTCATTAACCACTTGTCAGTAATCTTGTTATTAATTGGATTAAGTTTCTTTGGTATGTCACAAGCAGAATATCTAGGAAGAAAAAATTATAGAAAATATTCTTATGTTACAATAGTACAAAGATTACTAAACGTTCCCTTAGCACTACTACTGTATTTTACCATTGGAGTTGAAGGAATCATCTTAGGGTATGCAGTTTCAACATTACTGTTTTCCTATAATTTCTTTAAATCCTTCAAGCATTTTAAGTTCCAATTCAGCTATTTAAAACAAAAGATACCTTTCATAATGCACAGCTATTCGCTTAACATATCAAGTAACATCGCAAGTTATGTTGACAAATTGTTGATAGCACCGCTATTTGGATTTGGGATCTTGGGATTATATCAAATAGGCTTTCAATTTCTTATTTTCCTCTCAATAATACCATCGAGCCTATTTCAGTTTCTTCTACCGCAAGAGGCTGCTAGAATACAACAAAAACAAATTGTAATAAAGGGACTGATTATTGCTTCGGTTTTTTCATTATCATTTTTTATAGCCATTCCCTTCATAATCGCCACTATATTTCCTCATTTTATAGAATCTGTTCAAGTTTCACAGATTATGATCTTTGGCATAATTCCAATGACCTTCAACACAATTATGTACTCAAGATTTTTTGGAGGAGGAAAAAGCAAAGCAGTTTTGATATCATCAAGCGTTCGCGTGTCAACACTACTGATTTTAATATTCTTCTTAGGAAACAATTACGGCTTACTTGGACTAGGTTTTGCCACTCTTATATCATCAAGCATAGAATCAATTTCTTTGCTAATTATGTCTAGATTTCAGCACAATAAAATGAACGGGAATTCACCCAATTATGTCATATAACAGAGTCTTTTATGATTTGTTTCAGTTAGTCCCTAGTCTGATAAATCGTATTTGTACACATATATCGTTTTTTCATCCGTGTAAACTAGTTTTGCCGGAAATAGATTGATTAGACTCTCTACCACAGGCACTTGCACAGTGCGTATTCCAGAATATGGTACGATAAAAAACTTATCTGAACCTATCCATGTTGCTGTTCGGGAATTAATTATTATTATTACAGATTGTGCATCATTATCAGTCATAATTTCGTTTAGAAATCCCTCTCGTTCTTCATTGTTATCATCAAGAAAGAATTTTGTCCGAATATCTGACATAATTTGTAATGATTCTGCAGGATACTCCTTTGGTTCAATCCATATTCTCTTATATGGAGATTTAAAATCGCTTAATGATGCCATTAGATTAATAGTATATGGATCACTTAATACCACGGTATTACGTGGCATATTTTCTCGTAACCACCTAGCTGCGTCATACTCAGAAGTACCAAAAGTTGCAAAAACTTGATTTTTCTTTGCAGTATCGTCCACCATAGTTCTAAAAAGAGTTGTAGACTCATATAACAACGGAATAAATATTATTAAAACAACGATTGCACTTAGTAATTTCACATACCCTATTTTTTTATCAAGGTTGAAAATTCTCTTAAATCTATTCTCACATAAGGCAAATATGCCATTGGCACCTCCTGCAATGACAAGAGAAGTAAGCGGGATTAAGAATCGAGACCTAAGAAACATCCCTTCTGGAATGAAGTAAATTAGAAAAGAAATTGCTAACAAAGTAACTATCAGTAAGTAGATTCTTTCACCACGAAAAGACTGCCATACCATAAATATGCCTCCGGCAATTAAGGCGATATTGAGACTATCTGTCATTCCTCTCTTGAAATAAAATATTTTATCATCGAAAGAAACATCTGATACAGGCACATCTTTGTAAGTGTCTCCATACAAATATTTGCTCAGAATAAAATTATCATGAAATATTAGCAAACCAAACGTTTGGAAAAGGTAAAACAAAATTGAACACAAAATTATTCCTATTGGTATGATGGTTTTGATTTTTGTATTAGTCATGCTCCCTTCCATTTATTACTAGTTTCCACAGAATAACGTAGGCGCTAGCAAGAATAATGTTAAGTACAGCAGTGTGTGGATGAATCATCACAAGAAATGTAAAAGCTGTTAGTAAAATTATTGTGAATTGAAACTTGCCACCATAAATCAATTCATCACGTTTGAAAATAATGATTATAAACGGTACTAGAGGTATAAATAATGTAGCAATGGTCGAATCAGACCATACTACTAACCTTTGAATGAAAATTAATGCGGGAAATCCCAAGGAAACCAGAAAAGTAATAATAAGATTTTTTTTATTGAATTGAATTGATCCTTTTTGAAGATTTTTTGTTATCAAATATAAAATCAAAATAAAAAACATCGATCCTAAGGTTCCATCAGAAAAAACATATGGATTATTCTGTACAGGTGCACCACCAAGAATCCACACACTGAAAAATGCTGTGATTAAAGAAGTGATAGTTCTTTTAAATATCAGCATTCCAGTGGCGAAGATTGCACCAGCTACAATCACATTTTGTAGGAAAGTTGCAACCCAAAGAATAGGAAGTGGATGGACATTGAAAAGAAATGACGCTATAGCTTGATTGCAATATATGACAACAAAATACGCTTTTTCTGCGATTACTAAATTACCTAGGTCATCTATGATCTGTAACGCTTTGCTAAAGTGCTGGAATTCAGAGGTCACAAACGTGGGAAACGGTTGATACATTCGAAAAAGCAATGTTGCTGATATCCCAATTACTATGATAATAAATACCAAAAGGAGGCGAATAGATTTTGATTCAGAAAAGACGAATGACACTTTTTCAACCACTGATAACTCTTGAGCAGAGATTCTTTCATCATCCTTATACGTTTCTTGAGGGCGTAAGAAATGTTGTAATTTAATTCCTCTAAATGACAGATTTTCACGTAATGACCCAGCAACTAATATAGCTAGAATCATTATGATGACAATTATAAAATCTAATCCTAACGCGGCTGAAAAAATTGTTAAATGGTAAATAAACAAAGAACCAATTGTCCAGAAAATTATTAATGTTGAAATTGCATCAAGGTTTCGGAAAATATTAAAGGTGTATTTTTTTCCGAAAGTTAGTAAATCATGTCCCAAAAAGACGGGTAATATCATCATAAAAATTGAAGCCATTACAGCCATAATTAGTTCGGGCAAAGAAAACAAATGACTAATCAGCATAATTGAACCAAAGTAAAGGAGTATCACAAGTCGGAGCAACGCAGTTTCACCAACGATAAAGCTATTAACTTTTTGAGATTCCATATTTTGGTATAACAACCCATTTTGATATTACATATAAGTTAATCATGACAGCATGTACGAATTGATTACTCCCATAACATATCTTGATAAATTCATTTCTAAAATAGAATGTGTGGGTAACTTCATAATACAGATGGCCTTTACAGCAACTATAAACGTGCTTAGTATTAGAACACAAAATTCAAGTTTTTTAACAAGAGTTTAGTTAAATATCATTTAAGCAGCAAAAAGGAGTATCAAAGAAAATATTTGATAGAACAATTAACTTGATAACGAAAGGTACAGGTAAACTAGTTTCTTACTAACTCAAATTCAGATACCAAGTTTTTGAAAGACAAGTCATCCAAATCTATTGTTTTTATGTTTTTTCTTACTGCATGCTTAATTTTATCAGCATAAGCTATTCCAATAGATGGTATGTTATTTGTTGTAGAAAATATCAGAGAATGTAATCTCATTCCAATAAAAATGTCAAATTTTCTAAAAACATTTACCAAATCTTCAGTGTTTTTAGGAACTAATGTAATGAATTCCTCTTTATTTTTCAATCTCTGTTTTATGGTATTGGCTAAAATCAAATCGTTTTCGAATGGGTCATTTTTGCTTATACAAAAGACAACAAAGTACACCTTTATTTTGTATTTGTTAGTAACATAATTAATAAATTCAACAAATACATCTTCCGTGTTTTTGTCTACTATTTTATTATTTATACGTCGTAAAGATATTCCTATGCCCTCGATTTTAGCTGAACTTTTTTTCAGTTCATCTGAATAATCAAATATAGAATATGCCGGATCATCTAACACATCTATATTTTTTGAAACACCATACGTTCTAAGTATAGACTTGGATTTCTCGTCTCTTACCGATATACTATCTGCCATGTTGAAAGCGAGTTTGATAAGCAATCTATTTATTTTAGATGTAAGCTCAGAGACGCCTACTCTGAAAATTTCAACTTCTTTTCCAAGAAATTTGGATACTAAAATTAGTAGAACATGTGATCTCATTATTGCATCGAAAAACAATCCGCCGCCTCCTACGATAACCTTTTCAGATTTTATCAGGTCGATGATATTGACCTTCTTAGATTTGACATTATGTAGTCTTGTTGTCTCGTTAGGTTCTAAAGAAAAAACTAGCAAATCATCGTTCTTGTAAATTTTTTGCAATATTTTTAGAATACCATCAAGTATTAATTCGTCTCCTAAATTCCCGTAACCATATCCACCATAAATGACTATTTTCATCTTAACACGTATTTGTAAATTCGGTTTATCTTTTCAATTAAATCTTTTGAGTACTTGAAACCAATTTTTCATTGTTCTTGACAATCTGTTTCGTAATTTTGAATCTTGTAATATTTCAATTTTCAACATGTTTCATATAAATATGAACCATTAAACCGACAAGGCAACAGTACTTGATAATCAATTTTATTCAAAGGAAAAAGATTTCCATTAGCGTATGTGAATAATTACTAATGTCCATAAGCAAACAAAGGCGAGATTGGGATGATCTGGCGAATTTAGATACGCTTTGGGCAATTCTATCGCATAAGAACAAAAAATTTGGGAAATGGGACTTGAACGAGTTTTTTTCTACAGGGGAAACGGAAATTAATGAAATTATAAAAATTGTTGGAGAGTTAAACTATCCGCTGGCTTGGAATATGGTACTCGATTTTGGTTGTGGGGTGGGAAGGCTTAGCAGAGCTTTAGCAAAGAACTTTCAAGGATGTTATGGTGTTGATATTTCTGAGATTATGATCACCAAAGCAAAAGAACTCAACCACTCTATCTTGAATCTTAAATTCATTCTTAATAATAAAAATGATTTGAAGATATTTGAAAACAATTATTTTAATTTAATTTATACCAATCTAGTTCTTCAGCATCTACCACATAAAAAAATGATAAAATCCTATCTCATGGAATTCATGCGTGTGTTAAAAAATGATGGATTGCTGATTTTCCAATTGCCACATTATTACCCTATTGCACATAGGATTCTGATTCCTGTTAGAAGGCTAGTATATGTTTTGCTTACTTCAGCGGGTTTTAACAAGAAATTTCTCTTTGAGAAACTAAATTTGCATCCTATGAGATTAAACTTCATTCCCGAAGAACAAGTCATTGCATTTTTGAAAGTTAACCATTCAAAGGTTTTGAAAGTCCAAGTGAATTCGAATGGTGGAATATTGAATGAAAGTAGGACTTATTTTGTAACAAAATAATGATTTAGTATTGTTTTTTACCTCTAAGAAATCGGTAACCGATTATAGCACTAATAGCAATTGCGATTATAACGCCGACCAGCAAAGTTTGCATCCCATCTTCATATGGTTTGGAGGATTTTGCAGTCTCTGATGATGTTGTATTTGATTTCAAGTAATTTGGCATTTCTCCACTTGGAATCAAGGCAGACAAACGTGAATCCTCTTTCCATCCAGCTTTTATGGCCCATTTCTTTAGATGATCTAAAACGCCCTGTTCAACTTCTGGAAAAGCCTTTTGGAGATCTTTTCTATCTTTCCATATTGCTAACAGTACATCATCAGATACCGGTAAAGCTGGTGATGGTTCTGAAAGTGGTGCTTCTGAAGGTGTTGGTTTAACAATAATTTTCGTTTCATCTATAGTTTTCTTAATCTCATCTAATGAATTACCACTCAAGATGATACTGTACTGATCAGCCCTTATACGATTTATATCAAAACCTCCTTCTCTTTGTAAAATTGAATAAAATGTATTACTCACGTGGTATACGTCAAATCCTTTGTATGTTTCAACTAGTTGCGGAACTATCAATTTGAAGGAAGTAGAGTTTTGATATTGTGCAAAACCATATTGAGCAGAAATTTTGTAAGTACCTTCTTTATTAAATGGTTGACCTAAAATTGGTAAAGTAAAGTTAAATGTATTGTCTAAGTTTACAGATATTTGGTTTATTGTTACAATATTTTGCGTTGGATTGATTACTTTTATGGTTACTGGGGAGTCAGGCTCTTGGTCTGGGACAATTCCTGATACTTGAATAGTGTCACCAAAAATATAACTACCGCTATCAATCTCAAGGTTTGGTGCATTAGTCTTAGCTGATAACACTACATCATCGACAAAAAATTCTCCACTCGTGAGCTTAAACCAAAATTCTAGCCCACGTATCTTTGACATATCCATATTCTTGTAAGTGGCGTACAGGGGAATTTGCACTTTTTTCCAATCAGAAGAATCGTCTACTATATCATATCGGTCAGGTGCTTTCCAAGTTTCATTGCGTAAAAATGTTGTAATGGTTTTATTTGTATTTTGACCTTTAAACCAAAAGTTAAGATAGTTATAGTGCGACCAATCTTGTAATTTTTCCTTTGAGTAATCTTGGAATGTTGACGCTTGTCCATTTTGTGTTTCAACTTGAATCTTCAAGCTATTTTTTCCAATTTTCGCATTAGCCACATCCGATTCAATGATAGTGCTAGAAGTGTTGGGTTGTGTCCAAGTCCAAAAGACAGAAGTCATGTTGTCGTCAAACAGTGTTTTTTCGTGATCTTTCACGATCTGGCGCTTTGTTGTTATAATTAAATAATTATTGTTTTCCTCGCCTGTCTCAGATGGTTCCTGTGGAACGGGTTTTTGATCTGGAGGACCAACATATGGTGTTACGATTATTTGTCCTGTAAGCCATGGATGTAGTTTACAAAAATACGGATACGTTCCATTATTGAAAAATGATCTAGTAAAGGTGGATGCGGGCCCAAAAGTGCCGCTATCAAATAGTCCGTCTGCATACATTCTATTATCTAGTCCAACCTTTCCACTAACTACTGTGTGAAGACTGTTATCATTATTTGTCCACGTAATTTCTGCTCCATAGTTTATCGTGATATTTTTTGGTGTAAAATTAAATTTAGCGTCTCCAGTACTTGAGCCTCGGGGAATTGTTACAATGTTTTCAAGGGAACCTTTTATAATAAATTCAATCGAGGCAATCTTGCCAGCCGTGCCATATTTTCCGGATACAGTGTACTTGCCAACAATAGCATCTTGTGGAATTTTAAAAGGAACTTTGAAATTTCCTGAACTTCCAGCCAACGTTTTTAAATCTAGAATTTGTTTTTCGTCAGGATCATAAACTTGGATGAGGATCGGTACTCCTGAATTATAATCTTTGACAACACCAAAAACATTGACAGTGTCTCCTTTTACATAAATGGTGTCATCTATACTTAATGCAAGCTCGTCATTTGCACTTTGATTTGGATAAAGTTGCGATTCCTCATAATATTCCTCTGGAACCTGTCCGTACGCATACAAGGGCAGTATAATTAACAATAAAGGCAAAAATGGTTTTTTGTTCACCAATTACTCCAATGCAATTTCATAATTATTTATTCGTTTTAGCTTACTCTTATTAATTTCATAGTTGCCATTTTTGTGCCTAAAAATAACCCATTATATATTCAGATTCTTCCGATATATGACAGGTTAGAAAGAATTGTTAAAACAAGCCATTCTAGATGAAATCACAAAAAAAGACTATGACTCCATCCAAGAAAAAATAAAGACGTTTCTTGAAAAAGAGGTTTCACAAAGACAAGCGTCTGGAGTTATCTTTGGTCTCAGTGGTGGAATAGACTCTACTGTAGTTGCTGTATTGTGTGCAAAAGCTCTCAAAGAAAGATCACTTGCACTAATCATGCCGGATTCAAAAATTACACCAAGGAAAGATACCGAAGATGCGCTAAAACTAGTAGACAAGCTGGGACTAGAATACAAACTAATTGATATCAATCCAATCCATTATGAGTATTCTAAATATTTAGAGCCAAGTCCTTTGGCACTTGGAAACCTTAGAGCAAGAATAAGAGCAAATATCTTGTACTATTACGCAAATTCAAAAAACTATCTAGTGCTAGGGTCTAGTGACAAAAGCGAGTTTTTGATCGGATACTTTACAAAGTATGGCGATGGCGGAGCTGATCTTTTGCCAATTGTTTCATTATACAAAACACAGATCAGAGGGTTTGCCAAGTTTCTTGGCGTTCCAGATTCTATCATATCAAAAAAGAGCAGCCCAAGCCTTTGGCAAAGCCATTATGCAGAGTCCGAGCTTGGAGTAAGTTACGAGGAAATTGATGCAGTTCTTCACTGCATGGTAGATAAGACTCTATCATTGCAAGAGACTGTGGATCATACAGGAATTGAGCAGCCAATTGTTGACAAAATCCACAAACTGTACAAAAAAAGCGAACACAAGAGAATAACTCCAAAAGCTTGCCAATTATAAAAAACGGTGAGGCGTGGTTTTGAAAATTTTTGACACTCTGACAGAGACAGAAAAGGAATTAGATACATCAGCCAAAGTCAGAATATACGTTTGTGGCGTAACTGTATACGATGAGAGCCACATAGGCCATGCAAGAACCATCATAATATTTGATACACTAAGACGATTTTTAGAGTCACAGGGAACCAAAGTCCAATTCGTCCAAAACTTTACCGACGTTGATGACAAGATAATAAACCGAGCTAAAGAGGAAAAAATTCCAGCGCTAGATTTGAGCTCAAAATACATAGCACGCTATTTTGAGGATTTTGACAAATTAAACGTCAGAAGAGCTGACAATCATCCAAAGGCCACAGAACATATCCAAGACATGCTTGCGCTTATTTCAGATCTTGTTGATAAAAAAATTGCATACGTATCAAAAAACGGAGTATACTTTTCTGTTTCAAAATTCAAAGAGTATGGAAAATTATCAAAGAAAAAAATTGATGAATTAATTTCTGGTGCTAGAGTGGAGGTGGACGAGGCAAAAAACAACCCTCTGGATTTTGCAATATGGAAATTTGAGTCTGATGAGCCCAAGTGGCCAAGTCTTTGGGGACAAGGAAGGCCTGGCTGGCACATTGAATGTTCTGCAATGAGCCTAAAATATCTTGGAGAAACTTTTGAAATTCACGGAGGTGGAAGAGATCTGATATTTCCTCATCATGAAAACGAGATTGCCCAGTCAGAGTCTCATACAGGAAAAACCTTTGCAAAAATTTGGATGCATGTTGGTATGGTCACAATGGATGGCGAAAAGATGTCAAAGTCAGTAGGCAACATAAAGTCAGTGGATCACGTACTTAAAAACTGGGGCCCAAACATAATCAGACTGTTCTGTCTTTCAGGTCATTATTCAAAACCAATTGATTACTCTGAAGATCTTCTAAAAGAAAACATAATCAGATGGCGCCAGGTAGAAAATTGCTACTTTGAGCTAGCTCTTGCAGAAGGCGAGGGTCCAACAGAGCCAGCCCAAAAGTTAGTTTCTGAGACAAAAAAAGAGTTTGATGAGGCACTAAAATCCAACTTTAATACCCCACTT
>Ga0247727_10007270_pt1 | contig 21223 bp, 19 predicted proteins | sample WisWelCaveWW1625_FD_202498 | JGI IMG/M metagenome (GOLD analysis project Ga0247727, IMG submission 202498) | Biofilm microbial communities from Wishing Well Cave, Virginia, United States - WW16-25 | ecosystem: Environmental > Aquatic > Deep subsurface > Groundwater > Cave microbial mat | place... | reverse complement strand
ATGGCAGCGGGACGATGAGGGCAGGGTCATGACACAGGTCGCCGAGCCGCGAACGGGCGCGATGGGCGAGGGTGCCGCGCTCGAGCGGGTGCACCACTGGATCGCCGGACGACCGTACGCCGGGACGTCGGGTCGGCACGGTCCCGTCTACGACCCGGCGACCGGTCGTGTCGCCCGAGCGGTCGACTTCGCCTCCGCCGAGGAGGTCGATGCCGCGGTCGCCGCCGCGAAGGCGGCCTTCCCGGCCTGGCGCGCGACGTCGCTGTCGAAGCGCACGGACGTCATGTTCCGGATCCGCAACCTCGTCGACGCCCATCGCAAGGAGATCGCCGCGTACCTCACCGCCGAGCACGGCAAGGTCCCCTCGGACGCCCTCGGCGAGGTCGCTCGGGGCATCGAGAACCTCGAGTTCGCGACCGGCGTGCCGATGCTCATGAAGGGCGGCTTCAGCGAGCAGGTGTCCGGCGGCATCGACGTCTACCAGATCCGCCAGCCGCTCGGCGTCGTCGCCGGGATCACGCCGTTCAACTTCCCGGCGATGGTCCCGATGTGGATGTTCGCCAACGCGATCGCCTGCGGCAACACGTTCATCCTCAAGCCGTCCGAGAAGGACCCGTCGGCGTCCGTCTTCCTCGGCGAGCTGCTGCGCGAGGCGGGCGTCCCCGATGGCGTGTTCAACGTCGTCCACGGTGACAAGGTCGCGGTGGACCGGATCCTCGAGCACCCCGACGTCCGGGCCGTGTCGTTCGTCGGCTCGACGCCCATCGCGCGCTACATCTACGAGACCGGGACGCGCAACGGCAAACGCGTGCAGGCCCTCGGCGGGGCGAAGAACCACATGGTCGTCCTGCCGGACGCCGACATCGAGATGGCGGCCGACGCGGCGGTCTCGGCCGGCTACGGGTCGTCGGGCGAGCGCTGCATGGCGATCGCGACGGTCGTCGCCGTCGGAGACGTTGGCGATCGGCTCGTCGAGGCGATCATGGTCCGGCTGCCGAAGATCAAGGTGGGTCCGGGCACGGATCCGGAGGCCGAGATGGGCCCGCTGGTGACCCGCCAGCACCGCGACAAGGTCGCCTCGTACCTCGACTCGGCGCCGGCCCAGGGGGCGACGGTCGTGGCCGACGGGCGCAAGCACCCGCTGTACTCGGGCTCGGACGGCTTCTTCCTGGGTGCCTCGCTCATCGACGGCGTCACGACGGCGATGGACGCCTATCGCGACGAGATCTTCGGGCCGGTGCTGACGGTCATGCGTGTCAAGACGTACGAAGAGGCGGTCCGGCTGATCGATCAGAACCCGTACGGCAACGGCACGGCGATCTTCACCCGCGATGGCGGCGCGGCCCGGCAGTTCCAGTTCGACGTCAACGCCGGGATGGTCGGCATCAACGTCCCGATCCCGGTGCCGGTCTCGTACTACAGCTTCGGCGGCTGGAAGGCGTCGCTGTTCGGCGACCTCCACATGTACGGTCCCGAAGGCATCCAGTTCTACACCCGGGCGAAGGTCGTGACGTCGCGCTGGCCGGACCCGGGCACCTCGAAGGTCGACCTCGGCTTCCCGCGGACCCGCTGACGATGGCGCTCACCGAGGAGCGCCCGGTCCGCCACGGCGAGGTGGATTGGCGGCCGCGACCGACGCTGTCCGGATCGGACTACTCGAGCGAGGCCGTCCACGAGGACGAGCGCGAGCGGATCTTCTTCGGCGGCTGGCTGTGCGTCGGCCGGTCCGAGGAGGTCCCATCGATTGGCGACTACCTCGTACGGGACGTCGTCGGGGAGTCGGTGTTCGTCGTCCGGAATCAGGCAGGCGCGCTGCGCGCGTTCTACAACGTGTGCGCGCACCGGGGCACCCGTCTGCTGGACCCCCAGCCGGCCTGCGGCCACCTCGGCAAGGTCGTGAAGTGCCCCTACCACTCCTGGTCGTACGACTTCGATGGGCGCCTCGTCGCCTCGCCCAACGTCCACGAGGACGAGCAGTTCGAGCGGTCGGACTACCGGCTCAACGCGGTCGCGGTGGACGAGTACGCCGGTTTCCTGTTCGTGAGCCTGGCCGCCGAGCCTGTGAACCTCGTCGACGCGCTCCGGGCGAGCACCGAGACGATCACCGACTTCGACCGCTACCGGATGGCTGAATTGCGCGTCGCCCGGCGGCTCGTCTACGAGGTCGAGGCGAACTGGAAGATCGTCGTCGAGAACTACAACGAGTGTCTCCACTGTCCGACGATCCACCCCGAGCTCGTCGCGGTCGTGCCGCTGTACCGCAAGGGCGAGGTGTGGGACGGCGAGACCCGCGACGGCGGCAACCTGATGCGCGACGGGGCATCTTCGTTCACCGTGTCCGGGGTGTCCGACCTGCCGAAGTTCCCGGGCCTGCTGCCCGAGGACTACGGCATGTACTACGGCGCGTTCCAGTTCCCGAACCTGATGATCAACCTCCATCCGGACGCGCTGATGACGTACGTCCTGTTCCCGCGCGGGCCGTCGCACACCACGGTCGTGTCCGAGTTCCTGTTCCGGCCGGAGGCGATCGCCGCGCCCGGGTTCCGGCCCGAGCCGGTCGTGGAGCTGTGGGACCTCATCAGCCGGCAGGACTGGGCCGTCTGCGAGCGGGCCCAGATCGGGGTCTCGTCGCGCTCGTACCGCTCTGGCGTCTACCCTCGCAAGGACCGCCTCTTGTTCTCGTTCAACGAGCTGTGGCGGGAACGGATGGGTCGGCCGCTGGTCGGCTGAAGGTGCCAGGGCCCGGTGCCCGCCCGCGCGGCACCTCGGGACCTTCGTACACATCCCCGGCCGGGCCGAGATCGCCCCGATTGATGCAACGTCGGGTAGGCGAGGCATTAGCCCGCGGATCGCCGCCCTCGAGCGTTCCGAGATCGCCCCCATTCGTGGCGCGTGCAGGGCGCCGTGCATAAGCCGAAAGTGAGTGGCGTCTAACCGACGATCTACCCGGCGTTGCAACGATGGGGGCGATGCCACGGCCGCGACGCCCCGAGCTCCACGCAGCCGCCGCCCAGGCGAACCGCGAGCAGCTGGCCCGCCTCGGCGTCGACGTTCGCACTTCGAGGCGTCGGCGCGGGCTCACACAGGCTGCACTGGGTGCACGCGTGGGCCTGGCACAGTCAACGGTCAGCGACGTCGAGCGCGGCCTCGCCGGGACCCTGTCGCTCGACGTCGTGCAGCGGCTGTTCGTCGCCCTCGGTCGGCGGCTCGCCCTCGACGCCGGCCGCGATCCGGTCGATGAACCCTCCGATGCCGGCCACCTCATGATCCAGGAGCTTGTGCTCCGTCTTGGCCGCGCTGCCGGCTGTCGAGGGACGTTCGAGCTCGCCACGCGTCCGGTGGACCCGCACCGCTCGGCCGACGTCGGCCTGCGGGACGACCGGCGTCGCCTGCTCGTCCTCGTCGAGTGCTGGAATACGATCGGCGACATCGGCGCCGCCGCACGCTCGACGACGCGGAATATGGCCGAGGCGGACGAGCTCGCGGTCGCGCTCGGCGGCGAGCTCCCGCACAGGATCGCCGGCTGCTGGGTGGTCCGCGCGACCACTCGCAACCGCGCTCTCATCGCGCGCTACCCGGAGATCTTCGCGACCCGCTTGCCCGGGTCGAGCGATGCCTGGGTCCGTGCGCTCTCAGCTGGCGCAGAGCCACCGATCGAGCCCGGGCTCCTGTGGTGCGATGTCGCGGCGACGAGGCTGTTCGCCTGGCGCCGCCGCTGAGCGGGCGCCCGCCTACGCCAGCCGGGCGAAGTCGGCGACGCCCCGCTTGACGAACCGCCCGGCGCCCTTGCGGCCGGTGAAGGCCCCGTCGCGCACGATGACCGAGCCGCGGCTCATGACGATGTCGCTGCCGCCCTGCACGCCGCGGCCCTCGTAGCACGAGTAGTCGACGTTCATGTGGTGGGTCGCGGCCGAGATCGTGTGCTTCCGGTTCGGGTCGTAGATGACGAGGTCGGCGTCAGAGCCGACGGCGACCGCGCCCTTGCGCGGGTACATCCCGAACAGCTTCGCAGGCGCCGTCGAGGTGATCTCGACCCAGCGCTCGCGCGAGATCCGCCCACCGACGACGCCACCGTCGTGCAGCAGGTCCATCCGATCCTCGATACCCGGCAGGCCGTTGGGGACTTTCCGGAAGTCGCCCCGGCCTATCTCCTTCTGCCCATGGAAGTCGAACGGACAGTGGTCGGTGGAAACGACCTGCAGGTCGTCCTTCACGAGCCCGCGCCATAGCTCGTCCCAGTGGTCCTTCGATCGGAGTGGAGGGGAGCACACGAATTTCGCGCCGTTGAAGCCGCCGCCCAGGTCGTCGAGCGACAGGAACAGGTACTGCGGGCACGTCTCGGCGAAGGCCGGCAGCCCCTCGTCGCGCGCCTGGCGGACGGCGTTCAGCGCCTCGCGCGCCGAGAGGTGGACGACGTACACGGGCACCCCGGCCGCCTGGGCCAGCCGGATGACGCGGTTCGTCGCCTCGCCCTCGAGGACGGAGTAGCGCGCCAGGCCGTGTCCGATCGGGTCGGTCGTGCCGGCGGCGAACGTCTCGGCCGCGATGACGTCGATCGCCAGGCCGTTCTCGGCGTGCATCATGATCAGGCCGCCGTTCCTGGCGGTCTGCTTCATCGCCCGGAAGATCGCGCCGTCGTCCGAGAAGAAGACGCCCGGGTAGGCGGTGAACAGCTTGAAGTCCGGGACGCCCTCGGCGACGAGCCCGTCCATCTCGGCGAGCGTGTCGTCGTTCACGTCGCTCATGATCATGTGGAAGCCGTAGTCGGCGACGGCGTTGCCCTCCGCCTTCGCGTGCCATGCGTCGAGGCCCTCGCGGAGGGATCGGCCGCGTGACTGGACGGCGAAGTCGACGATCGTCGTCGTGCCGCCGAATGCGGCTGCGCGCGTCCCGGTCTCGAAGGTGTCCTTGGCGAACGTGCCGCCGAACGGCAGCTCCATATGGGTGTGGACGTCGATGCCGCCCGGGATGACGTAGCGCCCGGTGGCGTCGATCGTCTCGTCGGCGGTGATCATGCCGGCCAGGCCGGCCCCGATCGCGGCGATCGTCTCGCCGTCGATGAGCACGTCGGCGGCCGTCGAGCCGTCGGCGGTGACGATCGTGCCGTTGGTGATCAGGGTGCGCATCGGTCCACGTCCTCCGACGCACGAGCGCCGAGACGCCACTCGGCGACCGGCGATCGCGTGCTTGATGGCGCCGTCATCGTCCCGACCGAGACACGCCGCTGGGGTCCGGACGTACGAGCAGTAGCCGGCCTCGGCCGGCTACTGCGTCTTCGAGGTCTTCGCGCCCTTGGGCTTGTTCTGCTTGGGCTTCTTAGGGGTCTTCGCCTTCTTGTCCACTGCACCCTCCTGGATCGACTCGATCGATGCCGTGATGGTCGCACCTACGGACGTGCGCCTGCAACGTCGCGCAGCGCCGGCAGCACGTCGGCGGCGAAGCGCTCCAGCTGCGCCATCTCGTCGCCGTTCATCAGGTAGACGTTGAACTGGTCGACGCCTGTCTCCGCGAGGACGCGCAGCTTGGCGACGACCTCGGAGGCGTCGCCGAGGACGCAGAAGCGATCCGTCACCTCGTCGCCGACGAAGCCGGCGTTCGCCGAGCCGACCTCGGCGTGGTGGTGGTAGTCGTAGCCGGCACGGTCGGTCACGTAGCCGGTCAGCGATTCCGGTAGCTGCTCGCGCGGGTACTTGTTCACCAGGTCGACGACGTGGTTGCTGACGAGCGCCGGGAACCAGCGCGTCCGCGCGCGGCCGAGTTCGCGCGGTCCGATGAACATCGGCGCGGCGGACTGGACGCGGATCGCGGCAGGGTCGCGGCCGGCCGCCGAAGCTGCCGAGCGGACCTGCGAAACGAACCAGCGGATGAGGTCCGGGTCGGCGAGCTGGAGGATGACCCCGTCGGCGATCCGGCCGGTCATCGCCAGCGCCATCGGGCCGTAGCCGGCCACCCAGACCGGCAGCTTCCAGCGCCCGGTCCACGGGAAGACGAGCTCGGTGCCCTCGTACACGATCGAGCGGCCTTCGACCAGCTCACGGATGACGCGGATCGCCTCCTCTGTGTGGGCGAGCGTGATCGGCGGCTTGCCGAGCACGCGCCGGGCGGAGTCGCCGCGGCCGATTCCGAGGTCCATCCGGCCGCCGGAGATCTCGTTGAGCGTCGCCAGGGCGGACGCGGTCACCGAGGGCTCCCGTGTGCCCGGGTTCGTGACGCACGTCCCGAGCCGCAGCCGCTCGGTGTTGAGGGCCATGAGCGTCAGCAGCGGATACGGCTCCCGCCACAGGACGTGCGAGTCGAACAGCCAGCCGTACTCGAAGCCGCCCGCCTCGGCGGCCTTCGCGAACTCGACCGTCCGAGCCGCCGTGTGGTCCGGCTTGAGCGTGAATCCGAATTGCATGTCGGGTTGAGCTCCCGGGTCGTGATCGACCGGTCGAGCGGTCGGACGTTACGGCCGAACGAGATCGTCGTAGGCGTCCGGCCGCCGATCGCGGTAGAACTGCCACGTCTGGCGGACCTGCGACACGACGTCGAGGTCCATGTCTCTGACGATCAGCTCCTCGGCGTACGGGTCGCCGACCGCGCCGATGAACTGGCCGCGCGGGTCGCAGAAGTAGCTCTGGCCGTAGAAGTCGTCGTCGCCGATCTCGCGCTCGATGCCGACGCGGTTGATCGTGCCGACGAAGTAGCCGTTCGCGACCGCGTGGCTGACCTGCTCGATCCGCCAGAGGTATTCGGACAGACCGCGCGAGGTCGCGCTCGGGATGAATACCATCTCGGCGCCGTTGAGGCCGAGCGCGCGGGCGCCTTCCGGGAAGTGGCGGTCGTAGCAGATGTAGACGCCGACTCTGCCGACGGCCGTCTCGAACACCGGGTAGCCGAGGTTGCCGGGCCGGAAGTAGAACTTCTCCCAGAAGCCCTTGACGTGCGGGATGTGCGTCTTGCGGTACTTGCCGAGGTACTTCCCGTCGGCGTCGATGACCGCCGCGGTGTTGTAGTAGATGCCCGCCGCCCCCGAGTCCTCCTCGTACATCGGCACGACGAGGACCATGCTTGTCTGCTTGGCGAGGTCCTGCATCCGCTTCGTCGTCGGGCCGTCCGGGATGTGCTCCGTGTAGCTGTAGTACTGCGCGTCCTGGACCTGGCAGAAGTACGGCCCGTAGAAGAGCTCCTGGAAGAGCATGACCCCGGCGCCCTGCCTGGCCGCCTCGTGCGCGGCCGCCTCGTGCTTGACGATCATCGATTCCTTGTCGCCGGTCCAGGTCGCCTGGAGCAGTGCACCACGCACGATCCGGGGCATCGCACTCCTCACTGTCGGGTGTCGCTCTCGGGCCGCGGATTCCGCGCCCTCACATCAGAAGGCGAGAGGGTACACCCGCGGCCGCGACACACGCCGAGCGCTTTCGGGGCGCTGCCGAGCGCGGGGCCCCGATCGACGGCCAGCCTCACGGAGGCGCAGCGTTCTTGCCGGATGACCACTGTGGTGTCATCGAGCGGCCCGTTCTTCCCATGCGATCGCGTCGAGCGTCACTCGGCGGCACCCATGCCGACTGGGTGCGCGTCCGCTCGACCGGATCGCGCCGGAGCCCCGCTAACGACTCCTCGGTGATCGTCAGGCAAGATCTCGGGCGCCGAGCAGTCGACGTGCGCCGGCCGGCGCCGCGCCGGCGCCGCGCCTCAGCCGCCGGTGCCGATCGCCGTGTCCGGCACCTCGTCGTCCAAGCTGCCGCCTGACGAACCGCTGTCTGCGGATCCGGCGCCCCCGCCGCCGAACAGGCGCCCGGGCGTCCACAGGCCGAGCACGAGTCCCACGATCGCGATGAGCAGGCCGATCGGCTCCGTCGGGTCGACGACGCCGAACTGTTCGAGGCCGAGGCCGAGTCCGATGCCGCCGAGTCCGCCGAACATCCCGCCGAGGACCCGCCCGACGCAGCCGCCGCCGCCACGAGCGAGCCCGAACAGGACGATGATCGCGATGACCGAGGCGAGGATGCCGCCGCCGCCCAGGAGCGTGAACAGCGGATCCACGTCGTCGAGGATGACGGTCACCTCGCCGTCGCAGCCGCCGCCCTCGCCGGCTGACTCGCCGGCGACGACGAAGCGATGACCGAGGATCGCGTAGAGCTCGACCGACACGCCGTCGACCGAGCCGACCGTCTTGCCGCTGCCGGAGCCTTCCGTGATCGGCAGCCTGATGCCGAGGGCGTATGCGCCGACCGAGGCCTCGGTCTGTTCGCTCGGCGCGGTGCCCGAGCCGCCGGCCGTGTCGGTCGACAGCATGTGCCACTCGGTCGCCGTCGTCAGGTCGATCGCGCCGCCGGAGGATGTCGTACCGGTCCCCTGGCAGCCGCCGCGGATCGTCGCCGACGCCGTGGTCGGCAGCGCGAGGGCCGCCGTGATGAGTGCAAAGCCGATGAGCCGCCGGGCCGTGGGTGTACGCATCGTTCCCTCCTCGTCGCGGTCACTGTAGGACGCCTCAGCCGGCAGTCAACCCTCTCCGGTCGGCCACAGACGTGTGGTGTAATGACGACTCAGCGCAGGGACCTGGACGGCGCCGTCGCGCCGCATGAGGAGGCCATGGCGATCGAGACGGCCAGCGGGCGGATGACGAGCGAGGAGATCGTCCGCCTCAACCGGGCGCACACCTTCTTCTCGTGGTCCGTCCAGGGCGCGCTCGATCCGATCGCCATCGACCACGCCGAGGGCGTCTACCTCTACACCCCGGAGGGCCGCCGGATCCTCGACTTCAACAGCCAGCTGATGTCGGTGAACATCGGCCACGGCGACCGACGGGTCGTCGACGCGATCGTCGAACAGGTCACGAAGCTGCAGTACGTCCAGCCCGCGTTCGCCACCGAGATCCGGGCCCGTCTCGGCGCCAAGCTTGCCGAGATCCTGCCGGGCGACCTCGACAAGGTGTTCTTCACGCTCGGTGGCGCCGAGGCGATCGAGAACGCGATCAAGCTCGCCCGCCATCACACCGGCCGCACGAAGGTGCTCAGCCGCTATCGCTCCTATCACGGCGCGACGCTGGGTGCGATGACGCTGACCGGCGATCCCCGCCGCTGGGCGAACGAGCCGGGCCTCGTCGGCGTCGTCCGCTACCCGGACACCCATCGTTGGGGCGAGAAGGAGCCGCGTCCGGTCGCCGAGAGCCTGCAGGGGCTCGAGGACGTCATCCGCTACGAGGGGCCGCACACCATCGCGGCGGTCTTCCTCGAGACGATCGTCGGCACGAACGGGATCCTCATCCCGCCCGACGGCTACCTCGCCGGCGTCCGTGAGCTGTGCGACCGCCACGGCATCCTCATGGTCTGCGACGAGGTCATGGCCGGCTTCGGGCGGACGGGCCGCTGGTTCGCCGTCGACCACTGGGACGTCGTGCCGGACCTGATGACGCTGGCGAAGGGCCTGACGAGCTCGTACCTGCCGCTCGGCGCGGTCGCGATGCGGCACCACATCGCCGAGGCGTTCGAGACGAAGATGTACTACGGCGGCCTGACCTACAGCAGCCACCCGGTCAGCCTCGCCGCGGCCCTCGCCACGATCCGGGTCTACGAGGAGGACGGCCTCATCGAGAACGCGGCCCGCCTCGGGCCCGTGATGCGGGCGCACCATGAGCGCCTCGCTGCGAAGCACTCGTCGGTCGGCGCGGTCCGCAGCCTCGGCCTGTTCGGCATCCTCGACCTCGTCCGCAGCCACGATCCGTGGACCCCGATGACGCCGTTCAACGGCACGAGCGACGAGATGAAGGCCGTCGGCAAGCACCTCCGCGACCACGGCGTGTACACGATGATCATGAACAACTCGATCCACACGAACCCGCCGCTGTGCATCACCGAGGACCAGCTCGCGGAGGGTTTCGCGGTCATCGACGGCGCCCTGGACATCGCCGACCGGGCGGTCGCCCGCTAGACGATGGCCAGCGCGATGGCCACGACCCTCGCGTCGCGGCCCGCGCCGCGCGGCCGGGCGCGGACGCTCCGGCGAGTCGCCCTCGTCCTTGCCGTCCTGGCCGTCGTCGTCCTGGTGTGGGAGGGCGCGAAGTTCCTCGGCGGCGTCCCGTGGCGGCTGCCATGGCAGGGCCCCGGCGATCCGATCCTCCATCGTCCGCCGTTCAAGTGGGCGTTCGTCAACGACCTGAACCTGCCGCACGTCTGGGACATCGCCTACGCCCTGCTCCAGCCGTTCGAACGGGGCTCGGAGCAGAACCTCGCCCAGGGCCTGTTCGACGCCGCGCTGTACACCTGGCGGGAGGCCGGCATCGGCTTCCTCGTCGGCGCGCTGCTCGGCCTCGTCCTGGCGACGCTGTTCGTCCACTCGCGGCTGCTCGAGCGGGCGTTCGTGCCCTACGTCGTCGCCAGCCAGACGATCCCGATCATCGCGCTCGCCCCGATGATCGTCTTCGCCATCGGCCAGGGCGTGCTCGCGGTCGTCGTCGTCGCGACGTACCTGACGTTCTTCCCGGTGACGATCGCGATGATCCGCGGCCTGCGCTCATTCGACCCGCGATCGATGGAGCTGATGCGCTCGTACGCCGCGTCGGACTGGCACGTCTACTGGAAGCTCCGGCTGCCGGCGTCGCTGCCGTATCTCTTCACCGGCCTCAAGATCAGCGCGACGGCGAGCATCGTCGGCGCGATCATCGGCGAGGACGTCGGCGCCATCCAGAGCGGCCTCGGCCGGGTGATCACGACGTTCAACCAGTACTACATCACCGGCCCCGAGAAGCTGTGGGCGGCGATCCTGTTCGCCGCCATGCTCGGCGGCGCGTTCTTCCTCGTCGTCAGGGGCGTCGAGCTGGTCGTCCTGCGCGGCCGGCCGCGCGCCGCCGAAGGCTGATCCGAGCATCCGAGCAGTGTTGAGCAGGGAGTCGCACCACCGATGAGCAGCCCGGGACCCGTCGTCCGCCTGGCGGGCGTGGACAAGATCTTCGCCCGCGGCGACGGGCCGGTGACGGCCGCCCTCGAGGCCATCGACCTCGAGATCGCAGCCGGCGAGTTCATCTCGCTCATCGGGCCGTCCGGCTGCGGCAAGAGCACCCTCCTGCGCGTCATCGGCGACCTCACCGATCCGAGCGCCGGCGACGTCGTCGTCAACGGCAAGCCGGCCCGGAGGGCGCGCCTGGACCGCGACTACGGGATGGTCTTCCAGGCGCCGGTGCTCATGGACTGGCGGACGGTCCAGGGGAACGTCGAGCTGCCGCTCGAGGTCATGGGCTGGGCTCCGGCGCGCCGCCGCGAGCGGACCCGCGAGATGCTCGAGCTCGTCGAGCTCGCCGACTTCGTGGGCCACCACCCGTACCAGCTGTCGGGCGGCATGCAGCAGCGGGTCGCCATCGCACGCGCGCTCGCGTTCGAGCCCGCGATCCTGCTCATGGACGAGCCATTCGGCGCCCTCGACGAGATGACCCGTGAGCGGATGAACTCGGAGGTCCTGCGGATCTGGGAGCGCACCGGCACGACGATCGTGTTCGTGACCCACTCGATCCCGGAGGCGGTCTTCCTGTCGACGCGGGTCGTCGTCATGAGCCCGCGGCCCGGCCGCATCACCCGGATCGTCGAGGTCGACCTGCCGCGTCCACGCGACGAGCCGACGCGCGAGAGCCGGCGCTACTTCGAGCTCATCACCGAGGTCCGCGAGGCGCTGCGGGCCGGCGGCGGGCTGGCCACCGAGCTGGACGATCCGTCGATCGCGTCGGACGAGCGGACGCTTGCCGAGGGCGCGGTCGGGTGAGCGCCGCCGTCGGCGGACTGCGAGGCCGGCCGCTGCCTTCGGCGGGCCGGCGCCCCGGCTGGCGGGCGCGCGTCGGCTACTACCTGCCGGCGATCGTCGTGTTCGTCGGCGTCATCGCGCTCTGGGAATACACCGTCGGCGCGCTCGCCCTGAAGGCATTCATCCTGCCGAAGCCGAGTGCGATCGTGACCGCCCTGCAGGTGAACTGGATGAGCGAGCGCTTCGCACTCGAGCCGTCATTGCGGGCGACGCTCCTGGAGGCGATCGTCGGCCTCGCCCTCGGGACGATCGCTGGCGTCATCGTCGCCTTCGCGACGTCGCGCTGGGTGACCGCCCGGAGCGTCCTGCTTCCGATCGCGATCGCGGCGAACGCGATCCCGATCATCGCCTTCGCGCCGCTGGTGAACACCTGGTTCGGGATCCTGGCCTGGCAGTCAAAGGCGATCATGGCCGCCGTGCTCGTCTTCTTCCCGGTCATGGCGAACGTCACCCGCGGGCTCGTCCAGGTGGAACCGGCGGCGGTGGAGCTCATGCGCTCCTATGCCGCGAGCGAGTGGACGATCCTGCGGAAGGTCCGCATCCCGAATGCGCTGCCGTTCTTCTTCACGGCGATGAAGATCGCGACCACGCTCAGCCTGATCGGCGCGATCGTCGGCGAGTATTTCGGCGGCGCGTCGTACGTCCTGGGTCGGATCATCGTCCAGAGTGCCAGCGCGCTCCGCTTCGACATCACCTGGGCGGCGATCCTGCTCGCCGCCGCAGCGGGCATCGCGTTCTATCTCGCCACGGTCGCCGTCGAGCGACTCGTCATCCCGTGGCACGCGTCGCTGCGGTCGTCCGAGCGTTGAGGCCCCGACGTGAGGTCCCGACGACCGCCCCGCCCGCGCGCACGCGCGTTCCGGGACACACCGACGGGGACGCGCTAGAGTTCGCGACGATCCTGGGCGCCGCGGCGCCCGGATGTCGGAGGAGGCCCCGCCGTGGGGCGATGGAGAGGTGAGGCAGGCATGAAGATGAGACCGATCCTGGCCCTCGTCGCGGTGGCGTCGATCGTCGTCGCCGCGTGTGGGCCGGCGGCGAGCACCGCGCCGTCGCAGGAGCCGAGCCAGGAGCCCGCGAGCGCCGAGCCGAGCGCCGAGCCGAGCGCGGAGCCGAGCACGGCCCCCGAGGCGGCGACGGTCCGACTCCAGCTCCAGTGGGTGCCGCAGGCCCAGTTCGCCGGCTACTTCGCCGCGCAGAGCCTGGGCTATTACGGAGACGAGAATCTGACCGTCGAGATCCTCGACGGCGGACCGACGATCATCCCGCAGCAGGTCGGCTCCGCGCCGGATGGGCCGGAGTTCACGACCAGCTGGGTGCCGAAGGTCCTCGAGGCGCGCGAGGCCGGCGGCTCCGACCTCGTCAACATCGCCCAGATGTTCGCCCGCTCGGGCACGCTGTCGGTGATGTGGGCCGACACCGGCCTCGGGGGACCGTGTGACCTGGCCGGCAGGAAGGTCGGCGTGTGGGACTTCGGCAACGAGTTCGAGGTCACCGCGGGCCTCCTCAAGTGCGGCTACACGCCCGGTCTCGAGAACGGCGGCGATCCGGCGTCGCAGTACCAGAAGGTCATCCAGGCGTTCGACATGGTCGCCTTCCTCAACCGCGAGATCGACGCCGCCGAGGCGATGATCTACAACGAGTACGCGCAGGTCCTCGAGGCGGAGGACCCGGCGACGGGCGAGCTCTACAAGCCCGAGGACATGGTCGTCATCGACTGGAATGACTACCGTGTCGCGATGCTCCAGGACGCCATCCATGCCCGGGCGTCATGGCTGGCCGAGGGCGACAACCGCGACGTCGCGGTCCGCTTCGTGCGGGCCTCGATCCGCGGCTGGATCTACTGCCGCGACAACCCGGACGAATGCGTGAACATCGTGCTCGACGCCGGAACGGCGCTCGGCGCCGGCCACCAGGCGTGGCAGATGAACGAGATCAACGCGCTCATCTGGCCGAACGTCTACGGCCTCGGCATCGTCGACCCGGTCTTCTGGCAGCAGACGGTGAAGGTCGCCAAGGCGGCCGGCATCATCGTGAACAACCCGGACCCGTCCGCCTACGACACGACGATCGTCGCGGAGGCGATCGCCGGACTCGCCGATCAGGACCTGACCGGCGAGGGCTTCGAGAAGGGCACCGTTCCGGTGACCCCGGGCGGCAACTGAACCACTCGGCAGCCCGAAACGAACGAAGGGCCGGCCCGTGAGAGCCGGCCCTTCCGATTCCTGGACCGGCGGTTAGGGGAAACTGACCCGGCTCGGCAGCCATGCGGCCGTTCACGGGAGCACAAGGATTGACGTTGGCCCGTTACGAAGCAGAAGTCAACGTGCCGATCGGCCAAGAGGCTGCGTTCGATCTCTGGCTCGACGCAGGCCGATATCCTCAATGGCAGGGTGGCGTCATCCGGGCGGTCGAAGCCTCTGGGCCGCTCGACCAGCCAGGGACTACGTTCCGTCTCGATCACGGACCCGGCATGAAGCGGACAGTGACCGTGCTCGAGGCGAACCGACCCAACTCGATTCTGATGCGGCAGCACGGTTTGGGTGTCGCCGATGAGACGCTCGTCACCTTTTCCCCTCTCGGTGATGGATCGACTCGCGTTCGCGCGACCATAGACCTGCGCGTCGGTCTCGGGTCGTTCGGCCGGTTGCTTGAGCGAATCAGTCGTGGCTCCTCGACGAAGGAAGTGCAGAAGGAACTCAACCGGTACGCCGCTGTCGCGGGCCGGCGGCAAGCGGAGCCTTCGGCTGGCGAGATGCACTCGGTCGACTCGGGTGCGGGCCACCGCCTCGTGACCGTTCTCGAGGTGGAGCCCGACGTTGTCCACGTTCTCGTTCACCCTGGCTTCTCCCCGAGGCCCATAGGCGACCCGACGCCGTTCCTCGACGCACGATCGAAGATGTCCGACCCACTTGGTCTCCGACCCATCGACCCGTCCGTCCGGGCGGCGGCCAGACTCGTTGAAACCGGCCAGTCGTTGCTCCGGCTCGACGGAGGTATCGGAATCCCACATGTTGCCCTGACACGCGGCGCCTTCACGGATGCCCTACCACGACAGGTTGTTCAGCCCCAGGAGCCGCAGACCCGCGACCATCCGGAGATCGCGAGCTGGCGAGCATCGACTGGCCCGCTCCTTGGGCGCGACCTCGATGCGTCGATCTGTCCGCTCGTCACGTTTGAGGGCGAGCAAGGTATCGCGGTGGCGAAGCTGCTTCATGTTGACGCCGGTGGTGTGCACGTCCGGCTCTACTCAGACAGATGGGCTGTGTGCCCGCCTGAGGTCAACCCATGGGCACTCCGGCTTGAGCCCGTGAACGCGGAGGAGCCAGGAGGGCACCCCTTCGGGATCGGTCACCTCCCCCTGTCACGGTCCGCATTCCTCGCTCGGCGACCCATATTCAACAGGCTCGCGATGCGCGGCGGTGAGGAGTTGGAGGGCTACCGAATGTGGCGCGAGGCAAAGGGCGGCTACTTCTCGTGACCAGCCAGCGAGCGCCGGGTTCGGATCCGAGCGTGGTGTTTCGTGTCTAGCTGTGGCCCGTACCGAACTGGCGGTCGCCGGCGTCGCCGAGGCCGGGCATGATGTAGCCGCGATCGTTGAGCTGACGGTCGAGGGCTGCGGTATGGATCTCGACGTCAGGGTGGGCGTCGTACACGGCGTGCACGCCCTCGGGCGCGGCGATGAGGTTGACGAGCTTGATCCGCACCGCGCCCCAGCGCTTCAGGACCTCGATCGCCGCCGTCGCAGAGCCGCCGGTGGCGAGCATCGGGTCGAGGATGAGGCACAGGTCGACGTTCGCCGAATCGGGCAGCTTGTTGTAGTACTCGACCGGTCGCAGCGTCCGTTCGTCGCGGAACAGGCCGAGGTGCCAGACCTGCGCGGTCGGCATGAGCTCGAGCATCGCGTCCACCATGCCGAGCCCGGCGCGCAGGATCGGCACCAGCCCGATCCGGTCGCCGAGCTCGTGGCCGTCCATCTCCTCGAGCGGCGTCCGGACGCGGATCGGCCGCAGGCGCGCATCCTCGAGCGCCTCGTAGCCGAGCAGCCACGACAGCTCCCGGACGACCTCGCGGAACTTCTTCGGCTCCGTCGCCTCGTCGCGCAGGATGCCGAGCTTGTGAAGCACCGCGGGATGGCGCGAGACATGGAGCGTCGGCGGGAGCGTCACGGGTCCTCCGGTGGCGGGCGGCGCGGCCGGCCGGCATCGTAGCATCGGGCGTCGCGCCGCTGCCGGGCCCTCGTCCGCGCTATCCTCGCCGCATCGTCCCGCCCCCGGAGGCCTCGTCCCGGTGAGTCCAGCCGTCGCGTCGCGAACCCGCGGCCGCGCCTCCCCGCGCGCCCGGCGGGCGACGCCGCCGGTGCTCGTCCGGCAGCTCCGCGACGGCATCGAGGAGAGCGTCCATCGAGGCGATGTCGTGCAGGTCGATGCCGCCGGCGCGATCATCCGGCTCCTCGGCGACGCGGACCGGGTCGTCACCCTTCGATCGTGCGTGAAGCCGTTCGGGGCGGCCGCAGTCCTGGAGGCCGGCGGCGCCGAGGCGTTCGACCTCGAGCCGGCCGAGCTGGCGATCATGGCCAGCAGCCACTCGGGCGAGGACGTCCACGTCCGGACGCTCCAGGCGCTGTTCCGGCGGGCCGGCGTCAGCCAGACGCTCCTCGCCACCGGGGTCGTCGGGATGCCGCTCGACGCGCTCACCGCGGCCCGCCTTGCGCGCGACGGCGAGACGCCCGGGCCGATCCGGCACATGTGTTCCGGCCAGCACGCCGTGTTCCTGCTGCTCTCGAAGCTGCGCGGCTGGGAGCCGGACGGCTACTGGCGCGACGACCATCCCGCGCAGGCGGCCTACCGCGCGGTCGTCGCGCGTGCCTTCGGCACGTCGCCCGACCGCCTTCGGACCGCGATCGACGGCTGCGGCGTCCCGACATATGCGTTCCCGCTGCGCGAGGTCGCCCGCGCGTACGCGTTCCTCGCCGAGCCCGCGGCCGTGCCCGCGCGCGACCCCCGCGCCTCGCTCGCACCGGCGCTCGCCCGGGTCCGCGACGCGATGCTCGCCCACCCGGAGATGGTCGCCGGGACGCGAGACCGGCTCGATACGTCGGTCATGAAGGCGGCGCCCGGCCGGATCGTCTCGAAGGGCGGCATGGAGGCGCTCCGCGGCCTGGCAATCCTCGGCGGCCGCTCCGGCTCGCGCTCCGCCGGGCCGTCCGGGATGGCCGTCAAGATCGAAGATGGCGACGGCTACGACCGCGGGACGTGGGCGGCGTCGGTGGAGGCACTTCGCCAGGCGGGCGCGCTCGACGCGGCCGCGCTCCGTGCGCTCGCCCGCTACCACCGGCCGGTGTCGCTCGATCCGCACGGCCGGGTCGGCGCCGAGGCGATCCCGAGCTTCGAGCTCGCGCCGATCGGCGAGCTCGTTCCCTGACGAACGGGGCATCACCTCCGATGGCCGTGGATCCGTACCGCACCCTCGGGCTCGCGAGCGACGCCGGCCTGGCCGACGTCAAGCGCGCCTACCGCCGGCTGGCGAAGGCGTACCACCCCGACTCGGCGGGGGAGGCCGCGCTCGGACGGTTCCTCGCGATCCAGGAAGCGTACGAGGCGATCCTCGCCGGACGTGGTGCCGCGACGGCTCGGACCCGCGGCGCCGCCCCGGCCGGGCGCCCGACCGCCGCCTCCACGGCAGACCCCGCCCGCGCCCGTGCCACCCGCGACGCCTGGCGCGGGGAGCGTTCCGGCGCGCGTCCTGGTCCCGGCGCGCGGACCGGCCCTCGCCGATCAAGCGGCGAGGGTTCGCGCCGGGCGAGCAGCGCGAGCGGCGAACCCTCGCGGCGCGCCTCGCGCAAGGCGACGCTCGGTTCCACGTCGTATGACGACGCCGTGAAGGAGCCATTCGAGCCGGAGTGGGACGGCGGGTCGTGGTACGGCCGGGCCAGCGGCACCTACTGGACGCTGAACCCGAAGGAATACGCGGATCCACGGAAGCACGGTCCCGAGTACCAGGAACGCGCCCGCCGGGCCGAGCGGGCGAACGCAACGTGGGTCGGCGCGCAGGATGACGCCCGTCGGACCGGACCACGCGTCGACGATACGGACGCCGACGCGCGAGCAGACTCCGGCGCGCGAGCGCGCCGGGTCGCCGAGGAAGCGGCCGGGCGGGCGGCTGCCGCCGCGAGCGCTGGCGCCGCCGCGAGCGCTGCCGCCGCCGCGAGCGCTGCCGCCCCGAGCGCGGCGCCCGTCGAGGTGGATGGCGGGGACGGGCTGGATCGCCGGCTCGAGCGGGCCGCCCGCTGGCTCGGCGGTGCCCACGACCTCCGCGCCCGATTGCTTCTCGCCCTGCTCGCCTGGCCGCCGATCGGTGTCATCGCGGCGACGCTCATCGGCGAGGCGACCGGCTGCGCCTCCTTCTCGGCCGCCTGTCGGCCACCAGCGGACCTCCTACCGGCCGTCGCCGGCGCGATCATCCTTGCCGTGCTCGTCGCCGTGCCGCGGGTGGCTAGGGTGTCCGCCGTCGGGACCGTCGCGGTCTTCCTGCTCGCGCTGCCGCTTGCCGTCGTCGCGCTGGACCCGGGCGCCCCGTGGCGCGTCGCGGGCGGGACCGGCGCGGCGGTCGCCGTCTTCGGCCTCGCCTGGCTCGTCGGCATGGCGATCGCCATCGTCCTGAGCCGCGGCCGGATCCTGCGGGCGTGACCGCCGGCGGGCGCGCCCGGCGGAGCGCGGCGGACCTGTCGAGCGCCGCCCAGGAGTACCTCCTCGCGCTGCGCGTCATGGCCGGCGACGGATCGCGCGTCACGGCCGCCCAGGTCGGCCGACGGGTCGGTGTCTCCACCCAGGCGGCGAGCGAGATGTTCCGGCGACTGGAGGCGGACGGCCTCGTGCGCCACGCCGACGGCCGCGAGCTCGTGCTCACCACGGCCGGACGCACCGCGGCCGACGGCATCTTCCGGCGCCACGCATTGTGCGAGTGGCTGCTGACCGAGGTCGTCGGCCTCGGTTGGGCCGAATCGGATCGCGAGGCGGAGCGACTCCAGGCGGCCATCTCGCCGCGCGTCGAGGCCCGCCTCGACGAGATGCTCGGCCACCCGGAGACGTGTCCCCACGGCAACCCGATCGACCTCGAGACCGCGCGTCGACGCCCGCCCGGCGTCCGGCTGCGCGACGTCGCGGCCGGCGAGCGGGCGACGATCTACCGGATCACCGAGGAGGCCGAGGAGGACGCCGCCCTGCTGTCCTACCTCGAGGCCCGTGGGCTCCGGCCCGGCGCCCGCATCACGGTCCTCGCCCGCTCGGAGTCGCTCGACTCGCTGACCCTGGACGGACCGCTCGGCCGGGCGACGCTCGGCCTCCGGCCGGCCGCGCTCGTCCGGGTCCTGCCCGGCGAGGCCGATCCGGCGCTGTTCCACCGGGTGCCGCGGGCCTGAGCGCGCCCGCTGCTACGATTCGGCGCCCATGACCGACCGTGCCGCCGTGCCGTCCGGCGAGCCGCCCCCCGGCGAGCCGCTCCCCGGCGAGCCGTCGCCCGTCGTGCGCGTCCGCATCGCCCCGAGCCCGACCGGCCCGCTCCACATCGGGACGGCGCGGACGGCGCTGTTCAATTACCTCTATGCGCGGCGTCACGCCGGGACGTTCATCCTGCGGATGGAGGACACCGACGCCGCCCGGAGCTCGATCGCCTACGAGAAGGACATCCTCGACGGGCTCCACTGGCTCGGCCTCGGCTGGGACGAGGGGCCGGACGTCGCCGGCGGCGCCGACCGCGGCGCGTTCGGGCCGTACCGCCAGATGGGGCGCCTCGAGCGCTATGCGGCGGCTGCCGCCGAGCTGCGATCGCGCGACCTCGCCTATCCCTGCTACTGCACGCCGGACGAGCTCGACGCCGACCGGCGGGCCCACGAGGCGGCGAAACGCCCGCCGCGCTACGTCGGCCGCTGCTCCGCGCTGACCCCCGCGGAGCGAGCCGCCCGGGAGGCCCGGGGGCTCCGGCCCGCGACCCGCTTCCGCGTGCCGCCGGGCACGATCGTCATCGACGACCTCGTTCGCGGCCGGGTCGAGATCGCCACGGCGAACCTCGGCGGCGACTTCGTCATCGTCCGCGGCGACGGCTCGCCGCTCTACCACTTCACGGTGGTCGTCGACGACGCGGCGATGGCGGTGAGCCACGTCATCCGCGGCGAGGACCACCTGTCGAACACGCCGAAGCACATCCTGCTCTTCCGGGCGCTCGGCCATCCGGAGCCTCGCTTCGTGCACCTGCCGCTCATCCTCAACCCGGACCGCACGAAGATGAGCAAGCGCAAGAGCCAGACCGCGATCAGCGAATACATCGCCCAGGGCTTCGTCCGCGAGGCGCTCGTCAACTACCTCGCCCTGCTCGGCTGGTCGACCGGCACCGAGGAGGAGGTCCTCGCGCTCGACGAGCTGGCCACCCGCTTCGACCTCGACCATGTCCAGAAGGGCGGCGCGGTCTTCGACCGCGAGCGCCTCGAATGGCTGAACGGTCAGTGGATCCGCCGGCTCGACGCGCCCGAGCTCGTCGATAGACTCCGCCCGTTCGTCGAGGCCGAGCGGGCCGCCGGCCGGATCGACCGGAGCCCATCGGACGAGGAGCTTCACGCGCTGCTGCCGATCGTCGCCGAACGGCTGCCGGTGCTCGGCGCGATCGGCGACATGGCCGGCTTCCTGTGGGTCGACGACCTCGCGGTCGACACCGCGCTCCTCGTGCCGAAGCGCTGGGACGAGGCGACCGCACGGGCCGGGCTCATCGCCGCCCGCGAGGTGATCGCAGCCGTGCCGGACGTCGTCTTCGAGGCGGACGAGCTCGAGCCGCCGCTGCGGGCCCTCGCCGAGGCTCGCGGCTGGAAGGCCGGCGACCTGTTCATGGCGATCCGGGTGGCGGTCACCGGTCGCACGGCGACGCCGCCGCTGTTCGACACGCTCGTGGCGCTCGGCCGCCAGCGCGCGCTGCGTCGGCTGGACGCGGCGATCGCGATGCTGGCCGACGATGCCGAAGAGAGCCCGGGATGACGCTGACGAGGGCGCACGTCGACGGCTGGCTCGCTCGATACGTCGAGGCCTGGAAGTCCTACGACGCAGGCGCGATCCGCGACCTGTTCTCGGCGGACGCGGAGTACCGCTATCACCCGTGGCACGAGCCGGTCCGCGGTCGAGCGGCGATCGTCGCCGACTGGCTGGCGCCGAACGGCGACGCGAGCCGGCGGGACGCCCCGGGCACATTTGACGCGTCCTACACCGCGTGGGCGGTCGACGGGGATCGGGCCGTGGGCGTCGGCACGTCCGACTACTACACGGACGCGTCGCGGACGACGCGCGATCGGCGATACCACAACACCTACCTGCTCGAGTTCGACGCTGACGGCCGCTGCCGCTCGTTCATCGAGAACTATCAGCTCGAGCGCTGAGCGCCGACGTCACCGCCGTCTCGCCGCGACCGT
>Ga0247727_10007269_pt1 | contig 21223 bp, 14 predicted proteins | sample WisWelCaveWW1625_FD_202498 | JGI IMG/M metagenome (GOLD analysis project Ga0247727, IMG submission 202498) | Biofilm microbial communities from Wishing Well Cave, Virginia, United States - WW16-25 | ecosystem: Environmental > Aquatic > Deep subsurface > Groundwater > Cave microbial mat | place... | reverse complement strand
GGCGAACGGCGTTTTGATGGCCTGGTTGAAGCGCGCCGTGGCCCAGGCCAAACACGTGATCACGCTTTGCGACGGCGCTTTCCCGCTGGCCGCAACCGGCGTGTTGGATGGAAAAATGGCGACGACTTTTCCCGCGGATCGCGCGCAACTCGCGAAAATGTTTCCCAAAGTCAAAGTGCGTGACGACGTGAATTTTGTCGCGACGGGAAAATACCTCACCTCCGTTGGCGGCGCGCGGAGTTATGAACCGGCGCTGTATCTCGTTGAAAAACTCTATTCGACCGAACATGCCAAACGCACCGGCACCGGATTGGTGTTGGATTGGGATTTGCGCAAAGTGCCGCATCTGGTGGAGTAAAATGCGGCTGTAAGTTTTTTTTTCTTGGTGTCTTCGTGTCTTGGTGACTTAATAATCTTTGCCCCGCCCGCGGTATCTCTGCGTGAGTTCTTTTTCTTGCTGAATTTTTTCAAATAAAAGTGTGAAAAATATACCGGTTTTTGTGTCTATTTATAGTAAAGCAAGATTCCATAAACGGAACAGAGGCAAGCGCCATGAACTATCTGGATTTTGACTTACTCATTGAACGCGCGGGCGACAAATACAAAGCGCGCGTGCTCAACTCCCCGGCCGGCCAGGCAACCGCGGAATTTGACCTGCCTTTCACTGAAGAAGGGTTGGAGAATTTCGTCCTCAAAATCGGCCGGCCGCGGCGCAGCTCACGGCGTGCGGATTCTCCGGAAACCGAAGCGGTCAAAGCTTTTGGCGGAAAATTATTTGAAGCCGTTTTTCAAGACGACATCCACACGTGCTTTCGCGGCAGTTTGGATGAAGCGACGCGGCAAGAAATGGGCTTGCGCCTGCGTCTCCGTTTAGCCGATGCGCCGGAGTTGGTCGATGTGCCCTGGGAATATCTGTATCACAATTCGACGCTGAACCGTTTTCTCTGTCTCTCGGTGGAGACGCCGTTGGTGCGTTATCTCGATCTGCCGGAGCGCATTCGTTCCCTCACCGTGAAGCCGCCGCTCCGAATTTTGGTGATGATTTCCAGCCCGACGGATTATCCGCGTCTCGAGGTGGAGCAAGAATGGGCGCGGCTCAATGAAGCGCTCGCCGATTTAAAACGTCGCGGCCTCGTGGAGTTGCACCGACTGGATCGCGCCTCGCTCATGACCCTGCAAAAGCAATTGCGCCAGGACGAATATCACGTTTTTCATTTCGTCGGTCATGGCGGGATCGACAAACAGTCGAAAGAAGGCGTGTTGATTCTCGAAAATGAAAACGGCCTGAGCAATTCGGTCAGCGGCCAAGAACTCGGCACGCTCTTGCATGACGAACGGACGCTCCGCCTCGCGCTGCTCAACGCTTGCGAAGGCGCGCGCAACGCCCGCAGCGATCCATTCGCCGGCGTCGCGCAGAGTTTGCTGCAACAAGGCATTCCCGCGGTGATTGCCATGCAATTCGAAGTCACCGACGAAGCGGCGATCACGTTGGCGCATCAATTTTACGACGCGCTCGCCGACGGCTATCCGGTGGATGCGGCGTTGACCGAAGCGCGCAAAAGCATCTTCGCGCAATTGAAAAATGTCGAATGGGGCACACCGGTGTTATACATGCGCTCGCCGGATGGAAAAATTTTTGATATCGAAGATTTGCCCGAAACGCCGGGGCTACCGCAGCCGCCCACGCCACAACTGCAACCACATGAACCCAAACCGCCGGAGCCAAAACCGCGCAAGCACATTTTCATCAGCTACAAACGCAATGTCGAGCCGGATCAATCCGTGGCTTTGCAGATTTATCAGGAATTGAGCCAACAACACGATGTTTTCATCGACCAAAGCATGCTCGTGGGCACACCGTGGGTGGAACGCATCATGAACGAGTTGAATGAATCGGATTTTCTCATCACGCTGCTCTCGGCACAGGCGGTGCAAAGCGAAATGTTGCAACACGAGATTGCGACGGCGCATGAATTGGCGCGGCGGCAAAATGGGCGGCCGCGCATTCTGCCGGTGCGCTTGGCTTTTCAAGAAGCTTTCCAATATCCGCTCAACAAATATTTGGATCCCCTCAACTGGGCCTCCTGGCAAAAGTCCGAAGATACGGCGCGGCTCATTGCCGAGCTTAATCGCGCCATTGCCGGCGAGACCTTGCCCGTCAGCGGCCCGCCGCCCAAGATGGAAGTGAAGCCGCCGGCTGGCGCGACCGAGGTGCCGCCGCCGGTGAGCCAGGCGCAGTTGGATATGCCCGAAGGCACTATGGATTTGCAATCGGCCTTTTATGTGAAGCGCCCTTCGGACGACATCGCGCTCGCGGCGATTGCACGGCAAGGCGTGACCATCACCATCAAAGCCCCGCGGCAAATGGGCAAAAGCTCGCTGCTGATTCGCACGATGGCCGAGGCCAAGAAGCTCGGCAAGCGCGTCGCGTTCATCGATTTTCAGCTCTTCGACAAAGCCACGCTCAACGACGCCGACACCTTCTTTCGCCAGTTTGGCGCGCTGCTCACGGTGGAGCTGGAGTTGGCGGATAAGTTGGACGAGTATTGGAAAATGCCGTTGGGCAACAGCCAGCGTTGCTCGCGTTATGTGAGCCGCCATTTGTTGACGCAACTACAGCAGCCGTTGGTGCTGGCGATGGACGAGGTGGAAAGCATTTTTGACACGGAGTTTCGCTCGGATTTTTTTGGCATGTTACGCACGTGGCACAACAACCGCGCGACGGAGCCGATCTGGAAAAAGCTCGATCTCGCGCTGGTGACTTCCACCGAGCCGTATCAGTTGATCGAGAATCTCAACCAATCGCCGTTCAATGTCGGCGAGGTGATCGATCTGCAGGATTTCACGCCGGAGCAGGTGACGCACCTCAACCAACTGCACGGCGCGCCCTTGACGCCGGGCGAGGAGCAGCAGTTGCTGATGCTGCTCGGCGGGCATCCGTACCTCGTGCGCCGCGCGTTGTATCTGGTCGCGAGCCAGCGCGTCACCGCCGCGGATCTGTTCAGCCAGGCGGCGGACGACCGCGGCCCGTTTGGCGATCATCTGCGCTATCATCTCTTCCGGCTGTACGGCAAAAAAGAATTGATCGACGGTTTCAACGAGGTGATCCGCAAAAACACCTGCCCCGACGACCGCGTCTTCTTCCGCCTGCGCGGCGCCGGCTTGGTCCGCCAGGAAGCCCGCAACAAAATCGTGCCGCGCTGCTCGTTGTACGCGATTTATTTTCGCGAGCATTTGAAGGGGTGAGGGGTGAAGATGTAAAACGTAATTCGTATTTCGTGATTTGTAAAAAAACGTTGACGCATGACGTATCAGGTTTCACGAATTAAAATCGATGGTTTCAAATCCCGAATGGACGCCGAAAAAATAGTCCCGTAGGGACACCATGAAAATAGCCCCGCAATTCATTGCGGGGGAAAATAGCAATATTATCCCGGAGTCCCGTAGGGACGGCCGAAAACGACCTCAAAAAAAGAAGGAGATGTCGCCATGGCGCATTCATACGTTTGCCTCCACGTGCATTATATTTTCAGCACCAAACACCGCCAAAAAATGATCACGCCCGAATTGGAAGCGCGCCTCTGGCCCTATATGGGCGGCATCGCAAAAGAGAACAAGATGAAAGCCCTCGCCATCGGCGGCGTCGAAGATCATGCCCACGTCTTTTTGTCCTTGCCCTCGACGATCACGATTGCCAAAGCGATTCAATTGGTCAAAGGCGGCTCGTCGAAATGGGTTTCGGATACATTTCCGTCTCACCGCGATTTTGAATGGCAAGAAGGTTACGGCGCATTTAGCGTGAGCATTTCACACGTTGATAGCACGATCGCGTATGTCAATAATCAACACGAGCATCATCGCAAGGAAACGTTTGAGGAAGAATATCGGGCGATTTTGAAAAAGCATGGGATTGAATATGACGAACGGTATTTGTTGGGATGATGTTTGAATGATAATGTTACGAACGTCGTTTTCATCCGTCCCGCGTTTCCCACCAATGAATTGGTGGGCTAGTTTCATATCGTCCCGTTCGGGACTTTTTTGCGGTTTCGTCGGCAATTCAAACCCAGGCCAAAGGTCACGGAGTGACCACACGAAAATAGCCCCGCGATTCATCGCGGGGAAAGCATGATCCAAATTTTATTCAAGTCCCGCGAGGGACGGTTGAAAAAACGTTTATGAGAATGACAAAATCAATTAATCAATTGTGTTGCAGTTGAGATTTTGTTTTTACCCGAGGTTTTTCATTCGTCTTCCCACCAATGAATTGGTGGGCTAGTTTCATATCGTCCCGTTCGGGACTTTTTGCGGCTTCGTCGGCAATTCAAACCCAAACCAAAGGTCACGGAGTGACCGCACGAAAATAGCCCCGCGATTCATCGCGGGGAAAGGTTTATTCAACACGAGAAGGTTGTCGCCATGAATACCATCAATCAAAATTATATCCGTCTGAACCGAGCCATAAAATTATTGTCATGCTTGGTTGTTCTTGGGCTATTGGCAACGACGGAGGTTTTCGCCCAGAACTTCTGGCAACAGACGAATGGGCCCTCTGGAAGATATGAGGTATCTGTAACTACTCTTGCGATCAATTCGAGTGGGCACATTTTTGCAGGAATTATTACGCAGCAAGGTGAAGCTCGTGGGGTCTTCCGCTCAACCAATAACGGCGAAAGTTGGACGGCAGCCAATACCGGCTTTCCGCGGTTTACTTTTGTCAACTCTCTTGCTATTAATTCCAATGGACATATTTTCGCGGCGACTGCTAGGTACGGGGTCTTCCGCTCAACCGATAACGGCGAAAATTGGACGCCAGGCAAAATATGTTTTACGTTAGCAACAAGTAGTGCTGATGTTCGGTCTCTTGCTATCAATTCAAATGGGAATATTTTTGCAGGGACTGGCGATGGGGTCTGCCGCTCAACCAATAACGGCGAAAGTTGGACGGCAGTCAGTGCCGACTTTCCGCGGGTTACTATTGTCAACTCTCTTGCTATTAATTCCAATGGGCATATTTTCGCGGCGACTGCTGGGTACGGGGTCTTCCGCTCAACCGATAACGGCGAAAATTGGACGTCTGTCAATATCGGTTTGGTGAGTACTGATGTCCAGTCTCTTGCTATCAATTCAAATGGGCATATTTTTGCAGGAACTCGTTACGGGATCTTCCGCTCAACTAATAACGGCGAAAATTGGACGCCTGTCAATATTGGTTTGACGAGCACTGATGTCCGGTCTCTTGCTATCAATTCAAATAAGGATATTTTTGCAGGGACTGGTGGTGGGGTCTTCCGTTCAACCAATAACGGCGAAAGTTGGATGCAAATCAATACCGGCTTGACGCCTGCTTATGTCTGGTCTGTTGCCATCAATGCAAATGGGCATATTTTTGCAGGAACTGATCGCGGCGGGGTCTTCCGTTCAACCAATAACGGCGAAAGTTGGATGCAAATCAATACCGGCTTGACGCCTGCCTATGTCCGGTCTGTTGCCATCAATGCAAATGGGCATATTTTTGCAGGAACTTCGGACGGCTGGATCTTTCGATTACCCAATAACGGCGAAAGTTGGATGCAAATCAATACCGGCTTAACGGGTAATAATTCTGTCAACTCTCTTGCCATTAATTCGAGTGGGCATATTTTCGCGGGAACTACTGGGTACGGAGTCTTTCGCTCAACCAATAACGGCGAAAATTGGGCGCCAGTCAATATCGGTTTGACAAGTGATGCTGTCCTGTCCCTAGCTATCAATTCAAATGGGCATATTTTTGCAGGGGGGGCTTCGCACGGGATCTTTCGTTCAACTAATAACGGCGAAAATTGGACGCCAGTCAATATCGGTTTGACCAATCTTACTACTGTCAATACTCTTGCCATCAATTCAAGAGGGCATATTTTTGCTGGGATTGCCGGAGTCTTCCGCTCAACCAATAACGGTGAAAATTGGACGCCAGTTAATATCGGTTTGACAAGCACTGATGTCCGGTCTCTTGCCATCAATTCAAATGAGGATATTTTTGTAGGAACTGGTGGCGGGGTTTTCCGCTCAACCAATAATGGCGAATATTGGACGCCAGTCATCTTGACGAATATTTCTGTCTACTCTCTTGCCATCAACTCGATTGGGCATATTTTTGCGGGGACCTCCGAAAGCGGGGTCTTCCGCTCAACAGATAACGGCGAAAATTGGATGCCAGTAAATACTGGCTTGACAGAGCCCAGGGTTTTTTCTCTTGCCATCAATTTGAATGGGCATATTTTTGCAGGGACTAATGGTGGCGGGGTCTTTCGGGCCGTTACACCTGTCGTGAAACATACTCCCACATCCTTTCAGGAGGCGGGTCGGGAATTTCAACTAGTTGCCAACATCACCTCTGATACAGTTATTGACAATGCCACGCTGAGCTATCGCAAGGGCGGAGATACCGTCTTCAAGGATACATTAATGTTAAAGAAAGGTGATATCTATGAAGGAACAATCTCAGCCGATGTGGTTACTCCCCGCGGGGTAGAGTACTTCATTATGGCGACAGATTTGGCTCGCCACATAAAACAAGAGCCGTCTTCAGGTTTTTTCTCAGTTCGAGTGCGTATTAGCGGCGAGGGTGAAATGAAACGTGATGCGCAAGGAAAGCCCGTTGCCCAACTCCATGGCAGCGAACAAAATGCCTACCGTCTTTTTTCCGTACCCTTGGATGTTGATGACAAAAGCTCAAAAGCGATTTTAGAGGATGACCTCGGGCCGTATAGCAAAAAGAAATGGCGCTTTTATGCACTGCGAGATGATTATTACAATGTTCCAGCGGGTACTTCGAGATATACGGAATTCCCCAATACTGAAGCGATGAATTCAGGTAAAGCGTTTTGGTTGATCGTTAAAGACTCGAGTAAAGTCATTGATACTGGCCCTGCAATTTCGAACAAAACTGATAAAGAATATACAATTGTTTTGCACCCAGGTTGGAATTTCATCGGTAATCCCTTCAATTTCTCGATTCCGGTTGAAAAGCTTCGTTTGAAAAGCCGTGACAAACCTCCCACACTTCGCTATTTTAGTGGCGAATGGAACAAGGTGACGTCTAATCCAGTCAGAGAAATTTTGCCTTTTGAAGGATATGCTGTATTCGATAGCACTTTCCCTGGAGATACACTTCTCGTTAATCCCGATCTTTCCGTATCTTCGAGCCAATTTCTCAAACAAACGGCCTCGCGGCGAGAAAGTTTCTTGTTTTCAATTCATATCCTCGCCCAATGCCAAGAAGCGCGGGATGTTGACAATTTGGCGGCGGTGGTTGCGAGCGCATCTCAAAATCGCGACGAACTCGACCAACCCGAACCTCCCGTCATCGGCGAATACGTCTCCGTCTATTTCCCGCATCGCGAGTGGAACACACTCGCGAAAACGTACTGCCTCGACGCGCGTCTCGAGCCTGTCGAGGGGGAAGTCTGGGAATTCGAAGTCAAAACCAACATCCGCGACAAAGTGGATTTGACGTTTGAAGGAATCGACGAAGTGCCCAAAGAGCTGGAAGTCTGGTTAGTCGACGACGCGCTGAAAATCACACAGAATCTGCGGAAGACGAATCACTATGCCGTTGCCGGTTCCGAGCAGCCGAAGCAGCTCAAGCTTGTGGTTGGCAAGCATGATTTCGTCGGCGGGAAACTGGCCGACGCACAGCTCATTCCCACGAGCTACGAATTATCGCAGAATTTCCCCAATCCGTTTAATCCCGCCACGACGATTCGCTACGGCCTGCCGAAAGCGGAGCGGGTGACGTTGAAGATTTATAATCTGCTCGGTGAAGAAGTGGCGCGCATCATAAATGATGAGCTACGGGCCGCGGGCTATCACGCGGCGATCTGGGATGGGCGGAATAAAAATGGCGTTGTCGTGGCAAGCGGGGTTTATGTGTATCGGCTGCGGGCGGGGGATTTTGTGATGACGAAAAAACTGGCGTTGGTGAAATAAGTGCGTAAAACGTAATGCGTAATGCGTGAATCGTAAGCCATTTACGTTTTAAATATTTACGTTTTAAGGATTACGCTTTAAAAATTAATGATGTCTAACTCATTCTACTGGAGGATGAACCATGAATCAAAAAAACATTGTGCGCAGCTTAACGCTTTTCATCACCGTCGCGTTATTGGTGAGCTGCTCGGGAACGATTCGAAAACTCGAGCCGGAAAAGACGCCTCTTTACGTTGCCAAAGCTCAAGTCACAGATTCGCGCGGCAACAGCGTGGGTAAAGAGCTGGCGCCTCGTGAAAAATATCGGATGAATATCGAGCTGGTCAATTTTGGACGGCAAACCCTTCCCGCCGGCAAAATACAGCTACAATCCTTGCAGCCGGAAGTGCAGATGAAGAAAAGCACGGCCCAAATTCCGGCCATCGCGCCGCGGCAGCGCTCCTTTCTCCGGTCTCCTGTTGAATTTTCGGCCACGAAGGTTCTTGCGCCCGCGGCGGTGAGCTTTAACGGGCGTGGAGTATTCGGCGCGGCCAGCGATTTTAAATTTAACTTGGGTGAGGCCCTCAATCCCCAAGTCTCGAGCGATTCCGTCAGCATTGAAGATGTTATCATCAATGATCCTCCTCCCGGCGGCAATGGCGATGGGAGATTGAACCCGGGCGAGACCGTGAATGTGTTTATAAGATTAAGGAACCTCGGCAGCAGCTTCATCGACACCAGCCGCGCCATCATTTCTACTTTGCAGCTAGGAGTAGACGTTCTTGATAGCAGCTTCACTTGTCCACCTATGCCGCCCGGCGTTATTGTTACTTCGTTAGATCCCGTAAGATTGTTTGTCGCACCAACCTATATTCAGCCCAGTGTTCCTTTGAAAGCGACATTCGTAAAAGGAATTCAAGGCATAAAATTTTTTAACATGGCCTTCTTGCTAAACGACATTATTGTTTGTGTTGAGCGTATTAGCATAACTAGGGGGTCATGTCGCATAAGTGGGGGACGGAATCCTGACATACTCACGATTCGTCTCTCCATCTGCAATGAAACCGCTAACACTCTTTCAAATGTGGTGGCACAGATTTTAAAGAACAATATAAGATTGTGCGGCGCCAATCTTATGCTGTGTCCGGGAAATCAATGCCCGGGAATTAATGATCAGCGCGTTTATTTTGGGACAATAGATTTAAACAATCGCTGTGCCCAAGCAAAAACACCGTGTACTTACAACAATGGAGCCGACAGCGTTGCCTATCCATTGGAATTCAAGTACGAAATCAATAGCTTGCCGGCTGCCGCGCAGCAAGTATGTTTGATTTTTGGCCTTGAACTCTTTTATGACAACAACATTAAAGATTGTGCAGTAAAACCCGGCGCTAATCCCAATTGGAATCGGTCCATCTGCGCTTCTACATATATGGATGCTGCTCCGAGTTGCCGGCCAGGCGGAGAATGAGGCGAAGAGTAATAAAAAAGCTTCCGCGCTCAAAAATCGCTTCCAGATGCTTTTATCGCAAATCGAATCAACCCCTTTACCGGAGGAAAAAATCATGAAACAAAAAAAACTCGCACCCGGCTTATCCCTTTTCATCGCTGCGGCCTTATTGGTGAACGGCCCGGAAGCGATGCGAAGAGCTGAGCCGAAAAAAAATCCAAAGATGGAGAAAAGCGCGACTGAAGTCTCGATGGAGGCCGCACGACAAAACCCTGCACCAATCAACATCGTGGTTTGTATCGAGAATATGAGCATAACCAGAGGGTCATGGCTCGCAAGTTGTATGTCTCGGAACCCGGACACACTGACGATTCGTCTCTCCCTTTGCAATGAAGAAAAACGGGATTTTGCAAATGTTGTGGCGCAGATTTTAGCCGGCAACATACGATTCTGTGGCGATCTTGGCAGCCAGTGTGTGGGAATTAGTGAACGAGTTTATTTCGAAGCCGTAAATAGCCTTAAATGCGTTCAAGCAAAAACCCCGTGTCTTTTTACAGATGCCGGCGGCGGTCGCGCTGTGCCGTTTCCAACAGAATTCAAGTACAAAATCAATAACTTGCCGGCGAGAGGGAAACTCTGTCTAAGCTTTAATCTTGAACTCTTCTTTAATAGTAGTAATATTGAGAAATGCCAGCTCAAGGCCGCCGCTCGCGCCGACAATTTTCAGAAAATCGGCGTTTCCGTCATTATACCGCCTGTTCCACCTTGTGGTGTTCAATGAAGCGAAGGTTGATCAAAGTGAAGGAGAGGCTGCAATGAAGCTCTCGATTTCGTCTTTCCGGCATGAGGTCTATCTGGCGCGAGCAGCCATGTTCTGGCTTTTCTTTGCAAGCAGCCTATGGACTGAGACTCCGGCCCAAAGCTTTTGGAAACGCACGAATTGGCCGAATGCGAGAAGCGTCTTTTCTCTTGCGCTTGACGCGCGCGGGCAAATCATCGCCGGCGCCGACAGTGGGTGGGCGCTTTTTTCATTCGGCAATGGCGAGCATTGGAGCCCGGTTCATATTGGCGCCGGGGACAATTTGATCTGGTCTCTCGCGGTGATTGCCCAAAACCACATCTTTGCCGGAACCTTGGGAAGTGGGCTTTTTCATTCCAGGGATGACGGCAAAACCTGGCAGCCGATTCGTGATTTTCCCCATGCGCATGTTCGCGCTCTTGCCACGAACAATATCAAAGGACACATTTGGGCCGGCACACAAGGCGGAGGCGCTTTCTTCTCAGCCGATACCGGGCAGTCGTGGGAGCTAATTTTCGAGGGTTTAACGAATGGATTCGTTCACGATCTTCTTATCAATGAAACAAATGGCTTTGTTTTTGCGGGCACCAACGGCGGCGGTATTTTTCGTTGTCATGATGAGGACAAGAAATGGCAAGCGGTCAACAACGGCTTGAGCAATAGGTCAATTCGGGCCTTTGCCATACAACTCCAAAACCGAAAATATATTCTGGCCGGAACCCAAGACGGGATCTTCCGCTCGTATGATGACGGCGAAAACTGGGTAAGAATCGATTCCGGCTTTAGCCATACGGATATTCGTTCTCTTTACATCTCTCAAGGAAACCCGTCTCACATTTTTGCCGGCACGGACGGCGGCGGTATTTTTCGCTCGACCGATAACGGGAAGCGCTGGCAAGCGCTCGGGTTGACGAATCATTCGGTTTTAGCGCTTATTTCCGACTTCGACGGATACATTTTTGCCGGCGCCAACGCACAAGGCGTATTTCTAAGTGGCGATCCCTTTCCTCCAAAAATCATCTCATCTTCTCCGGCGGCGCCACAATTGTTCAGGCAAAGTTTTCTGGTTGAGGCAGAAATCACGGATACGACCGGCGTTAAAAATGCCGTTTTGCGCTATCGGCAAGGTGGTGACGCTGTGTTCGCATCATTAAATCCTGCGCTTCGCCTGGGAAAAAAATATCAATTCTTCGTCCCGGCGAGCGCGGTTACGACACGCGGGGTCGAATATTATATCGCGGCGGAAGATAATTTTGATACGCCGGCGCGCTTTCCTTTTTCAGGTTATTATTCCGTACAAGTTCGCATCAACGATCAGGGGGAAACGCAACGTGATAACCTGGGGAATTCAGTGGCCCAGCCCAACGGCGGCGAGCAAAGCGCTTATCGTCTTTTTTCCATGCCGTTGGATTTGGATAACAAAAATCCAAGAGCGATTTTAGAAGATGATTTGGGAGCATACAACAAAAAGAAATGGCGCTTTTATGAATTGCAAGCCAATCAACCTGGCCAACCTTACGCTGAAATTCCTGACACGTCAAAAATGGCGCCAGGCAAAGCATTCTGGCTGATTGTGAAGGAAGCCGGACAGATCATTGATACCGGTCCAGGCGTATCCAATCCAACGGAAAAAGAATTTGCCATCCCGTTATATCCTAAATGGAATTTCATTGCGAATCCATTTAACTTTCCGATTATGGTGGATAAGCTGCGCTTGAAAAGCAATGGTCAGTCTCCAATTTTAAGATCTTATCAAGGCAGCTGGAGTCCGATTAGCACGCAAATCACCGTATTCGAACCATTCGAGGGGTATGCCGTTGACAACAAATTAAATATTGTCGATACTCTTTTTGTCGACCCTGATCTATCGCCATTGAGCGGTTCGCTCTCAAAAAGTTTTTATTCGACTCTCGATAAAAACATATTATGGTCAATTCGCATTCTGGCTCAAAGTCAAGACGCTCGCGATGAAGATAATGTTGCCGCCATCGTTCCCAGTGCTTCCCAAAACTGGGACGAGCTTGACCAGCCCGAACCGCCCGTGATTGGTGACTACGTTTCGGTCTATTTCTCGCACCGCGATTGGCAAACGCTTGCCAAAGCTTTTTGCATTGATGCCCGACCTGATCCCGCCGGCGCGGGAGAAATCTGGGAATTCGAAGTCAAAACCAACATCCGCGACAAAGTGAATTTGACGTTTGAAGGAATTGACGAAGTGCCGCCGGAGTTGGAAGTTTGGCTGGTGGACGACGCGCTGAAAATCACCCAGAATCTGCGGGAGACGAATCACTATGTCGTTGCCGGTTCCGAGCAGCCGAAGCAGCTCAAGCTCGTGGTGGGCAAGCATGATTTCGTTGGTGAGAAACTGGCCGGCGCTCAACTCATTCCCACGAGCTACGAATTATCGCAGAACTTTCCCAATCCGTTCAACCCGGCCACGACGATTCGCTACGGCCTGCCGCAAGCCGAGCGGGTGACGTTGAAGATTTATAATTTGCTTGGGGAGGAAGTGGCGCTCATCATGAATGATGAGCTACGGGCCGCGGGCTATCACGCGGCGATTTGGGACGGGCGAGATAAAAATGGCAAAGTCGTGGCGAGCGGGGTTTATGTGTATCGCCTGCAGGCGGGGAGTTCTGTTATTATGACGAAAAAGTTGGCGTTGATCAAGTAACGAGTGAAGTCCGACTTGCGCAGAACGCGTTTTTGAATTTCGTCAACGATCGCGGCGCAAGTCGGACTTCGCACCGGGCTTGAGCGGAAATCTCAGCGTCAAGCGCTAAAAAATTTTTTGCAACAATTGCACAAAGGTCGGATTGGCAAAGGTCAAGGCAATGAGCGCGATGGCGATAAAAATATTCATCTTGAAGTGGAGACTGGCGAATCTTTCGTCGACAACCTTGAATTTCTCCGTCATTGTGTTTTCAAAACTTTTGAAGCGTTCTTCAATAACATTAGAGCGCTCTTCAAATATTTCTCGGGTGACGAGTTCTTGCTTCAATTCATCTTTGAGCACGACTTTTAAAAATTGTTTTTGCTCGAGAATTTCTTCTTTGGTTCGTTGCTGGATAGCGCTAATGGCGGTTTCCAAGGTGCGGGCCAGCACTTCAGCTTTTTGCTTACCGCCCAGGCTTTCTTGCAGAATATCGAAAGCTTCGCGAGGCAACGTGTAGGTTTCCATAGTTTCGCTCTCATTAAAAATTATTGCACAAAACGGCTCAGATGAAACACACGTTTAATATAAGCAAATTCAAGGCGCAAAGCAATGATTCGTTTCTCTGTCGTCATGACGAAAAAGTTGGCGTTGGTCAAATAACGAGTGAAGTCCGACTGGCGCGGGGAAAGGCTCGGAAGCTCGCAACCTGTCGCAGCGCAAGTCGGACTTCGCACCGCGATTAAAAAAGATTGCATAATAGCCTAAATCACATAAATTGAGCCGGTAAACCAGCCCAATTTATATAATTTAGGACGGTAGCCATGATTCAAAGAACCATTTTCTTTGGAGGAGAAGTCAGTTGAGTTGAACCTGTTGGAATTTTCAATTGTCAATTTAAAATTGAGAATTGAGAATTGACAATTTAAAATAAATCACCATGCCCAAACCCAACCTCTTCACCGTCGGCGGCGCCGTGCAGGCGGGCGGCGGATTGTATATTCAACGCCAGGCCGATAACGATTTGTTGAAACTGTGCCGCGAGGGCGCGTTTGCATATGTGCTCACCTCGCGCCAGGTCGGCAAGTCCAGCCTCATGGTGCGCGCCGCGGAGCAATTGCGCGAGGAAGGCATCCGCTCGGTGATCATCGATCTCACCGAGTTCGGCGTGCAAGTTACGGCCGAAGCCTGGTATCTTGGCTTGCTCACCGCCATCAGCGACCGGCTCGGCTTGAGCACCGACGTCATTAACTGGTGGCGCCGCCGCGCGCAATTTAGTTTCACGCAGCGGCTGACGCAATTCTTTCACGAGGTGCTGCTGGCCGAAGTCAAAGAGCGCGTGGTGATTTTTATCGACGAGATCGACAGCACCTTGAGCCTGCCGGCGAGCAACGGCGCGCCGTTTACCGACGATTTTTACGCGGCGATTCGCTATCTTTATAACGCTCGCGCCACCATGCCGGATTTCAAACGGCTGTCTTTTGTGCTCATCGGCGTTGCCACGCCCGGCGATCTGATTCGCGATCCCAAACGCACGCCTTTTAATATCGGCCAACGCGTCGACATCACCGACTTCACGTATGACGAAGCGCTGCCGCTCGCCGATGGTCTTGAAATGCCGCCGGAGCCGGCGGGACAGGTTTTGCGCTGGGTGATCAAATGGACCGGCGGCCATCCGTATTTGACCCAGCGCCTGTGCCGCGCGATTGCGGATCAGCATCGCACGAGCGCGTGGGCCGAAGAGGAAGTGGATCGCACGGTCGCCAACACCTTCTTCGGCAAGATGAGCGAACATGACAACAACTTGCAATTCGTGCGCGACATGTTGACCAAACGCGCGCCCGAGCCGCCGCTGGCTGTTCTGTCGACCTATAAAGATATTCGCCTCGGCCGCTTGGCGGTACGCGACGAAGAGCAGTCGCCGATTAAATCGCATCTCAAGCTCTCCGGCGTGGTGAAGCGCGAAGACGGCAAGCTCGCAGTGCGCAATCCGATTTATCAGGAAGTTTTTGACAAGCGTTGGATTCAGGAGCACTGGCCAGTGGGGTGGTGGAAAACAATTCCTAAAGCTGTCAAAATCGCTGCCGGTTTCGTCGTGTTTCTGTTCGTGACCTCGATCGTGCTTCTTGCCATGTATGTTGGTAAATTGAAGGAAGTGGCGGCCGGGCAGGAACAAATAGCGCATGAAAAAGATAGGCGTATATTTCTGACTGACAGTTTATATAATGTGGCTACCCAGGCGCTTGCGGAGGCGCAAACCCAGCGACAAAAGGCAGATTCAGCCAAGTCAATATCTGATGGCTTGGCGATAGAAAAGGATAAATCAAGTGCGTATGCCAAGGAACAACAAAAATTGGCTGAGCAACAAGCCGTGTTGGCAAAGAAGAATGAGGATGACGCGAAGAAGAGTGAGGCCGAAGCGATTGCGGCCAATGAGAAATTGCAAAAAAGTTTGAGCGTGGAAGAGCGGCGCCGCCGGAACGATATTGCACAAAAGCTCATGCGCGAGGCCACGGCGCAGCAACAGCTCGGTAACGCGGAGGTGGGAATTTTATTGGCGCGCCAAGCTTTTCTTTTTAATCAAGCGAATCAGGGAAATTTGGACCGGCAAATTTATGAGGCCTTGCTCAAGACGCTCGATGGCGCCGGCGGTCCTGAAGTGTCGCGGGTTCACACCGCGGCGGTCCGCAGCGTCGCGTTTAATGCCACGGGCGAAATCCTCGCTTCGGCGAGTGATGACAGAACGGTGCAGCTCTGGAATCGCCAGCAGAATTTTGCGACCGCGATCAGTCTCAACGGCCACACACAAAGTGTCAGAGCTTTGTCGTTCAGTCCCGATGGTCAAACGTTGGCTTCCGCGAGCGACGATCAAACCGTGCGCTTGTGGAATGTTCGCGCGCCCAAGGCCGGCGCGAAAATTTTAACCGGCCATCACGGCGGTGTTTGGGCCGTAGCTTTCAGTGCGGATGGAAAAACCCTCGCTTCCGGCGGCGCGGATAGCACGGTGCGCTTGTGGGATATGCAGAAAATCAATGATGGCGCGGTGTTGACGCGCAGGCACAAATCACGCGTGCGCGCGGTGATCTTGACGCCCAATGGCCAGTGGCTCGGCGCGGCCGGCGATGACGGCACGATTCAGCTTTGGCCGGTGGGTGGCAACAACGCACAAAACGTGATTGAAGTGAAGCACAAAAAGGGCCTCAGAGCTTTAGCTTTCAAGCCGGAGAGCGGTTTGCTGGCCGCGGGTGATATTGACGGCAAGGTGCTGCTGTGGAAATGGAACGCCTCTCAAGCGCCGCCGCAAGCGCAAAAAGAATTTATCGCGCACGAAGCCATCGTGACTTCTCTCGCCTTCAGTGCGGATGGCAAGAGGCTGGCGACCGGGAGCACCGATAGCCGCGCCAAAATTTGGAACCTCGCGCAAACGAATGAGCCTGCCCTCGTGTTTGCGCACGATAAATATGTCTTGTCGGTGGCCTTTAGTCCGGATGGCAACACGCTGGCCTCCGGCAGCGAGAACAACCTCGTTCAACGCTGGTTCACCCGCACGGAAATCTTGGCGGAAAAAGCGTGCGAGGTGGTGAAACGCAATTTGCGTGAAGACGAATGGCGCGCGTTTATCGGCGCCGATATTGATTATGAAAAAACCTGTGATAATTTTTAAAAGGAACACCGGATGAAAACCGACACGAATGATTTTCCCGCGCGCCGTTTCATGACCCGGTTGACCATGAGGCTAATTTTCATTTTCGCTTCTAACGCGTTATTGTCCACTCCGGCAGCCGCGCAGAACGAGTGTACGACAGCGTTGATCGAGGCGCAAAAAATGTATGAGGCCGGGCGTTTTATCAAGGCCATCGAATTGCTGGCGCCATGCGCGCTCGATAGTCTTCCCGCGCCGGCGCGCCGACAAGCGTATCGGCTTCTCGCGCTGGCGCATCTTGCCGAAGATCACCGCGAAAAAGCCGAGAACACCGTGGAAGATTTGCTCGAACATGATCCCTATTATGAGGCCGACCCCATTCATGATCCGCAGCCGTTTGTCGAGCTGATCAAAAAATTTAAAGAGCAGCAAAACAGAAAGCTCGTCAAACAGGCCAAAATAAATTACAGCTATCCGCTTTTGCTGCCGGATGATAATTCTGATTTCTATGATCAGAATAACTCTTTTGTCGCGGGCTTTGATTTGTTATTGGGCAACAAATTTTTCGGCGGCTTTTCTTTCGAGTATTCTCGTTTTCTCGCCGCGCCGCAAAATATTACCGGCGAGGACAGTCCGATCGTGATCGGGACTTTTAAGAGCAGAATCAATGGACAATTTTATGCGTTAGCCTTGATGTATAAGACGAATGCTTGGCCGAGGCGCTGGGAGCTCGCGCCATTCGTCATGTTAAAAATCGGCTATTTGAGACGCAAATTTGATCCGGGGACGGAGGTGAGAACGGCCGGGCTTGGTCAAATCAAGGATAATAGTTTCGCCAAGTCCGTTGCCGTTGGCATGGAGATTCCCGTGAAAGCTTCTTTGCGCGCTTTTGCCAGCTTCAATTATTTCGTCACGCGCAAGTACGAAGGTGAAGCCTTTGCCGGCTCTTTTAATTTCTCAAGAAGGAATCTCACCGGCAGTTTAGGTTTTACCTTCTCTTTTTGAAATCGAGATTCGCCATATCCCGTGAAAGGAACAGGCCATGATTAAAAATGCACACGGTTTTGTTAGCAGCGCTCTAACGCGGATGATTCACAAATTCTACTTTTTGTTGTTCCTCAACGCTTTTTGGCCGGCCTCCGTTTTCGCGCAGGAGAAATGCGAGACCGCCTTAGCGGAAGCTCAGAGCAAGTATGAAGCCGGCCTTTTTGCGCAGGCCATTCTCCGGCTTACCGTGTGTCCGCCGGACCAAATGCCGCAAGAACAAAGGTTGAGCGCGTATCGCTTGCTGGCGATTTGTTATCTGAATGAAGATTATCGCGAGGAAGCCCGCACCGCCATTCGCAAAATCTTCGATCTGAAGCGCCAATATGAGTCGGATGTGCAAGACCCGCAACCGTATCGCGAGTTAGCGGCCGAAGTCAAAGCGAGTTTGCCGAAGCCGCTCAGCGAAAAGCTCTTCGGCGGCGTCAAGAAATGGTTGTGGCTTGGCGGCGGCGCGGCAGGGACGTTCTTCGCGGTGCGGTCGTTTGGCAAGGAACCAGAAAAAGACCTTCCCGAACCGCCGCCGCTGCCGTGATTTGTAGCCCAGACTGCCAGTCTGTCGTCGTACTGCGTTTAAAACATGCCGAGGGCTAGAAGAAGTGATGATAGTATTGTCCCGTCGGGACAATGTGAAAATAGCCTCGAAATTTATTTCTGGGAAATGAGATAAACCCACAATCCAAAGTCCCGAAAGGGACGATTGAAAAACAACGATTGGTATACCGCGAACATGTTCTTTTTCATTCATCCCTTGCGGGATTTGTGAGGTGTTTGAAATGATGTTTTCCCCGCCATGAATGGCGGGGCTATTATCGTTTGTCCCTTCGGGACATTTTAGCTTGCTGATAGCTGGGACAGGTGATGATAGTACGGCTGAGGATGAGTTGGCGTTGGAACTGGCGTGCGTGAATTCGTTTTAAATAAAAAATAAAAGGACTGAACTATGAAAGCGAAATTAACCTTCGTTTCCTTCTTCGCCGTGGTAACGCTGCTGGCGATACCCGCGCATTCACAAGACTTTTTGAAACGCATAAAGCCCTGGCTTTACCCAGACGATTCGCTCGACGTGTTGGGCGCAAAACGGATGCAACCTCCTGAACTTCCCGTCAGCGTCAAGAACTTTGAGGACAAAAGGGCTTCTCTTCCCGCAAACTTTTCTTCTCAATTAACCGAGACGCAGAGTTTCTCCGATAGCGTGCAAGCCCTCTGGGTGAGCCACTACGCTTCGGGGCTTATTTCTGTCGATGATCAAGCTACCGCTGTCGCCGTTGACGAATTAGGGAATGTCTATGTGACCGGATCTAGTGGCGGGCCACATTACTTTGATTACGCCACGATTAAATACAATACTTCCGGTGTCCAGCAGTGGGTCGCGTACTATGATGGGCCGGGAAATTTTAATGACTATGCCACCGCTCTTGTCGTGGACGCCGCCGGGAATGTCTATGTGACCGGATCTAGTGAAGGTTCAAGCACATCTCATGATTACGCCACGATCAAATACAATGCATCCGGCGTCCAGCAGTGGGTCACGCGCTACAATGGACCAATAAGTTCCGTTGACCGAGCCAGCGCTCTTGCGGTGGATGCTGCTGGGAATGTCTATGTGACCGGATATAGCTTAGTTTCAATCACATCTTATGATTACGCCAATTACGCCACGATCAAATATAATGCATCCGGTGTCCAGCAGTGGGTCGCGCGCTATGATGGGCCGGGAAATTCTGATGACTATGCCACCGCTCTTGCCGTGGACGCCGCCGGGAATGTCTATGTGACCGGATCTAGTATAGGTTCAAGCACATCTTATGATTACGCTACGATCAAATATAATGTATCTGGTGTCCAGCAGTGGGTCACGCGCTATGATGGGCCGGGAAATTCTGATGACCAAGCTAAAGCTCTTGCCGTGGACGCCGCCGGGAATGTCTATGTGACCGGATATAGCAATAGTTTAAGCACACTTCATGATTACGCCAAGATCAAATACAATGCTTCCGGCGTTCAGCAGTGGGTCGCGCGCTACAATGGGCTGGGAAATTCTAATGACCAAGCCACCGCTCTTGCGGTGGATGCCACCAGGAATGTCTATGTGACGGGAACCAGTGGCAGAAATAACGGCACAATTTATACGACAATTGGTTATTTTCAAAGGCGTATCACAACAAATTCTGCCACTAATGTTGACCCCACTTTTGCAATACTTAACGCTACGGTAAATCCAGATGGTCTCAGTACAACCGTCAAATTTCAATACGGCACAACCACCAACTACGGAAGTGAGGCGCTGGCCTCACCCAATCCCGTCATGGGAAATAACCCAGTTTCGGTAAGCGCCAAAGTTAATGGCCTTATTCCCGACACGCTCTATCACTTTCGTATCGTTGCCACAAATAACGCAGAGACAATCTTTGGCGATGATCAATCCTTTACCACGCTGCCCTGTGGGTCGTTGACCATAGTGCATACGCCAGTATCTCTTCATGATGTCGACAGCAGCATAACAGCAACTGTCCAAATTTCTGGTGCTTGTAGTGTTGATAGTGTGGTTTTGAAATATCGCCGAGGCGGGGATAAAAGTTTTAGCACAGCTATCATGTCCGTCGATAGTTTATATCGCTGGACTATCCCAGCGGACACGGTAACTTCCCGCGGTGTCGAGTACTTTATTGCAGCAACCGATACTTTTAATGCAACCACGACAAGAGAGCCGCGGGCTGGTGTTTTCTCGGTTCAGGTTATTGTGCCTGCCGGTGAGCAAAAAGCAAGTGCGCAACCCTCCGGCAGCGAGCAAAATGCCTATCGCCTCATCTCTGTGCCTTTGAACTTGGACGACAAAAATGCAAAAGCGGTGTTGGAAGATAACTTGGGCCTTTACAACAAAAAGAAATGGCGTTTATTTAGCCTGCGGTCTGTGCGGCCTGATAGCCAAGCCTACGTCGAATATTCTGATACATTAAAAATGGACTCGGGCAAGGCGTTCTTGCTGATCGTCAAAGATCCGGGGAAATTTATCGACACCGGTGCCGGAAAATCCAATCGCACCGATAAGCCTTTTTCAATTGTTTTACAGCCCGAATGGAATCTCGTTGGCAATCCCTTTAATTTTCCCATTCCCTTAAAAAATCTTAGCTTAAAAAGTGGAACTGCCTTCGCGTTGCGTTATCATGAGGAAACGTGACGCGACCCGATTCTCAAAAAAATTTCAGAGATTCAACCTTTTGAAGGCTATGCCATTTTCAACACCTCGGACGTTGTCGATACCCTCCTGATCAATCCCGATCTATCATCTTCGGCGAGCACGCTCACCAAAGAGTTTGCCTCAACCATCGAAGAAAAAATGCAATGGTCCATTCGCATCATCGCCCAATGCCAAGAAGCGGTCGACGAAGATAATACTGTCGCCATCATTTCCGGCACTTCCAACACTTACGACGAACTCGACCAACCCGAGCCGCCAGTGATTGGCGAATACGTCTCAGTTTATTTCCCGCATCCGGAATGGAGCAAGCTGGCAAAGATTTATTGCACCGACTTCCGGCCGGAATCTGCGGAAGGCTATGTTTGGCCGTTCGAAGTCAAAACCAACATTCGCGACAAAGTGAATTTGACTTTCAGTGGAATTGACGAAGTGCCAAAAGAAATGGAAGTTTGGTTGGTGGATGACGCGCTGAAAATTACGCA